>Ga0208521_1000204_pt1 | contig 40680 bp, 27 predicted proteins | sample ETNtaG_24_FD_185754 | JGI IMG/M metagenome (GOLD analysis project Ga0208521, IMG submission 185754) | Marine microbial and viral communities from oxygen minimum zone, Eastern Pacific Ocean - ETNP201306SV47 (SPAdes) (version 2) | ecosystem: Environmental > Aquatic > Marine > Oceanic ... | reverse complement strand
TAACTCACCATCACTTGGTGTTAGCTCAGTATACCATTCTTCATCACAGGCTGTGGCACTGGCAGGTATGGTCAACTGATCAGAAAACTCTAATTGCTCCACCCCATCCTTAAACCAGGTAATTATCGTACCGGACTCATCATCTCCTTCAAGATCAAAATAATCATAACTGAGCACAAGATCGTCATTAATGGTCGGTATTGATGGATTTATGACTGCATCTGTTGCGATCGGGGCATCATTGACTGGAGCAACCGTCAGAGTAAAAGTTATGTGCCCTGACTCTGCATCACCATCACTTGCCCAGACTTCAACAACTGCTGGCCCTGTTGCATTCTCAACCGGCGTCAGAGTCAATAAATTACCTGTTACAGAAACTGTAACAATATCAGTATTTCCCGTAGAAGCATCAAAACTCAAATCACTTGTTTCATTATCTATGTCTGTTGCATTCAATGCCATCGAAATGGGTTGATCCTCTAAAGTTGTCTGGGCTTCTATGGCGTCCATGACCGGGGCATCATTTACTGGAGTAACTGTCAAAACAAAATCTGTGGTATCACTCAACCCTCCATCATCTGTAACTGTCACAGAGATCGTTACATCACCATGGAAGTCCAAAGCCGGTTCCATGGTCAACTGATCATCATTAATTGAAACCGCTACATCATCAGGGCTGGAACTTACAGCGCTGTATGTAGGAGTGTTCTCATCACCATCACCTGTACCTGTGTCAATATCGCTTGACGATACCATGATCATCAACGGTGTTTCCTCATTCGTCGTCTGGGCTGCTATGGCGTCCATGACCGGGGCATCATTTACTGGAGCAACTGTCAAAGTAAAAGTTATGTGCCCTGACTCTGCCTCACCATCACTTGCCCAGACCTCTATCTCTGCTGGCCCTGTTGCATCCTCAACCGGCATCAGAGTCAATACATTACCTGTCACAGAAACTGTAACAATATCAGTATTTTCCGTAGAAGCATCAAAACTCAAATCACTTGTTTCATTATCTATATCTGTTGCATTCAACGCCATCGAAATGGGTTGATCCTCTAAAGTTGTCTGGGTTTCTATGGCATCCATGACCGGTGCATCATTTATAGGAGTGACAGTAAGTTCAAACACCTTTGAATCTTCCAATTCTCCATCACTGACTGTCACCGTGATATTCGCTGTGCCGTTCCAGTTAGCAGCGGGTGTTAATGTCAATGTCGTACCATCTACTACCGCTGTTACATTCTCTTCATCAGATGATGCGGTATAAGTAAGTGCATCTCCATCCACATCCGTGGCGCTTAATGTTAAATATAACGGAGTATCCTCATTCGTTGACTGCGCACCAATCGCTGCTAACACTGGAGCAGTGTTCTGAACCTCTGTAACGGTAACATTTACCATTGATTCAATGGAAGGATCAAAAGGTTGGTGACTGGTGTCAACAAGCTGAAGAGTAATTGAATGATCACCATCGGGAACACCTGTTAATTCAATCGGATCAGTGGAATAAACCATATATGATCCATAAGAATTGGCTGCTCCATCGACGAAAACGTGAACATGTCCGTCGTCAGGAATTCCGAAGTTTTCTACTGAATACTCAACATTAAAATCACCTGATGCAAGTGTTTCCCCATCCGCAGGGCTTGTGATTGAAACCGAAGGATCCGCTGGAGGCGAATAATCAGTAGGAGTCACTTTTAGTTTTAATAAATTAAATGCCGGGTTTGTCAATTCCAAACTGGTAGCAGTTAACATATCGACATTGAACATCACGCCGCCAAAGGAATCCTGGAGCCAGCAGGAGGACATTAAGTCTGACCATCCGGTATTATCCCAGGAGATTGTAATTAAATTATCAGACGCGTATGCTAATGAAATATCATATACGTGTTCACTTAAATCGCCGTCTCCAGCCAAAATTTGGGTATAATACCGATCACCTCCCCAGCCTAAGGCCGCGTCAAACGCTGGCGGAGGCGGTGCAGGTGGCGCATAACTGTCTATTCCGTCATCATACCCATCGGTTGCATTTGGAGAAAATCCAGCGGTCATTGTATACGTTGATCCATCCCCAGTTGCATCAACGCCGAAACTAAAATCCTGGGCAGTGATCCAGCTCGTTGCCATAAGAAAAGCCAAGGTAACAAGTGTTGGTTTTAAAGTATTTTTTATCATGGTAAATCCTCCATGTTTGTGGTTTTCAAAAACAGTTCTGGCAATCTATGTTTCATACGTCTGCAAACTTGTATTTACTTATAATATTAAAAACACCTGGATCTTCGTAGATAATGAACACAAAGATATCCATCCTATTTATTTTCGGACTGTGAGTTTAAACATTGCCACCAAAATATTCAAAAAATAATCTATGTTGAAGAAAATTTTGTGATTCAAGTCACATTACGAATAACATGTTGAGCCTGAATGTTTTTTTTTCAGGATTTCCAATAATGATACAGTTTATTTTTCTAGAGGGATTATTTTGTAGTTTTAAGTTGAAGGGGATTGTGGATAAGTTACTCTTGAAAATACGATCTAAATCAGAGGAATTTATATGGATAAGAAAAAACGGCTTGTAATGAAAAAGCATAGAAAGAACAAAGCAAGATTGAAGAGGAAAAGACAGGAACTTGCAGTTAAGTTTATGAAAACAACAGACAGCCCGCAGGTGGTAGAAGAAGAATTGGTTCCAGAAAAAGAAACGAAGAAAGCAAAACCAAAAGCCAAGCCAAAACCAAAAGCCAAGCCAAAAGCGACGAAATCGACAACGACAGCTGCAAAGAAAAAGGCAAAACCAAAGACAAAAGCTGCATCAAAAACGAAATCCAGCGCGAAAAAGAAAGAATAGTGATAAGGAGTTCAAATGGGTAAAAAAATCACCATTACAAAAAAAACTGATACTGAACTTGAGAATCTTGGGGTCCGAAATTGGCCTACATGGTCCTGTGAAGTATCAGATTTTCCCTGGGAATATTCTGACCAGGAGACGTGTTTCCTTCTGGATGGAGATGTGGAGGTTACTACTGATGAAGAGACAGTCAGGTTCGGTTCAGGAGATTTTGTTGTATTTCCCAAAGGATTGAAATGCCGGTGGAAAGTAATGAAACCTGTTCGAAAACATTATAATTTCGGATAGTATATGCCGGAGCAAAAAGAGATACCCATGCCAAAACTGGATTGGAGATTGCTCATTCTGATTGGGGTGATATTTTTTGGAATTGGAATTGGAGTCTTCATATATGGTGTGCAGTTAAGAGCTGGAGAAGAAAATTTTAGCCAGTATTGGGTATTGGCGGCTATCCTGATCTGGGGAGGTGCCAGGCAGGTTCAAAAAGCAATCCAAAGAAAAGAAGTTGTTGAGAAAAAACCTTCTTAAGGCTGATTCGCACCTAATAATTCAAAATAGTTTTATTTATTCAATTTACTGATCTTTCAGATGAGAGAATCAGTATATAATTATCTCAATACGTTTGAACCATTCGATATGTTCGGGTTGGAACATATCGTGGCACTGATTGCGGCTCTTGCTTTTATCATAGTGCTTCCCCTGTATGCTAAACGTAATCTGAATGAACAGGTGCAGCATAGATTGGGAATGGTCATCGGCTGGCTGGTATTTGGAAATTACATCGTTTGGGTAGGATTGGAAGCTATCGCCGGCACATTTGATATAAAGCAACATTTGCCCGTACATCTATGCCGTTTTACTAATTTAGCCATACCCTTGGTCATGGTCTGGCGCAGTTATTTGGTCTATGAGGTCTTATTTTTCTGGGGATTGTCAGCAATGCTGCAAGCTTCATTTTCTCCGGATATAGCTGCGGGCTTTCCCCATTTTCATTATTTCCGTTTTTGGATAGGTCATCAAGGCGTAATTCTTTCTTTAATCTATGCTACTGTTGTTTATAAAATTCGTCCAACGTTTAAAAGCCTCATCAAATCTTTTTTTGCGTTAAATATTTTTTTAGTTTTTGCTGCTATTGTGAATGTGTTAATAGACGCAAATTATTTCTGGATTTGCGGCAAACCGGTGAATCATATCGGAGAACGCATCCCAACTCTTCTGGATTATCTGGGGCCCTGGCCGTGGTATATTCTCACTGCTGAATTTGTAGCATTAGCTCATTTTTTATTAGCTTACAGCCCTTTTTATTTTATGAATAAACGAAATCGGCTCTAAAAATAATCGATACTGCTAAAAAAATCCTGAAAATAGATATTGATACACTTCCCAAAGGTGTAGATTTACTTCGCAATCCCATCTTAAACAAAGGAACTGCCTTTACATCTAAGGAAAGACAAACATTAGGCTTAGAAGGTCTCCTTCCGCCTCATATCCTTACTCAGGATGAACAGAAGATGAAAGCATTGTCTACTGTAAGGGGGAAAGAGTCTGATTTGGAGAAATACATTTATCTTTTATCACTTCAGGACCGGAATGAAACTCTTTTCTACCGGCTGATTATTGATGAAATTGAAGAATTGATGCCAATAATCTATACTCCCACTGTGGGCCAGGCTTGTCAGGAATATGGGCATATTTACAGACGCTCAAGGGGAATATATATTTCCAATAATGATAAAGGATCTATAAAAAATCTTCTCTCCAATTGGCCGTATAGGAAGGTGGATGTTATTGTCGTCACAGATGGTGAACGCATTCTGGGGCTGGGAGACCTTGGTGCAGATGGCATGGGAATCCCCGTTGGAAAATTGTCACTTTATTCCGCTTGTGCAGGTATCGATCCGGCAAAAACATTACCCATTACACTGGACGTTGGAACAAATAATGAAGAACTTTTAGCTGATCCATTATATATCGGTTTGAGGAATAAAAGATTGAGAGGAAATGAATACGACGAACTGATAGATGAATTCTTGATCGCTGCCACAGAGATATTTCCTAAAGTTCTGATCCAGTTCGAAGACTTTGCAAATCAAAATGCATCTCGTTTACTTGAAAAATACCGTAATGATTACTGCACCTTCAACGACGATATCCAGGGCACCGGTGGTGTTACATTGGCCGGATTATTATCAGCAATGCGTGTATTGCAAAAACCTTTGGAAATACAAAAATTCCTGTTTTACGGTGCCGGATCAGCAGCCTATGGTGTAGCCGAACTCATCCTTCAGAAAATAATGCAATCTGGAATGCGCATGGAAGATGCCCGTCGAAGAATATGTTTTTTTGATTCCAGGGGTTTGGTGGTCAAAGGAAGGGATCATCTCAATGATCAGAAAAAACTCTATGCTCATGACATGGTAGAAGAAACTCTTTTTCTGGGAGCCATAGAAAAACAAAAGCCAACTATTTTGATTGGAGTGTCAGGGCAGACAGGCGCTTTTAATGAATCAATAGTAAGAAAAATGGGCGAAATAAACGAACAACCGATCATTTTTGCATTATCCAATCCCACCTCTAAATCTGAATGCACTGCTGAACAGGTATATTCATGGACGGATGGCAGAGCCATTTTCGCAAGCGGTAGCCCTTTTGATCCTGTGACGTTGGGTAAAAAAACGTTTTACCCCGGGCAGAGTAATAATGCATATATTTTCCCGGGTGTAGGTTTGGGCGTGGTCGTTTCCAAAGCAACCCATGTAGTGGACGAAATGTTTATTACTGCTGCGGAAACTCTTGCAAATATGGTTACTGAAGAAGACTTAGATACAGGAAGATTGTTTCCATCTTTATCGAAAATTAGGAGTATATCTTTAGAAATAGCTGTGAATGTAGCTAAAGTTGCATTTGACAAAGGACTTGCGCAAGTGCCTCATCCAGAAGATTTGGAAGAGTGCGTTACTGAATCTATGTTTAAGCCAGAATATAAAACCTACGTTTAATTTTTCAGATTTCCATTCTGAATCTTATTCCTATTTCATCACTCCAATACAGTGTTTGCCAATATTATTAGAAAAATTAAACTAAGGTTCTCGGAAGAATGGAAAAAATCACCATGATATATTCTCACTTCAGGATTTGTGGCATCAGCTCATTTTCTTTTAGCTTACGACCCTTATTATTTCATGATTAAACGGGAGTTCGATAGATGAATCGCAATTTCTTATTCGCCGTCATCATTGGAATTGTAGTCACAATGATAGAAACTAATAGACAGACAGAAGAGATAGCAATGACAACTCCGGTTGCTGAAAAAATCCCACACAAAACAACGGTTCACGGTTATGATCGAGTTGATAATTACCATTGGATGCGTTTAACAGATAAACAAAAAGTGGCAAAGAACCCTGATGTTCAGACTCAAAAAGTGCTGGATAATTTGAAAGCAGAGAATACTTACAAAGAAGCCAGGCTGAAACACACTGAACAATTTCAGGAAAAATTGTTTGATGAAATAGTGGGACGGATTAAAAAAGATGACGAATCCGTTCCTTATTTACACAACGGGCATTGGTATTATACTCGTTTTGAAAAGGATAAAGAATATCCCATATACTGCCGCAAAAAAGAATCGCTGGATAATACAGAAGAAATAATGATTAATGTTAATGAATGGGCGGAAGGCTACGACTATTTTTCATTAATAGGGCTGTCTGTTAGTCCAAATAATCGTTTATTGGCATTTAGTATAGATACTCTGAGCCGACGTATCTATACGATTAAAGTAAAAAATTTAGAAACGGGTGAAATTCTTTCTGATGAAATTATAAGTACTGAAGGTGGAACAACTTGGGCAAATGACAATCAAACTTTCTTCTATACAACAAAAAATGAAGTTACGCTTTTATCAGAGCATATTGATAGACATAAGCTTGGAACATCTCAATCCAAAGATGTTAGGGTCTACACTGAAAAAGATAATTCCTTTTACATTGGTGTCTATCGTTCTAAATCTGATAAATATATCATCATTTATAGTTCCAGTACTCTGTCCAGTGATTATCATGTATTAAATGCTGATAACCCTGAAGGTAAATTTCATTCATTTTCTCCCAGGGAGAAAATGAATGAATATTCCATTGAGCATTACAAAGATAAGTTTTATATCATCACCAATTGGAACGCTATCAACTTCCGGCTGATGGAAACACCGGATGATGCGACATCCAAGGAAAACTGGACAGAAGTGATAGCGCATCGTGATGATGTCTTATTGAGTGAAATTGATGTTTTTGATAGTCATTTAGTGATCAGCGAACGGAAAGATGGACTACGTCAACTGCGTATAATTGATCAACAATCAGGGAGCGAACATTATATGGATTTTGGGGAAGATGTTTATGCTGCGTACACACTCACAAACTTGAACTTTGATACCAACATTTTACGGTATGGTTTTACATCACTGAAAACACCGTTTTCGACGATTGATTACAACATGGATACACGTGAATCAACATTATTGAAACAAACCGTTGTAGTTGGGGGTCACAATCCCGATGATTATAAAACAGAACGTCTTTATGCCACAGCACATGATGGCAAAAAAGTTCCGATCTCGATTATTTATAAAAAAGGATTTAAGAAAAACGGTAAAGGAAATGTATTGCAATACGCCTATGGCTCATACGGATCAACTATCGATCCTTCGTTCAGTTCAACCCGATTGAGTTTATTGGACAGGGGCTTTGCTTTTGCAATTGCCCACATTCGAGGAAGCCAGACGTATGGACGCCCCTGGTATGAAGACGGTAAGATGTTTAACAAGATGAACACATTTACAGATTTTATCGATTGCAGTAAATTATTGATACAGGAAAAATATACGAGTGCAAATCATTTATTTGCTATGGGCGGGAGTGCCGGCGGGTTACTCATGGGTGCAGTATTGAACTTGGCCCCCGAATTATACAGGGGCGTATTAGCTTCTGTTCCATTTGTGGATGTGATTAATACGATGTTGGATGAAACTATTCCGCTTACATCAAATGAGTGGGATGAATGGGGTGATCCACGGAAAAAGAAAGAGTTTGATTATATGATGACATATTCACCTTACGATAACGTGGAGGCTAAGGATTATCCCAATATGCTTGTGACCACCGGTTATTTTGATTCCCAGGTACAATATTGGGAACCGCAGAAATGGGTGGCTAAACTCCGTGATATGAAAACTGATGATAATGTGTTGATTTTTCATATTAATATGGAAGCGGGTCATGGCGGGAAATCAGGTCGGTTTCGTTACTATCGTGAAGTAGCACTGGAATATGTTTTTATGTTTGATCTTGCAAGGATTGAAAGATAATGTATAAATACCTTATTATTTTGGGAGCTGTTGTTGTTCTTTTTGGACAGAATCAAAACCGTCTATTCTGGGACGGAAGGGACTGGAAACGGATAGAACAGCTTGTGGATTACAATCCGGAACTTTCATATAGAGCAAAAGCTGCCTACGTGAACGGTGTGCTGGATGGACGTTTGTTTTATTATTTCAAGATCTGGGCAGAGCAATCAGAGTTTGCAGACAGCATATTCGCAGAAACCCCCGATTATTTATCGACAAAAGAACTGGTTAAGTCTCTCAATGGTTTCTATGAGGAGCCCCTTAACGTATATGTTCCATTGCCTTCGGCCATCATTATCGCAAACATGTACGGAGAGCAGGTACCTGTCATGCTTATCGATGATTATATTCAACAGTCAAAATTCTGGATTAATCAATTGATGTTAGATATGGAGGAAGATGGATACGATAAATTATTAGAAGAAAAGGCAAAAAAACATCAGGATAAACTCCTTAAGGAGAATTGATTCAAGATTAGGAACCCCCTGGAGTTTTAATTATTTTCATAAAACCAGTGTTGCATGTTTAGGTTGCAAATCCTGTTTATTTTTTATTAGTGCACTGAATTCATATAGAATTGATAATATTTATTACAAATTAATTAATATTTTATGTAATAAATATTTACATAATTACTTATATTTTCTCAAATGAAAATAAATAATTGTTGGGTATTTTGTATCGTTCTTTCCTGTTTTTCGTTGTCTTTTCTATTGGGAATGGACACAACAACGGGTAGTTGGGTAAATTCAATGTTCAAACCCAACATCGAGAGTGTCTCACTTCTTCCAGAGTTTTCCGATGCTTACGGCGTGGCTTTCCGGGATTTGAATGGTGATGGAGATGCTGATTTGTACGTTGTGCGGTTTCGAAACCTGAACCGGATGTTTCTCTACCAAAGCGCCAAGGGAAGGTTCAAGGATATCACGATTCAGACCGGGCTTGGGGGTAATCTTTATCCCCGGCATTTGGAGAACCTTGAGTTAGGTGCTTCGGTTGTAGACTATGATAATGACGGTTTGCAGGATGTGGTCATTTCAGGTTGGGGAGTAACCACAAAACTATTTCGTCAATCACAAAAATTGAAATTCCAGGATGTTTCAGGACAGGTTGGCTTCCAGACACCTTTCAGCGGAAACGGGGGCGTCTGGGCTGATGTGGATGTGGATGGGGATTTGGATCTTTATTTGACAAATGAGCATGGTGAAAACAGGTTGTATATCCAATCCTCCAAGGGGGAATTTGCTGATAAAGCAGCGGAGTATGGTGTAAATAATGAAGGGATAAGCCAGAGTGCTTCCTTTGCTGATGTGGACATGGACGGTTATCCGGATCTCTATGTCTGCAATTGGTATGCTCCGGATGTTTTTTATCGAAATGATAAGGGATCCAAGTTTGAGAAAAGCTCACTTCCCTTGGTTCACTTGACACAATCTCTGAACAGCAATGGCGTACAATTCGGAGACTTGGATAATGATGGAGATTTAGATCTTCTGGTTACAGATAGACAGAGACAGAGTCGGCTGTATATCAATAAAAGTGGAAACCTGAGACAGTGGGATTTTCGAGATATGACAGACGAGACAGGAATACAAAACCCCTTTCCTTCTTATTCGGGGCTTATCGCTGACTTGGATAACGATGGATGGCAGGATATTTTCTTCGCCAATATTGGCCCCAATCTTTTTTTTAGAAATCAACAGAATGGATCATTTACTCTGGTGTACAAGGAGCAGATTAATACTCAATCAAGGCTTCAATACTATAGCACCGGGGCAGCTGTAGCAGACTTGGAAGGTGATGGAGATTTGGATCTATTTGTAGCAAGCAAGGATACTACCAGTACCTTATTTTTAAACCCAGGGAGTGAAGGTCAGTCCATTCGACTTTATCTGGAAGGAATTCAGAGTAATCGCGATGCAATTGGAGCAAAAGTTTGGTTGTATTCCAAACAGAAAGGAGATAGCCAACAATCGTTGGCAGGCTATAGGGAAGTTTCAGGTGGCGGTGGATATTTATCAATCGGAGAAACAGTAGTGCATTTCGGCGCAGAGGACGGTTTTCGATATAGTGCTCTGGTTCAATTTCCGTCTGGGAAAAAAGTGGAAGTGGACGGATTGAATCCGGGAGAATTTCGCAAAGTCCGAGAAATGTCAGGAATGTTCCGAAACATGGTTCTTGCAAAGAGAGAGATCCTGCGAAAGATTCAATCCCCATATTTCTGGATCAATTTTTGTATAATCTTTGTCATGGCTGCCACTTTAATGATTTTTTTAAACCTTGCATTCAAACGATACAAGTGGTCCAATCGACAAGTTATGGGTTTTTTGTTTGGCGGATTAGCAATTTTCTACCTCGTTTATGGACTTGTGGAAGGGCGTTCAATACAGAAAGTCCTTTCTGTATTGACTGTAACTGAGTTTATGGTAATGAGCATATTTTTGGGATTTATGGAAAACATTTACCGTGGAAAACTTCATCGGTTTGAGTATCGAGAAGTACTGAAGGATATTTCTGAACAGGTGATCCTGATCAGGGACAAACACGAGTTATTTCAAAAGCTTGTATATACCATCAACGACACACTGGATGTGTCATTTGCAGGTATTTGTGTCATAGAGGATAAAAAGTTGGTACGAAAGGATTTTGCAGGCAGCACTGATGCAATCCCGAAAACAGTGAATCTTACGGATATTCAGTGCGATTCACTTCGCAAAAAGGGCATCACTTTTGAAAAAGAGGTGAGATCAGTTTTTCTGGGACTATCGGAGAGGACGGTTTTTTTTCCGATTTTACATCAGGGAGCATCAACCGCAATCTTATTGATTGGTGAAAAGCGGGATGGAAATCCAGTTCCAAAAGAAGATTATGATTTGTTATCGATTGTAGCAAATCAAACTGCACTTTCGCTTGAAAATATTGACTTTATTGAGGAAACAAAAAGTTTGACCCGGAAGGTTGCAGAATCGGAAACCCGGAATCAATATGTGGAAGAGCTGGAGGAAAGAAATCAAATACAGAAGGATCTTCTTGAGGAATTGAAGTCAACCCAGGCTCAATTAGTTCAGAGTGAAAAGTTGTCCAGTTTAGGGCAGTTGGTCGCAGGGATTGCACATGAGTTAAATAATCCAATTAGTTTTATTTATGCGAATATGAAAGAAATGCAAAACTATATTGATATTTTAACCAGGAAAGAAAAAGTTGATAAGGATGAATTTCAATATGTCCGTGAAGATGTTCAAAAACTGATAATAGAAAGTATGGAGGGCAGCAACAGGGTGAAAGCCATTGTGGAAAACTTGAGAAATTTTTCACGGATTGATGAAGGAGAATTCACCCAGACAGATATTCATAAAGGAATTGATTCAGCCCTGCTTTTGTTGACCAAGGAAGCAGGTGAAAGGATCCGGTTTCATAAAGAATATGGAGATATCCCTGAGGTTCTTTGCATTCCCGGACATTTGAATCAGGTATTTATGAACCTTCTCTTGAATGGGGTTCAAGCTATTCAGGGAGAAGGGAATATTTGGATCAAGACGAATTTGGACAAATTTTGGGTGATTATTAAAATCCAAGACGATGGAAAAGGGATAGAAGAAAAAGAATTGAACAAAATTTTTGATCCGTTTTATTCAACAAAACCGGTTGGGGAAGGAACCGGACTTGGATTAAGTATTAGCTATGGAATTGTTGAAAAGCATAATGGATCAATTTTGGTGGAAAGCGAAGCAGGAAAAGGAACAACTTTCACTATCAAAATACCTGCAGAAAAAGGAAAATCTGATGAGTAAAAACATACGAAGGAAAATTTTAATCGTAGATGATGAACCCTCTGTTTTGAATTCTTTAAAACGTACATTACGAAAAGAACACGATGTTATACTGTCTCAGGATGGTTTTTCTGCAATCCAGGTTTTGAATAAACAGGAAATTGCTGTCATCATTGCAGATCAGCGGATGCCTAAAATGAATGGCGTTACTCTCTTGGAAAAAGCGATGGAGATCCAGCCTGATACAGCCCGGATTCTTGTCACGGGATATTCCGATATCCAGGCTGTCATTGATGCAATAAACGAAGGCAATGTGTATTACTATATTCACAAACCATGGGAACCAGAGGACGTACGTTTGATCATTCGGCAGGCGATTGACCGGTACAACCTTATCCAGACAAACCGTTCTCTTGTTGCTGAAATTGAGGAAACAAATCGGCGGTTGTCCGATGAAAACCTGCTTTTAACACAGGATGCTGAAAAACGGTATTCTTTTGACCAAATCATCGGTGAGAGTCCGATAATGAATGATGTATTTATATTAATGAGAAAAGTTATTCCTACGGATACAACTGTGTTAATTCTTGGAGAGACTGGAACTGGGAAAGAACTTGTTGCGCGGGCAATTCACACCAATGGATCCAGGAAAACCGGGATGTTTGTCCCTCAGAATTGTGCTGCGCTACCAGATACGCTCCTTGAAAGCGCTCTTTTTGGTCACAAAAAAGGGGCGTTCACTGATGCGGTGTCAGATAAAAAAGGATTATTTCAAATGGCAGATGGGGGAACGATATTCCTGGATGAGATAACAGACACATCAAAAGCGTTTCAACAAAGGCTATTGCGCGTACTACAGGAAGGAGAGATACATCCTTTGGGTTCTGATAAGGCAGTCAAGGTCGATGTTCGTGTCATTTCAGCAAGCCAAAAAGATTTAGGAGAGGAAGTAAAACAAGGAAGGTTTAGAGCTGATCTTTTTTACCGATTAAATGTATTTCCAGTCACGCTTCCCACCCTCCGTGAGCGGCACAGTGATATTCCAATTTTAATTGAACATTTTTTAAGAGTGTATTCTCAGCGGTTAGGAAAGGAAATCAATGGGATATCTCAGGAGGTTCTCTCTTCGCTTATGGTGTATCCATTCCCAGGGAATGTACGTGAGTTGGAGAATATTATTGAAAGAGCTGTTGTGTTAGCGAAGGATGGTTCAACCCTGACAGAAGACCACATATCTTTGCATTTGGATCAGCCCTTGAATTTCAATTTGGTATTCCCCGGTGAAGAAGATAAAAAACTGAAAAGTATGGTTGAAGCCCTAGAGAAAAAGGCAATTCTTCAGGCACTCCAGCGGTGGAAAGGAAATATCAGTAAGGCAGCAAAATCTTTGGGTTTGAGCCGTCCAGGTTTATACCAAAAAATAGAACGCTATGAAATAAAAATGTAAAATAATTTTACAATAATAATGTAAATAAATATTACAATTTATCATAAATACCTTTTGAATAATTTAAGTTATATTTTTCTATAAATGCTGATATTATGGTACTTAAAAGATATACAAACTATTTTTATTCCTTTTGGCACGTTCATTGTATCTAATCAACTGAAAAATAAAACTTATTTGAGGATAATCATGCAGCTACCTAAACACATAATTTGTTATGCCATTATCATGCTCTCCTTCTTTTTTGAAGGATGCTATACCCAACTTTCCGTTCAAAAAAGAGTAGTTGTTGCAGAACAACCATTTCGCAGCAACCAAACTGATTCTGATGATCAGGAATATGTCTTGGATTCGGATACAATTGTTGTAGAAGATGGAGAGTCAGTAACAATAATAAATAATTATTCTTCTCTGTCACTTAATCCCTATTATGATGATCATTGGGGGTTTGATCCGTTCTATAATGCCAACTTTTATTATAGACCTTATGGAGGTGTTCATTATTCGTACTTGCATCGGCCATTTCGGACGAATTACGGATACACATATTGGTACGATCCTTATTTTTATGATCCTGGGTATTTCTGTTATTCCGGATATTATGGGAGCTATTATGGACATTGGTATGGTTATCCATATTCAAACTGGCATGGGTCATCTTCCTATTACAGTCATTATGAAAAAAAGAAGCGTAACTGGGACCGGCGGCGAGGAGATCTTGAAAGGCAACCTGTTGTCCGGCCCACTTCTCAATCTTCCGGTAAACTTGATAACGTGGTTGTTACATCGAGACGTAATAACATAGCCCATGTGGTTCGTCAACCTGCTCCTTCAAAGAATACTGTCGTTCAAAGTGATCGAACGATGAATAGAGATAATAGACAATCCAAAAACAATAGTAGAAATCGCACAATCATTGTTAGAAGGGGAGACAGGAAAGAAAAGAAATACCAAAAAAAAGAAGCAAAAAAAGATGTAGTGAAAAGGGTGGGGTCTAGTGCGAAAAAAAAGAAGTACCGGAAAAAGAAATCAAGATCCTATGCTAATGAGATAATAAGATCTGTCCTGGGTGAAGTTGTCAGTGCAGCCTCCCATTCTTCTGACTCTAGATCTCAACCAAACAGGAAGAAAACTTCAAAAAAAGCCAGATCGACAACCCGATCTTCAGAAAAATCAAACCGGCGATCAAGATAATCATTTCAATCTATTTAAACACATAATGAAGAACAAAAAAATAACATACTTATTTTTTGTGCTGGGAATTATTTCTTCCGCCCTTTCCCAAAGTGCTTATGATGCCATTCATCTAATGGACCGGGAAATAGGTTTTGGGACTCGTCCTCTTTCTATGGGAGGTGCATTTACAGGTTTAGCGGATGATTACACCGCCATCTATTGGAATCCGGCAGGGCTTGGTTCTATTTCAACACCGGAAATTTATACGGAATTATCCCACTTGAATTTTAACAATCAAGCTACTTTCTTTGGGAATATGAATTCAGATAATCAATCGTTTACCCGATTTCGATCATTTGGCTTGGCAATGCCGGTCTCAACCACTCGAGGCAGTCTCGTATGGGCTATTGGATATAATCGTATTCTTGATTTTGATGATAATCTCATGTTCAATGGATCCAGCGGGATCTCTAATGATATTGGCTTCTACCTAAATGAAGACACAACATTCTATTTATTTGATGGCGTACAAAACGGTGAAGTTTATCGCCATGAACAGGTACAGAGTGAAGGAGGCCTCAGGCAAATCAGTTTTGGCGGTGCACTGGCTCTCTCTCAGAAATTTACCATTGGATTAATGTTTGGGCTTTTGGGAGGAACTGAAGAATACAGACTTCATTTTTCCCAGGTGGATTCAGATAATAATTATCTGGACTACCCTGCTGATTTTGATGAATATCAGGTGATTCAAATTCTTCGATCGGATATCCGAGCTTTCAGTTTGAAACTGGGTGGAATGTTACATCTGGCACGTGGTCTGAAAATGGGTGGGGTTATCACCTTTCCTTCTGTTTACCAGATCGATGAGATTCATTCTATGAGTGATAAGCTAATTTTTGATGATGGTTTTACTGATCAAACAGAAGAGACTGGAGAATGGTTCTACAAGGTTCAATCACCTTTCGTATTTGATTATGGTTTATCGTACGGGAATACATTTATTACCTTAGCTGCTTCAGGGAGGTACCGTGATTGGTCGCAGACCAGATTTGAGGTAGGTAGAAATGATTACGATGATGAGGACTACAGGGGATTTTTGGAAGAAAATACACAAATCAGAAGTGTCTACCATCCTACTCTGGAATATCATTTTGGGGGTGAAGTGAACCTTGGCATTTTGAATACCAAACTCCGGGCAGGCTATGCTTTATTTCCTTCTCCTAAAAAGGTTGTTATTGATCGAAATCAGGATAGGGAAACTATATCAGGAGGACTTAGTGTCGGGTTAGATGAGAATGTAAACCTGGATGTCACCTTTCTGAGAAACAGCTGGTCGCGATATTCTGCCGATATATACACGCCAGGGGGAGTGAGTGAAAATATTTATACCAATCACCTTTTGATTGGTTTTTCTTACTCTTTCTGATCTTTTTCGGATTATCCTTCTTGGGTAATTCGTACGTAGTTACCATTTCTATTTAACTTCACTAGGCAAATTATTTTTATAATAGGTTAAATCTATTCTCCTGATTGTTGAAACCTTTGGAAGAGAATGTTGTTCAAGAGTAGATTATCTTGGTATGACGGAAACTGAATTTACAAACCTGTTATCAAAGATTGATTCCCTTTTTATTCCCAAAAGCAGAGGATCCTCAGGAGGGACATGGATTGCAGAAGGATCCATAATTGGAGGGGCTTCAATCAAGGATATGGAACAAACTTTGAAATCGGAATCTATTTCTGTCGATGTTCGGAATAACGGGGAAAGTGTGTATATCCGAGTGGAAGAAAAAGATAGGATATTATTAAAAATTCCAAGGATACCCCGAATCCACATTATATTGTTCTTTTTAACCATTCTTACTACTCTTATGGCAGGTACCTTAATGGAAGGTATAAACTTTTTTGCAAATCCTCTAGGTTTGGTAAAAGGAATACCCTTCTCATTTACTCTTATGCTGATCTTATTTACTCACGAATTCGGTCATTACTATTATGCACAAAAACACGGGGTAGATGCGACCCTTCCATATTTTATCCCCGCACCAACATTTATCGGAACATTTGGTGCTTTTATCAAGATAAAATCCCCGATTTATAAGAAAAGCGCTTTGTTGCAAATTGGTGCATCAGGACCAATAGCCGGATTTCTCATCGCCGTACCTGCATTAATTATCGGATTAATTTTATCAACTGTTGTGGAAACGTCTGGGGAATCAATTGGAATTATCCTTGGAGACTCTGTTTTAATGAAGTTCCTTACGGTAATAATTCATCCTGGTTTAACCGAAACTCAGGACATTATGCTTCACCCTGTGGCCTTTGCCGGATGGATCGGTTTGTTGGTCACAATGCTGAATTTACTGCCAATTGGTCAATTGGACGGGGGACATGTTGCCTATGCTCTTCTAGGACAGAAACATGATATTGTGGCGAAATGTACTTTTCTGGCTCTGATCCCGTTAAGCTTTTTTTCATTAAATTGGCTGATATGGGGAATATTAATTTTAGTTCTCATGCGTTCGACGAAACACCCTCCAATTTACAATATGGATGAACCATTATCAGATAAGGATAAATTGATTGGTTATGTGTGTCTTGCTATTTTTATTCTGTGCTTTATTCCTGCACCTTTCCAGTAAAAAAAACCTGGATTTGAGTTGGAGAAGTTGATACAAAGTATCCTTGTTTTCCTGACAGCATCTATTCTGGTTTCTCAATCCCGGATAGGGGATTGGGAGTCATATACCTCCCCGCTCATCATTCACGACTTGATTGAGCTTGACAGTAAAGTCCTTTGTGCCACGGAAGGAGGATTATTAATCTATGATGTAGCGAGTGAAGAATTTTCTACCTTGACAAATATTGATGGACTGATTGGAACAAACCTGAATGTGATTGAAAAAGATTTATATGGAAATATTTGGTTGGGTGGAGCTTTCCCGAACGGTTTCATCCAAGTTTATGATCCTTCAGAAAGCAGTTCCATTACAGAATTTGATTTTGAAGGACTGACAGAGATAGTTGATTTCGCTATAGGGGATACAGTTGCTTTTACACTTTTCAAAGAAAACTTGGATTTTGGAATTCAGAAATTATTATACGATGAGATTCGTTGGACTCATAGGGATTTGATGTATTCGAACTGGCTTTCTGACTCACTCCAAATTGCTGGAATTGAAATCTGGAAAGACAGCATATTTGCAGCTACAGATCAAGGTTTATATGGAGGAAATATAAACAATGGACCCCATGAATGGGGGAGATTGTTTTCTACGGATTCAATTTCTTCAATCCATTTAATTCAGGATGAACTTTTGATTATCATGGATAATGCTCCTTACAGTATTGATCTTAACACCATGGAAATTTCTCCAATTCAAAGCAGTGTATCACTGGTTGAATTTGTAGAGTTGCCTAACAGTGAGTTATGGGGTATTCGTTCTGACGGCACAGCATTGGTTCATTTGGAGTCCGGCTTGGAGATTCCTGTTGCATATAAACTCAATGTGTTAATTCCTTTAATTAATGGGTTTATAGCTGGCGGTACAGAAGCTGGTATTGTTTTATTAAATTCCGAAACTCAAGAGGTTCAGCAGTTCATTCCTAATGCACCACTAACCAATCAGTTTTCTGTTATAACCGTATTAAGTGATGGCAGAATTGTTGCAGGGTCCACCAAGGGACTTGCGGTTAAAGAGCCCTCTGGTTGGCGAAATATTGTAGGAACGGATAAAGATACGCTGATAATTCATTCTGAGTTTGATTATAATTATTTCATGGCTGATACACTCCAAATTGATTTTACCGGAGGGCTGGATGAATTTGTAGCTGATATTGAAGAAGGGCCAGATGGATTAGTTTATTGCGCAATTCGTGGTACGGCGAAGAATGGAATTGTAATCATTGATATAGATGAACCGCAGAATTTTGAGTTAATAGACACTACTTATTTAGATTATATTGCCACAGATTACATAAATGTCAAGGATGTTGAATTTGATAATTTTGGGAATCTTTGGGTAGCGGATACGTATGCAACAAATAAATTTGAGCCTATTCAAGTCCGAAATACTGATGGAGTTTGGGGTTCCTATATTGCTGAGGAGGAAGGAATACTCAGCCTTACCACAAATACTATCACATTCGATGTGTGGAACCGGGTTTGGATTGGCTCTTTCTCAGGAACAGAAAACAAGGTTGACAATGTTCAATATCCTAATGGTGGATTAATAATGTTGACATACGAAGGAGATCCGGCAAACCCTGATGATTTTCAAATGATAGAAGTAAATGTTAGTCCCGGTAATTCAAATAATACAGTTTGGTCTTTGGCTATGACTCCTGAGAATCGGCTATATGCTCTCACTCCCATAGGGTTGACTTATTTTGACCTCAGTTTCTCTAATGAGGATCCAGTATTACAACAGGGGCCCCGTGCAACAAACGGAGACTTATACTATTATTTCCCGAATATTTCTTTTGGTGGACCTAATCCAAATGCAAAGTTAAAAGCAGATAACAGGGGAAATATATGGGCAACCTCAACAACTGACGGAATTCATGTTTTATTGAACAATGCGACCTATTGGCCAGACATTGATGGATTCAGGGAATCAAACAGTCAGTTGCTCTCTGATGGAGTGACTGATATTGAATTCGATAGTGAAAAAGGAATTGCCTGGATTACTACTAACAGGGGAATCAGTGCGGTTAGAATTCCTTTTACTCAAGAAAGAGAACATTATAAAAACCTAAGAATATTTCCAAGTCCATTCCATGTTCCCTCAGAAACACCATTGGTTGTGGACGGGTTGAAGGATGCCTCCTCTCTAAAAGTAATGACTATTACAGGGAGAGTTCTCCGTGATATAAAGAACATTGATTTAGGGACCCATGGAGATCAGATTACCTGGGATGGAAGAGATAAACAGGGTAGGTGGGTGGGAAGTGGAGTCTACTTGTTATCTGTTTATGACGAAACCGGGGAAAGTACTTTTGGAAAAGTCACAGTTATCCGTCATTAGTTTGCTCGACGTATTCCGGCATTAAACCAAATTCACTTTCTAATTCTTCAGCGATAGATCTCACCAGGATTTTCCGTTTTTGATGCGGAAGAAACGTACTTTTTGCGGATGCGATGGTGATGTGCCGGAAGTCGTTCAATCCAAATCCAAAAAGTTCATGCGCTAACATAAATTCTTTGGTTAATGTTGTATCGGAAACAAGTCTGTTATCTGTACAAAGCGCAATCCGGATACCGAAATTATAATAGAACTTTACCGGATGGTATTTAAGAGAACGAATACTATGTGTATGCCAATTTGAGGTTAAACTGATTTCCAGTGGAATTCGATGATCATTCACGTAGCTTAAAAGATCGGTGTCTTCCTTTAGACGGGTTCCGTGGCCAATTCGGTGGGCACCGCAATGATGAATTGCCTGATGAATAGACGCCGGACCAAATGCCTCCCCGGCATGAATAGTGGTGTTGATGTTATGATTCAGGATTAAGTAAAATGCTTCCAGGTGGTGTTTTGCAGGATAATTTTCTTCCGCTCCGGCAAGGTCAAATCCCACAACACCTTTATGTTTATATTGTACAGTAAGGTCTGCCAACTTGAGAGAAATTTCCGGTGAAATATTTCTGATTCCGCAGACAATTATTCCGGATTGAACTCCAAACTCTTTTTCACCGTTTTTTAGTCCTTTGAGAACAGCTTCGATGGACTCACCTGGGCTCATTCCGGATTTTGTGTGTAAAATGGGAGAATAGCGTACTTCAATGTAACGTATGTTTTCCTTTGCCACATCTTCAATTAGCTCAAATGCAACGCGCACCAGACTCTCCGGTGTCTGGAGTACACTAAGGGTAAGTTCAAACTTGGCAAGGTAACTTTCCAGGGACCCGCGGTTTTTTCCAAAACAAAGAAGCTTTTTAATTCCCTCGGCATCTTTTGTGGGTAACCCAATATTATTTTTTTTTGCTAAATCAAGAATTGTCGCAATGCGAAGACTGCCATCTAAGTGACAATGCAACTCTACCTTTGGGAGTTTCTGCAGAAGTTTAGTAGAAATTTTCATAGATTATTTTTTTGTGACGACTTTGTAAAGCCAGACAATAACCCCGATAAAAGCAATTGGTCCTACCAGTGATAATCCACCAATGAAGGGCCACCAGTCTTTATTCCCTGTGACAAAAATAGGTAGTGCAACCAGGATTCCCATGAGTGCCTCACCGGTTATGAGTCCAGATGCCAGCAATAACCCTTTCTTTTGTTTTGATTCACCTGCTCCAGATTTTTTTCCAAAATGATTGATCATCCCACCAATAAAGATGGGCACTGTAAGTTCGATGGGAAGATATATTCCTACTGCTACAGCCAGAACCGGGATGCGGAAATCCGATCCGATTTTTTCCTGGCGGATATCCATCAGAATGAGAATAACAGCGATGACAGCACCTATGGACACAAAACCCCAAGGCAAATTTCCGCTGAACACACCATCAGCAACGGATTTCATAAGCGTTGCCTGGGGAGCTGATAAGGTTGGAGAACCAATCACATAAGCAGTATGCAGAATATCCAGCACCAGTCCTAAAACCACTGCGGCGCTCATGGTCCCAACCACTTGCATGACTTGCTGTTTCCAGGGTGTTGCACCCAGTATGTACCCGGTTTTTAAATCTTGGAGATTATCCCCACCGATGGCAGCGGCACAGCACACTACGGCTCCCACCATGATAGCGCCAGCGGCTCCCACTTCAGAACCGGTTCCAAGCAATGCCAGCAAGAGAAGGGATGAAAATAGAATTGTAGCGATGGTGACACCGGAAATGGGATTATTAGATGATCCAACCACACCGGCCATATACGCAGCAACTGCGGAAAAGAGAAAACCGAATATCATCATGACCACCGCTAGGATGGCTGCAATTCCAACTGATTTAATGATTCCCAGGTATAAAAAAAATACAGGAATGAGCAAACCCAGCAATGCCATACCGACATAATTAATGGGGAAATCCTTTTCTTCTCTGGGAATGTTCTTGCCTCTATCTTTTTGACGCACAGCCTCAAGACTGGCTTGAATTCCGGCTACCAGGGGTTTGAACAGTTTTATCAGCGACCAGATACCGCCGATGACCATAGCTCCAACTCCCATATATCGAATTTTGTTGTTCCAGATATTCCAGGCAGCATCCATTGGTTTGCCCTCAAATCCGTATAAAGCGGTATAAATGGGAATTGCAATTCCCCATGAAATCAGTCCGCCGGCAACTACTAAAATCCCGATATTACGTCCCACAATATAGCCAACGGAAATGAGGGCAGGGGAAAGATTTGTACCTAACCCAAAAATGGATTTTCCAATTGTCGTGGCTCTTTCCACTACGGCATGCCACATGGTAAAACCCTGTTCCGCTAATTTCATGGCTCCGCCGATAAGCCCGGCAATAGCAATGGTTTTTAGTCCGCTTTTAGCATCGGCAGAATCGCTGGAACGGGCTTCATTGCCTGCTTTCAAAACTTCCGCAGTGGCGATTCCCTCCGGGTATTTGAGTTTGGCTTCCACAATAAGCGCTCGCCGAAGGGGTACTGTAAACAGGACACCAATCAATCCGCCGATGGCGGCTATTTTGGCAACCTCCATATAATTGAAATCCTGCCAATAACCCAACAGTACCAGAGCTGGGATGGTAAAAATAACACCCGCTGCCAACGATTCTCCTGCTGATGCCGCTGTCTGAACAATATTATTTTCCAATATATTTGACCTTTTAAACAGGGATAAAACTCCCATGGAAATGACGGCGGCGGGAATGGAAGCAGAGACGGTCATTCCTGCAAATAAACCAAGGTAGGCATTGGCGCCAGCAAGAATGATTGACAAAATTATTCCAAGGAATATGGCCTTGAGGGTTATTTCAGGAGGATGTGGATTGGTCATTTCTGGTTCCTATTTTACTATTTTTGACAATTTAAAGGGTGAAAGTAGAAAAAAAATAATCATGTTCCCTAACAAAATATTTTGTTCTTCACAATTCGTTAAAAAGAAAAGGGGAGATTCTCTAAAGCCTGTTCATTTGTTTTTATTTTTTTTCAAATGAAAAATATGTAATTTTGTCTTAAACAGGGGTGTTGTCCTGCACCAGATAGGGCAACTGAGAATAAACCCATTGAACCTGATCTGGATCATGCCAGCGTAGGGAGCCAAATATGAAACAACTCACACTTTTGTTATTCCCGCTTTTTTTCTTGTATCCACAAATCACAGGTACCGTTATTGATGCGGAAACTAACAAACCTCTCTCCGGTGTGAATATCACCAGTGGGAATTTTGGAACCGCTTCAGATAATGACGGTCATTTTACACTAGATGTGCCATCAGAAGAGAAAGTGACATTTTCCCATATTGGTTACAAAACAGTCACTTTGATACCAAATTCTCCTGAAATTAAGATAAAAATGACTCCAAAGGTGATTAAGGGGAAACAGGTATCCGTCAGCGCTACACGGGCTGTTGCAGGGTTAACTCCCGTTGCTTTTTCCACCTTAACTCCATCGGAAATTGAAATACATTATACTGTTGAAGACGTGCCTATGATTTTGGCTTCAGAACCGGGTGTGTGGGCATATAGTGAAAGTGGGAACGGGACGGGATATTCTTATGTTTCCATTCGAGGATTTGACCAAAGTCGAATAGCAGTGATGCTGGATAACGTTCCGCTCAACGATAATGAAAGTCACCAGGTTTACTGGGTGGACCATGGTGACATCCTCAGCGATGCAAAGGATGTTCAGATCCAGAGAGGGATTGGAAACAGTCTGTACGGTTCTGCGGCATTTGGTGGTTCAATTAATATTATCACCCAGATTGCTGATGATGAACCTGAGTTGCGAGTGGTTGCTGGCGGAGGTTCTTTTAACACAAAAAAGTTCAGTGTGAAAGGAAATTCAGGTAAATGGTTTGGTGATCATCTGGGTCTTAGTGCACGTTATTCTCAAATTGAATCTGATGGATATCGTGAATTCCATGACAGTAGACAGAAAGCATTCTCTTTTGGTTTAGAACATCGTGGAAAGAACATAACTAACAAGTTCCGGACATTAATTGGTTACGAGAATACACTTTTGAGTTGGGATGGGATTTATGCTGATGACATCATGCACAGAAAGAAACGTCGTGCAGGGTATAAATCCTACACAGATGATTTTTTACAGCATATATATTCGCTTAATACCCAATGGTTTATTTCAGACGGCATGACATTTTCTAACACAGCATATTTTGTACAAGGTACCGGGTATTATGAAGTAGAAAAATCAGATAGTCATAAATATGATCCTCGGGATACAACCAATCAAGAAAACTATAATGATTTTATAGAGTTTATTCAATCCTACAATTTGGATAGCTTTTTTGAAGAATCTGATGCATCCGACACACTTGATTTGTCACTTCTTCGTAGAAAATGGATTGTCAATAGGTATTCTGGAATTGTTCCAGTTTTTACTATCAAAAGTCCAGGATTTCGGTTGGATATTGGCGCGGAATTTCGAACATATTTCGGAGATCATTTTGGTGAGATTACAAATTTCTCTAATCCTGATCTTTCCGATTCGCTCGGTACTGACTGGGTTAAATATTACCAATATTTTGGCAAAAAAACTTCTATAACAGGATTTACACACCTTGTCTTTAATGTTGGAGATGATTTAAAAGTGATACAGGATTTTCAAGTTCAGAAGCATGATTGGAATCTGAACCAGAAAAAAATTGGGTATGCATTTGGCCATAATCTGTCAGCATTGTGGCAGTTCTTAAATCCCAGGTTTGGTTTGGTTTATTCAGCAAGTGATGAACTCTCTGTTTTTATTAACTATGGAATAGCCCAAAAAGAACCAGCAGACAACCAGATCATTGAAGCGGATGATGTATGGAGTACACCGGTCATGGCAGCAGCAGAGGTCGTAAGCAACTTGGAAACAGGTTGGTCAATGGACCTTGGAAATATGTTAATTAACCTGAACGCTTACCGTATACTTTACAGCAATGAACAGTTGAAAAATATTGATGTGGAACAGGAAGGCGAGTATGATTATTATACAGCGGCTAGTACAGTGCATCAAGGTTTCGAATATGAATTAGATTTCCATTTGTCATCTAACTTACGGTTTCAGATGAATGGAATGTTTAATGACCACCATTTTTCAAGCGGTATAAACAAAGGGAAAAAACTAACCAATATTCCTGATGCCCTGGTGAATGTAGGTTTGAACTGGCAAGTGTATCAGGATGCGAATATTTCAGCAAACTGGAAATATGTTGGTACTCAGTACATTGACAATGAAAATTATGGTGCAATTGACCCGTATTCAGTTTTTGATGTTTATTTTAGCTATCGGTGGCAAAATCTCCAAACGACTTTGAAAGTAAACAATGCTTTTGATCGGTTGTATTCTACACATGGATATGGATATGAAGGGGACGGTTACCAGGCATACTATTGGCCTGGTGCTACTCGGAATATTTTTTTGACAATTTCATATAACATGTAACAACTGTCCATGGAATACTCGCCCAGTAGTTCGCGAAATTTAGATTTACAAATTATTACCAATTAATGGGCTCTTTCCGTCCCCAGGAAGGATACTGGAATAAATCATTTTTTCATAAATAGCTAATAGTCTGATGCTATAGTTAACCTTTGTTCTTTCCATTTTATCAGCAAAAAACAGAACTGGTTCATCTGGAGAAGTATCCATTGCAACAGGTTAAGATTAAATAAAAGTTTTTTCAAAATTTAACAATGTTGGTGACAACGAAATACTATTACTAATTTCACAGCCCCATGACAGAAAAGAAATCTAAGCGTAAACGCCTCTTTCTCATTGATGGTTACGCCACTCTGTACCGCTCTCATTTTGCACTGATCCGGAATCCTCTTATCACCAGTTATGGTTTGCCGACCAGCGCGTTGTTTGGTTTCACAAACCAGGTATTAAAACTGCTTCGTAAAGAAAAACCGGATTATTTAGCGGCTGTTTTTGACACCCGTGAAAAAACATTCCGGCATGAACGCTTTCCCGAATATAAAGCCACCCGAGAGAAGATGCCTGATGAACTGCAGGAGCAGTTACCCCATTTGTGGAATTTGCTGAATGCAATGCAGATTATCACCCTGTCAAAACCGGGATTTGAAGCTGATGATATTATTGGCACCTTAGCCCGCGAAGGATCAAATGATGGGTTGGATGTTTTCATTGTGAGCGGAGATAAAGATTTTATGCAGCTTGTGAACGATCATGTATTCTTGTATACACCCGGAGGAAGAAGCATGGATATTCGAATTTATGATTCAAAAGGAGTTGAAGAAAAATGGGGAGTCCCTCCAGAAAAAATGATTGATTTTCTAGGCCTCATGGGAGATGCTTCAGATAACATACCCGGGGTAAGGGGTGTCGGTGAAAAATCCGCGAAAAAACTAATCATTGAATTTGGTTCCCTTGAAAATGCGCTGAAAAATGCGGAAAAAAATACGAACAAACGGGTTCGGAATGGGCTATTGGAGTGTAAAGAAAACGCGCTCCTGAGTAAAGAATTGGTGACTATTGATACCAATGTTGAATTGGACTGTGAAGTATCCGACCTCACTCTTAGTGAGTTTGATACAAAATCGTTACGGGACCTGTTTCAGGAGTTTGAGTTTTTTGGATTGGTAAAACAATTGGATGAAATGGAAGCAGATCTCCAGACCAAAGAAAAAACTCAAAAAAAGAATTATGAAACAATCACTGATAAAAATTCTTTAAAATCCTTTGTTGCATCAATAAAAAAAGGCAATTTGCTTTCTCTTGATTTAGAAACCACATCAGTTGATCCCATGCAGGCAGAGATTGTGGGTCTAAGTTTTTCTATCCGCCCTGATTCCGGGGTGTATATTCCCCTGCAGTACAAAGACAAAGGTAAAAACCATTTTGGAAAAGATGAGCTTTCCAAGGTAATGAATACTGTAAAGCCTATTTTGGAGGATTCCACTATACCCAAGACGGGCCAGAATGTTAAGTTCGATGCCCTAATCTACAAACGACATGGGGTGGATGTTCACGGGATTGTCTTTGACACGATGATTGCTGCTCATCTTTCCAGTCCTGAAACACGATCTTATAAACTTGATAAACTTGCCCTTGAATTCCTGAATTACAGGATGGTTCCTATTGAAGAACTTATCGGTTCAGGACGGAACCAAATCACAATGGCTGAAGTGGACTTGAAAAACGCTGCCTTTTATGCTGCGGAGGACGCAGACGTAGCTCTTCAGTTAACAAAAATTCTTGAAGAAAAATTGGGAGAACATAATCTGCTGGATTTTTTCAACAGGGTAGAGTTACCCTTATTAGAAGTGTTGCTGGAAATGGAATATTCAGGGACTTATGTGGATGTAAATCATTTGGATGAGATGTCCTCGGATTTAGCCGGAAAACTGGATAGTTTATCTAAAAATATTCTCAAGGAATCAGGTACCGAATTCAATATCAATTCTACACAGCAATTAGCGCAAATCCTTTTTGATGTTCTTGAACTTCCAAAAATTAAAAAGCGGTCTACTGCAGAAGATGTTTTGAAAAGGCTCCAGGACCAACATCCCCTTCCAGGGATGATTCTCCAATACCGCAAAATGAATAAACTTAAAAATACATATCTTGATCCTTTGAAGGAGTATATTCATCCTGAGACCGGAAGGATTCATTCGTCTTTTAATCAGACTGTAGCCGCCACGGGCCGATTGTCCAGCACCAATCCTAATTTCCAAAACATTCCTATTCGAACTGATGAAGGACGGGAGATTCGGAAAGCCTTCAGAGCTAGGGAGGAAGGTTGGAAAATCTTTTCAGCTGATTATTCCCAGGTCGAACTGCGGATCATGGCTCATTTGAGCCAGGATCCAGGTTTAATGAAAGCATTTCAAAATGAAGAGGATGTCCATGCACGAACAGCCAGCCTGGTTTTTGGCGTTCCTTTAGAGGATGTTCTTCCGGAGATGAGACGTACTGCAAAAATAGTGAATTTTGGAATTATGTATGGAGCAGGTCCTTTTCGGATGAGCCAGGAACTGGGAATTCCAAGAGGAGAAGGAATGGCCATTATTGAAGCCTATTTTAACCAGTATGCTGGAATCAAAGATTATATTGACAGAACTTTGGAGCAGGCGCGGAAGCAGAAATGGGTGACCACCATGCTGGGCCGAAGGCGTCCTGTCTGGGAAATCAATAGCCAAAACCAGATACGGCGGCAGGCTGCAGAGAGGATGGCAATTAATATGCCCATCCAGGGAACTGCTGCAGAAATGATCAAACTGGCAATGATATCAATCCACGAAAAAATGAGAAAAGAAAATCTGAAAACGATGATGATTTTACAGGTACACGATGAATTGATTTTTGAGGTACCAAAAGAGGAAATAGACAAAGTGAAATCTATAGTGATATCGGAGATGGAATCGGCTCTTTCTCTGTCCGTCCCTATTGTTGTGGACTGGGGTATAGGCGATTCCTGGTATGAAGCACATTAAACATTCGGGAGTATAAAAATCACGTTTTGCAATACAGACAAAATTCAATAATTCAGCTAAAGTGAACAAGTAATGGAAGCCAGTGTAACCTTAAAGAAGGTAGGAAAACTAGTCCGTGACAAAACAATCTTGGCGGGTTTGACATTTGGTATAGAGAAAGGATCTATTGTTGCTTTTGTTGGGGACAATGATGCCGGAAAATCCACATTGCTAAAAGTTTTGGCAGGGCTTGAAAATCCGGAATATGGTTCGGTATTTATCCATGGGCTGGATATTGTAAAACGACGAAAAGACATTCGCCATATGATCGGTTATGTTCCCTTGGAACCGGATATGGATCCTTGGTTAACCCTAGAACAGAATATGCGTTTTAACGGATTGCTTTATGGGGTAGACAATTCCACCATTTCAAATCGAATAGCTGAATATTCGTCAAGACTTGATCTGTTCGATTTTTTACACTATCCGGCGAACAGTGTATCCTATGGGAATCTTAAAAAATCCACGATTGTACGTGCCCTTGTTCATGATCCAACCATTTTAATCCTGGATGAACCTACAGCATTTATGGATGCTCAGTCCAGCCGCCAAACTTGGGATTTATTGAAAGGGCTTCGCAAGGAGAAAACTATTATCTATGTAAGTCAAACATTGTCAGAAATTGAGCAGGCACATGACCGGATACTTGTACTTAACAAGGGCAAAGTTATCCTGGATGGAAGTCTAGATAAACTTCTTGAGAGTACTTTGGAATTTCATCAGTTCCAGATTGAGTTTGAAGAATTGCCGGATGAACTTTATCAAAAGCTGTCAACAATTCCCACGGTGGTGACTCCAAGCAGGATGAATAATATTTTTTATTTTTATGGTCGATCAAGGAAAGTCTTTTTCCAAGTATTAAAAGCAGCAGGTGATACTCTTATGAAAGATCTTGATATTAAGAAATTGGGCTTGAGAGATCTGATGGATTCAGAATTTGCGCGGAAAGGATTAGATTGATACTTCCATTTATAAGACGCCGCTGGTGGCTTACGCAACAACGTCTTTTCCCAACGTTAAGCTTTGCTATGCTTTTACCCATAATGTTACATCTTTTAATTATTGTTCCCATGGCAAGCCTTGTGGAAAGCCCTTTGAATAATATTTCTTATGAAAAATGGGTGTATCCAGGTTTGCTTGTTTTGATCGGAATCATTTCCTTGATTCCGGTTTTGTATCGAGATTTATTTGATTTTCGTATTCATAAAAAAGCAATTACGTACATGACATTAGCACCCATTTCTAAGCTTAAGTTGATTATCGGCATTTTAGTTGGTGCAATTCTTGAGTCATTAATCTTGGTGATTATTGGACTATTAGTACTGTTTTTTGTAACCGGAATTATCCTCAATTGGGAAGATTATCTTATAATTTTTGGATTTATTATAATCATTAATACTCTTGTTGGGAGTTTCATCACAACACTTGCCCTCTTGGCTTCGCGGGTGTTCTCGTTTATTTTGATTTTGATGATCTTTCTCTGTTATGTTTTATTCGGATCCGGGATGATTATTCCATTTGATTATTTTCCAGATCAACTGGGGATGTTGTTACAATACCTACCATTAAATGTTATGATTCATGAGCTTCAGCTGGTGATTTTTACAGGTGTTTTTCATTGGATACCTCTGTCTATTCTGCTTTTTATTATTTTTCCATGGACATATATCAATAGTGAAATCTTTCGTAGGGAATTAAATCAGTGATTGCGTATTTGTCTGGGGGGATGGAACATGCAGTCAACGAAGGAGAAGACTGGCGGAATAAAATGACAGAATGGCTGCAGAAAAATCTGGGACATTCCGTGATCGATCCTGTTAAAAATTCCCGTCAGCTTGTGGATGAAACACAGTCTCATGATTACAGGTTATGGAAGAATTCCGATCGGGGGAAATACAAAGCATTTGTCCGGCAATTGATTCGTCAGGATTTAGATGGAGTTATCAATAAAGCGGATTACGTCATTTGCCTTTGGGATGAGGGTGTTGTTAAAGGAGGGGGAACACACGGAGAGGTAACCATCGCTTATCATTACAACATCCCTGTTTATTTGGTAAACACACTTCCATTTGACGAGTTAAGCGGATGGATATTTTCATGCTCCACGGAAATGTTTTCACAATTTACCCAATTAAAAAAAAGACTGTTGGAACTATACAAATAATTTTTGAGTTTAATTTTTAAAATCTTAATCCAATCTTATGGTGGACAATCATGGTAGGTCCCAAAGCGATAATCAATCTTGACCGGCTCATTCACAATTACAAATTGGTGAAACAAGAAGTTGGCAATAAGAAAATCATGGCGTTTGTAAAAGCAAATGCTTACGGCCATGGTGCGGTTCCTGTTGCAAAGGCATTGGAGTCCGTTGGGGCTGACTGGTTTGGAGTATTCACTCCTGAAGAAGCAATTGAACTTCGCAAGGGTGGAGTGACAGGAAACATTATGGTTTTCTGCCGTTTTCATCCTGAATTTCTTGAAAAAGCAAATAAGTGGGATTTAACCTTAAATATTTCCAGCGAAGATGATCTGAATGATCTAATCACGTTTCATGGGGATATGAATTCAAGCCCAAGATTCCACGTGAAAATTGATACGGGGATGACCAGGCTAGGGTTGCCGATTGGTTCTGTGTCTTCCTTTTTTAATCTTCTCAAGAAAAATTCTCAATTAAATTATGAAGGGATTTACTCTCATTTTGCAACTGCGGATGAAGGCGATCTGGACTACGCAAAATTTCAGTTAGAACAATTTAAAGGAGTGCTGGATACTGCGGATAAAATGGGACTTTCATTTCAACATGTTCATTTATCCAATAGTGGTTCAGTTTTAAATTTACCGGAATCCTATTTCACAATGGTGCGGGTTGGTTTGCTATTATATGGAGCCTTTCCATCGGATGAAGTTCCGAGAGATCTTCCCATTGAACCTGTCATGGAATTTACAGCTCCGGTTGTGAATCTCAGAAAAGTAAAAGCAGGTACATTGGTGAGCTACGGAGGAGTTTGGTCTGCACCGAACGATACGGTCATAGGGGTTGTCCAGGTCGGATTCGCTGATGGTTTTCCACGTTCGTGGTACGAAGAGGGATGTATTAGTTTAAAAGGGGAGCGTTATAAAATTGCCGGCAGAGTGTGCATGGATCAGTTAATGGTTGATTTTTTTAATGCAAATGTAAAGCGTGGAGATGAGGTGCTTTTGTTTGGAAAAAATAAAATCGATTCAATTCCTGTGGAAGAAATTGCGGAATGTATTGGTTCTACGGCCTATGTGCTTCTAACCGCTATTGGAGGAAGAACTGAACGTATTTTTTCCGGATTAGAGTAGAATGATTCAGAGTTTTGTCATTACTAAGTTAAGTGGAGTTTTTTTGTAATTAACTTTCTAATTTTAAGTTTATTACACACAAAAAAGTTAATTACTGGAATTTTCGTTAAATCATAGTAAATTACTGTTCTAGCTTTGGAAGGAGTCTGTCTAAAAATATGGATAAGTTATCAACTGTTTTATTTTTTCTTTTACCTCTGGCTTTAGTATTGGGTGAACCGCAGGAGGAAGTTCAGCCTTCAGCCCAATCCGAAAACACTTCAAACAATGAGAAAAAAATTGTTAAGGCAATCAGGACAGATGAACCGGTATATATTGATGGAAATCTGACCGAGAATATTTGGTATAAGGCTGACAGTAAATTTGATTTTTCTCAATATCAACCGAAAAATGGAGAAAAACCAAACGAGAACACCATGTTTCTCGTTTTCTATGATGAAAACAATTTATATGTTGGTGTATATGTCATGGAAAAGGAACCATCCACAGTTATGGGAAAACTGAGGAGAAGGGATGACATGGCACTTTCAGATTATATCTGGGTATATATCGATACGGAAAACCGTGGGGGATCCGGATATAAATTTGGAGTTAACCCCAGCGGGGTTAGGTACGATGGGTATATTTCTAATGATGACGAGGTTGATTATAGCTGGGATGGAGTGTGGGATGCAAAAGTATTGCGTGATTTTGGTGATCAATCCAATGAGCCTGTTCAGCGCCGTGTCGGTTGGACAGCTGAATTTCGGATTCCCTTTGCCACCCTACAGTATGATAAGAATAAGACTGAAGAATGGGGCTTCAATATAACTCGTTTTAAAGGATCAACTTTTGAGCAAATGTGGTGGAAAAGTAAAGAAGTGACCGAGCCGGGTCTTGTCTCTCATTTTGGTAAAATCACAGGAATATCCAACATTAAATCCGCTGGAAAATTTGAATTTTTACCAGGTTCGGTCATTACTGCAAGCAGTGAGGGGTTTGAATCAGAGTCTGCACTAATTGGATCTAACAGGCTGCACTATAACATCAGCGGTGATTTTAAATACGATATTACTACCAGTACCCGTCTGGAAGCATCTGTTAATCCGGATTTTGGGCAGGCAGAGGTAGACCCTGCGGTGTTAAATCTGTCTGCTTTTGAGACTTATTTCCCGGAAAAACGAACTTTTTTTGTCAATGGGGCAGATATCTTCGCAACCCCGTTCCAATTATTTTATTCACGGAGGATTGGTCGCAGTGCATATGATGGTTTTGTGCCTGTTGATATTGCTGGAAAGCTGACTGGAAAAACGGGAAATACAACCTTTGGTATGATAAGTGCCTTAACAGGTGCAAAATATCCTTTTGGTGAGACTGGATATTTTGTAGGTAGAGTGAAGCAGTCAATTAATAAGGGAAATACAAATTTTGGTATTTTAGTTACCCATACGAATGATTTGGATAATGAAGAAACACCTTTGGCACTTGGATTTGACTGGAGTCATCAATTGTTTAATAATCAATTTGTGTTCAGTGGGCAGTATGCCAAATCAAAAACTAACACCCTCACAGGGCAAGGAATTATGCTTCATTTTGCTAAGATTGGCGGTAGACACTGGAATTTCAGTCTGGGTGCTGATCTTAGGGATAAGAACTTTAATATTGATGCTCTTGGATTTCTTGATCGTAATAATGTGAATTCATATTACATGAATCAATCATATTTTACAACCGATCCGTTCTGGAAATTTCAGGAAACAAATACTGCTTTAAACATATGGTACCAGGAGAATCCTGAGGAAGAGATTTCTAATGAAAAACTTGCCTTATCATTAGGTTTGAGTATCGGAACAAGCATTACCCTTCTGAATCAATGGAGTTTCGGCTTGGATCTATCAAAGAAACTGCCTGGATATGACGATTTTGATACAAGAGGTGGTTATATTATCGAAGATCCAGGAACCCTTTCCCTTTCTTCCTGGATTGCCCCCAAGCCGGGGAAAAAGGTAAATCAGCAGCTTAGCCTTTTTGGTGGAAAAGATGATTATGCATCCAAATGGTACGGTCTTTCGTATAATCTGGAATTATCACCTAGGGAACATTATTCGATTTCAATATCTCCGGATTATGCCTGGAATTATGATGAATCGCAGTGGGTTGACAATTTATCTGTGTCTCATGATGACTGGGTTACGTGGGATTATATTGGTTCTGTTTATGGTAAATTAACAAGTCAGACAATTTCTTTAGGTATAAGAATGAATTATTCCTTTACTCCCGATATGAGCCTTCAATTATTTACACAACCATTCATAGCAATTGGAAAATATGACAGTTATCGATTGTTGATGGAAAATAAAACATATCAATTTGCGGAAAATTTCCTATTTTATAATGATACACTAAACACAGAAAATACGTGGTATCTAATTGATGACCCGTCCAATTCATATTTTGGAATACCTTATAATGAACACAATTACGATTTCAACAAAAAATCTCTTAATTGGCAATCAGTATTTCGTTGGGAATATCGCCCTGGTAGTGTATTATTCTTTGTTTGGTCCTTCTCAAGCTATGAAGATCAGGAGTTATTAGATTTTAATATTTCCAAATCCTATCGAAAATTATTTGAACAAGTGGCAACGCATAAATTTCTTATAAAGTATAATTACTGGATGAAACTGTAGTGTCAGAGGAGAAAAATACAAAAAAACGCTGGGAAACCGGCGATAAGGTATTTCATTATAAAATAATGCAATACCTGGCAAGCGAACCTATGGGTGAAATTTATCTTGCGAAAGACACACAATTGGATCGGATGGTGGCAGTGAAACGGTTTGCGTTCAATGCAGATATGGAAATGTCCGATGATGCGGAGAATCGGTTGAAAAATAAATTTTTGGAGGACGTAAAGCGGTTTTCTAAATGGGATCATCCAAACCTGTCTCAAATTTATTTCTTTGATTTAGATGATGATAATATTCCTTTTTATACCATGGAAGCGATCCCGGATTCATTGGGAAAACACATAGGTCTTGTAAAGGACGCAGAGGGTGACCAGCTTGAGTCAGAAACAAAAAAGTTTGACTATCAGGAGGCAGTAAAACTCATTCAGGATGTGTGTAAGGGTCTCCAGGTAGCTCATGACGCAGGAGTAGGGCACTATCGCATTTCACCAAATAATATAATGATAACTTCGGAAGGTGTGCCAAAACTGGTAAGTTTTGGATTGGAAGCAGGAATGCGTCCGGATGAATCCTCCAAGTTACAGCAAAGGTTTTCAAGCATTTATTCTGCCCCTGAACAATTAATGGGCAAGAGTGATAAAATTAGCTTGAAGACTGATTTATACACGTTGGGTCTTATTCTGTATGAGTTGATGAGCGGTAATATTCCAAAGGGCGTGATCGAACCGGTATCTAAAATTGATCCAAAAATACCGAAACAAATGGATGAATTCTTTGAATCTGTGCTAGCTGAAGACCCTGATGACCGGATTGAGAATGTGGAAGAGATGATCAATCAGCTGGAGGATATTTACCAGGGAATTAAACCAAGTAAAGGCGGATCAACAAAAATGCTGGTTATTGGAGTAGCTGTGACAGTATTGGTAATCGGATTAGGTTATGGTCTGATGAAGGTATTCAGCCCAAAATTAAAGCCAGCGGAAGTTGATGTTCACTTTACCCCACAAATTCCTTCCTCTATTTATGAAAACCTGGAACCGCTTGGGAAATTTATTCTCTGGTTTGATATAAAAAACGATAATAAGAAAGGTGTTTCCATAGATATCAGTGCCAACTTTCGGGATTCAAACGGTATTCGAAAAAAGATTGAGTTGCCTGCAAAAACAGACACAACTATTGGGATTAACCCGCCCCTTAATATCAAAGAGAAACGGGGAGAGTTTGCCACTGACAGGAATATTTACGTTGAATGGCTTGTGAAACAAATGATTTATTCTGATGAGGGACAATTGGAGCAAGAGCGATCGATTTCTGAAAATTCAGAAATGATCACAATGCTGGCTCTTGGCACAATAGACTGGAATATGACAGAAATATATAGTACTGATAAGGAAGAAGGAAGTCCATTTGCCCTTGTTTCCTCTTGGATTAATCCTAATGATCCAAAAGTGAAGGAAGTTATATCCACTGCGAAAAAAGAACCTGGAGCAGCGCTTGTTGGATATCAGGAAGAACTGTTTATTGAAAAAACAGGTCTGGATGATTTCGATATTGACGAAATAACCAGCCATCAAGTGGAAACATTATACAACGTTTTAAATGACAAGTATGAGATTAAATACGACGGTGGCGGAGTGGGTCAGAGTATCAATCTCCCATATGAAACTATTCGTGATCACAGTGCCAATTGCATTGAACTTTCAGTCCTGATGTCCAGCTTGTTGATAGAAATTGGTATTCAGCCAATCATAGTGATTGTGCCCAATCATGCGTTTGTTGGATGGCGGATTTGGGAGGATGAGGATGAATATAATTTTGTTCAGACAACAATGATGGGAGATGAGAATAAAACATTCAAAGATGCGTACAAAGATGCTGAAAAGATGGCTCATTCCAATGGTCTCAGCGATCTGATTTACGGAGACCTGGACGTAAATGCTTTTGGAAAAAGAGGAATCTATAATAAATCAAATAGTGTGAAAGTCTTAAATATCAATTTATTACGTGAATATAAAGATTCAAAAGGGAGGAAAATTTATACTGCAACTCCGGTAACCTCGGAGCGTTAATGTCTTTAGTGAAGCAATTCCAATCGGATTTTGGTGATCTGATCACCCAGCAATATGCAAAGTGTATTGAATTTTCCGGTGATTTAGATGTTAGTTTTGATGAATATTCTCAGAAATTATTGGATTCGTTAACGGCTATTCATGGTGAATTGGTCGTGAAGGATGAATCAAGTCAAATGAATACGAATATCAGTGCAATACATAATAATGATCTTTACCTTGCAATCGGCCTGTGCAAAGGCAACGAAACAGCATGGTCTGAATTTGATAATCGTTTCAATTCAAAAATAATACAATATGCTTTGCTATATACCAAGAATGAGAGTCAAGCAGACGATATCAAATTGGGATTGAAAGGGAGTTTATTCCTCGAATCTCCAAAAACCGGTAAGTCCAAGATTGCGTCCTTTAACGGAAGAGGGTCCCTTAGCTCCTGGCTAAAGGTAGTGATTTTTAGAGATGTACTATCTAGTCAGAAAGAGAGCAAAGTATCAAGCCTAGATTCAATTGTATTTGGGATCGAAGATGAAAGCCTTGCAGATGATGATATGAAAAATCTTGAAGAGATTGTCGCCGCTGGCTTCAAACAATTAAACCAGGAAGAGAGATCACTTTTACGGGACTATTTTATTCTCAGAAAACGCGAAAATGAATTGGCAAATCGTTTGGAGGTTCATGTCTCAACTATCAGTAGGAGACTCAAAAAAATCTGTGATGAACTTTTAAATCATTTTAACAGAATTGCAGATGAAAAATACGGTCTTGATAAAGATCAATTTAAAGAACTATTAAACCAGTTTGATCAGTCATGGCAAAATAGTATTACAAAAATTTTAGGATAATTATGCAAATTTTCATTTATTAAACCTCTATAAAAGTAGAAAGGCAAAATGTAGAAAAAATTTAACAATGAAAAAATCCACTAAAAAAACCGAAAACAAAACATCTCAGAACGTGTCTTTCGAATCAGAGAGAGAATCAAATTGGGTGGATGATATGGAAAGAAAAATTACTAAATTAACCGATATGGCTACTGCAAGCGAGATCCAGACCGACATGGATTTGAATGAGGCTGCAGAGTTACTTGATAAAATCGACACGGAGCTTGCAAAAGGTATTGAAGCCAGGCAGACAATCGAAAACAAAGTGCCGTTAAATATACCAATAAAACAAAGTTCCTTTTTTAATAATCGATTGTTTTTGACAATAGGAATTTCTACAATAGCTGCTGTATTACTTGTAATTGGAAACAAAAATAACCAACAAACTGGACCGGCAAGTCCAATGATAGTTCAGGAAGAAGGAACAGCGGATAAAAAATTAGTTGCACCCATGTACGGCTTCACGGAAAAGAAAGAATTGAATATTACAATAACTTTGGAAGAATATGATAAGCTTGCAGCTGGTCTTCCTGTTTATCAGGGTAATGGTGAACTGAAAACTGAAGATAAACCTGTTCGTTATACCGATGAAACAAATGCGGAAAAAATTATATATCAGTTTGTTCGAAAAGAAAATAGTATTGCCGAATTAAAACTTTCAATGAATCAGGATGAAAAGAATCAACTTTATGAAGTACACTTTACTCTAGATGGTAAAAGGGTTTTTTCTAGGAGTACAATTGCGGACCATTTATCTCAATGGCCTGAATTAAAATCAATGTTCGAAAGGAGAAAATAATGAAATTATCAAAATCTAGATTTTTTCAAATAAATTCGATTGCAATTTTTCTATCTGTGTTGATCATTTCGCCAAATGGAGTTTTGTCACAGAATTATGATACTGGCTTAGATTTGCCTCCGGGTTTTACAGAATATGACCTGGGTGAAAATACCGTTGCCTATTTTGAAGAAATGATGCCAAGGGTTGAAGATGAGGATGCTGAAATGAGAATAGAAGAGGTTCTGGGAAGGATGACGCAGGGAATATCCCTCAGAGATGGAGTAGATGAAATAGTGGTGCATTTGGTTGAATCGGATGAAATTGGCGCTTGGGCTCTGCCAGGAGGATTTGTTTTAATTACCACTGCTTTTTATGATTTATGTTCAACGGATACGGATGATGAGTTAGCGGTGGTCCTGGGTCATGAAATTGCTCATATCAACGAAGGCCACGTGAATAATCCCCTGGAAGGACGACTCCAGGAAAATTTTAAGGGATATGTTGATGAATTAGGTTTGGAGCTGGGTTATGATTTTAATGATGAATACAGTGACGAATCTGCTGAGAGAATGGTAAGTATGATTACAAAACAAAAGGAATTGGATGCTGACAAACAAGGAATTTTATACACCACACTAGCGGGATACGATCCCCGTGCTTCTTTTTCCGTAATTGATAAGGCTGTTGAAAGCGGGGAAGGGGTCCACCATCCATCAAAAGAAGTGAGACTGGCAAAGCTTGAAGATCGGTTGGGGACTTTTATAGATGATGCAGAAAAGTTTCATGCAGGTGTTATGTATTATCTCAGGGGCAACTTGAACTTTGCAGAAAAATCATTTAAAGGATTTTTACAGTCATTCCCAAGCCGTGAAGTATATAATAACCTAGGTGTTATTTACTATCAGAAAGCTTTGAAAAAGCTTCCTCTTGAACATGTCACCGCCATGAAATCATTAAAAATTGATACTCAAACGATGGCAGATAAAATTGTGTTAAGAGGGGGTGATGGTTATAAAAAATATAAAAGGCTGCTTAAAAAAGCTTTGAAACGATTCAAATCGGCGATCGAAAGAGATAGTGAATATGCAATTGGTATGTTTAACCTGGCCTGTGTGTTTGATGATCTGGGTGAATATGACCAGGCTAGAATTTATTTGAAAAAAGCAGAACAATTAGGTTTTGACAAAAATATGTGTCAAAATACATTAGCCTCCATTTTAATCAATGAGGACAAGTGGGAAGAATCCAAAGCAATTCTCACAACCCTTCCTTCATCACCTGAAGTGAATTTTAATCTGGGTGTAATTGCCAAACATGAGAACGGGGATTTTGCAGGCTACTTTGAATCGTTCTTAAACAGCTCAGGTTCTCAGTCTGTTTTTACGGATTTTGCCTCCCAGTATGTTAAAGGGTGGACGCCTTCCGGAACCGGAGCTGGTACCGCATTTTCCTATGATTGTGAGAAATCAAAGATTTCCGTAGGTATGTCAAGAGAAGAGGTGGCAGAAACTCTAGGGGACCCAATGAAGGAAATTACGATCCTGTCTTATGAGGATATATACCTATGGTCTTACCCAGAACAATCGATGAAAATTTATTTTATGGGGGAAAATGTAGAATCTTTCATAATATCCGATGTCAGTGGATGTCCGGAAGTAGAAGGGCTTGGCGATAGTGGTACGGGGCATCAGTTAAATCCAGGCTTACCTCAATACGTTTTCAGATCCGGTAATATTGTCGCCCACTCAAACGGCCAGTTGACGTCTTTTGGAAAGTATGATAATAATTAATAAAATATGCAAATAATTGATTTTAAATGCTCTTATTAGTAGTAACATGATAAAAACTTTAAAATTGAAACAAATAAAAATGAAAAAACAAAACAATAATAAAGAGGAGATAACCATGAATAAGAAATTCGGATTAATGTTAATTGCATCTATGATAGTATTTAACGGATCAGTAATGGCCGTTGAAATTGATATTATACCAGATGAGATTACAGTCACTGATGAAGAGTATGAGCTTTTGCAAGAAGCCCTTATTGATTTTGAGGAAGAACCTATTGCGACCGCTGCTGGGTATAAATCTTACCACAAAGCTGGAAATAAGACTGGTAAGAAAGCAATCAATCCTGGTAAGCGTGGGAAAAGCAGACTTCCTTATTTTGAGAAGAAGGGGAAAAAGCACGTTAGATTCACCAAAGACCAAAAATTAAGGTTGGCCAAGACTTTTGGATATAGACGGAGTCTTGAACGTGGTGGCAAGAGTCTAAAGGGTAGGGAAAGAAAGTCCGGCATATCCAAACTATCCAGAGAGAAAAGAAAGAGAGTTGCCAAAGCACTGGGATTTAAAGACGTAGCTTCTTTGGAGGCGTTAGTGGAGGATTTAGACGATGATGAAGCCGTAGAAGAAATTGAATTGGAAGAAGAACCCATTGCAGTTGCTGCTGGGTTTAGAGGCCGTCTTCCTTCACGTAGAATTGATGAAATTAAAAATGTTGGTCGGTCTAAAGGTGGAATGAAACAATCAGACTCGGATAATAGGAAAACATTTGGTAGGAAGAAAAAGGTAGCCAAGGCATTTGGTTTCAGGGATGCTGCAGGACTTGATAAAGTAAAGCCTGGTACTTCACCTGTAGCAAGAGCCGGTAAGAAAAAGGTAGCCAAGGCATTTGGTTTCAG
>Ga0208521_1000190_pt1 | contig 41951 bp, 52 predicted proteins | sample ETNtaG_24_FD_185754 | JGI IMG/M metagenome (GOLD analysis project Ga0208521, IMG submission 185754) | Marine microbial and viral communities from oxygen minimum zone, Eastern Pacific Ocean - ETNP201306SV47 (SPAdes) (version 2) | ecosystem: Environmental > Aquatic > Marine > Oceanic ... | reverse complement strand
GATCCAGATCGGACCAGACGTGCACTGTATCACCGGGCATATAAATACCTGACGTATAACCGTCATTTACCCAGGCCCAGGGGCCTTCCGGTTCACCACTTATTTCTTCCTTTATGAAACTGGACCAGTTACATAACTGTCCCACCGTACCGATCCAATAATCCAAGTCACTTTCCACAACTTCGGGTGAAACATTGCAAGTCCCAATTGACATATCCGCCAACACCCATTCATTGGGAATGATGTGCCAGCTCCATGGCTGGTTAAATTCGCCGTCGCCGTAATCCAGAAAACCATTAATATGCATCAGGCGTTCTTCTTCGGACAGCTCCAGTTGGGCCTGGCATTGATCGATCAAATCATCATTGTTTGTAACAACAACATAATCGGACGTATCCTCTGCTCCATGAATACCAACGGTAAAAAAAACATAGCTGCTATCGAAACCAGGATCGGTTTGGGAAAACCCAAGATTAAAAATAAAAAGAAAACTGATTATGAAACGTTTCATTATAACCTCCATGGTTAAACGAATTCCATAATAACAGGTTGAATTTCTGGGTGTTTCTCTAATGCCCAGCTCCAAACTATGAAGTTGGTTATAAGCAAAAGTGTAAGTATAAATCGAATCCTCACAGTGGAATGTAAGGATTAATACAGAAAAATGTGGGGGAAACAAAAAACCCCGCTGGGTAGCGAGGTTTTCTGTTTTCATTGGTTTAATAGGATATTATTCAGGAGCAGGTGATGACATATCCGGTATATATGTCATGATTTCTGTTTCGGACCATTTCTCACCATTGGTCCAGATTGTATAATCTTCCAGCCAGACTTCTTCACCAAAAGCGGCTACATATCTGTCTTTCAGGGAAGGGCTAATGGGAGCCATATCTGCATACCCGTCCATTTGAGTGACAAACGCAATAACATCATTGGGCCCGCCTGTTTCTTTTTGATAGACGTTATAGCTCACATCGACTTTTGCTTTTTCATTTGCCTGTTTCAACTTACCCAATATACCCAGCATTGCCTGATAAGCATTTGATTCACAGTAATAAAATGTTACAGCAATTTTGGTTGATGATTTACTGTTATAACTGATATCAGGTAATAAACTCCAAAATGTTGAGCCTCCGTACTCGTTATCATAATCAATACACGCATTGGTAATCCGATCCCAGTCACTATCATGCTCCTTTGTGGTAACACGGTCATCAAAGTCTTTCCAATAATGACCAAAAGTACCAATGAAGTATTGCCCGGTACGTGGACCTGTTTCCACTTTCCAGCCAAATTGATTCCATTGTCCTGCTCCATGCCATTTTTTTACATGAGACGATACATTTTTTTGGAATACTTTATCCTTCCCTTTAAGAACTTTATCGTATCCTCCCCTCATGATTGTAGGATTTTCCTGTGCCCAGACTATACCAAAGAAAAGTAACATTATAATCTTAGTTTTGAGTTTCATTTGTTATCTCCTTTTTATCTCAAAATTTACCCATTATCCCACAAACAAAAAACCCCGCTAATGCAGGGCTCTTGCTTAAATCCTTTGGGTGGGGGTTAGTTACAACCTTTCCACCATTTTTCATGATATTCACATTCATTCCCATCTTCATCCCACTCGTCGCAATAATGTGGATTGCATCGATCTTTTCTGGGTTACGTCCGACCAGGCCCAACGTAAAGCCCATTTTGGCTAGGTTTAATGCAGCTTCTTTCCCAATACCATCCGTGGCACCGGTGATGATGCATACTTTGCCTTGGTGGGACAATTTACTTTTTCTTTTTGATTTGGATATTCAATTCATCCAATTGTTTTTCGCTGACTGAATCTGGTGATCCATCCATGAGCGATAGCGCTGATGTTGTTTTTGGGAAAGCAATAACATCACGTATATTATTGGAGCATGTTAGCAGCATAACCAAACGATCAAAACCAAAAGCAATGCCGCCATGTGGAGGAGCACCGTACGAAAGTGCTTCAACAAGAAATCCGAATTTTTCTTTGGCTTCTTCCACAGTCAATCCTAATAATGAAAATACCTTGTTTTGCAATTCAGAGGAATGGATCCGTATGGACCCACCGGCGATTTCATAACCATTCATAGTTAGGTCATATGCACGTGCTTTCATTGATAATGGGTCTGAATCCAGGTCTTCTATATTAGACGAGGTGGGTGACGTAAATGGATGATGTAGAAAAGTTAAATTCCCTGACTTTTCATCATTTTCAAACATAGGAAAATCTGTCACCCAAAGTGGTTTGAAATCATTTTTATCTGCTAAATCTTCAAACTTTGCAATTTCAACTCGCAATGCTCCTAAAGATTTTTCTGTTACCGAACGTTCATCTCCAATTAAGAAAATGATATCGCCATCACACATGCCCGTTGAACTAATGAGTTCTTTTTGTAAATCATCTCCAAAGAATTTGGATATACCGCCCGTGAGTTGTCCTTTCTCCATTTTCATCCAAGCCAATCCTTTGGCGTTGAATGTTTTAACAACATCAGTTAATTCATCAATATTTTTTCGGGAATATTTAGCACCACCTGAAACAACAATTGCCTTAACACATTCTGCTGATTTAAATGCATTGAATTCTGAAATATCCGTAAACTGTTTTACATTTTGTAGAAACAGTTCATAACGTGTATCCGGTTTATCAGAACCGTATTTGGACATTGCTTTATCGTAAGAAATCCTAGGAAATGGGTCAGGCAAATCTGTGCCAATTACTTCCTTAAAAACGTAGCGTGTCATGTTTTCCATGTTTTCAAAAATATCTTCCTCATCGATAAAGGACATTTCAACATCAATTTGAGTAAATTCAGGTTGACGGTCTGCCCGGAAGTCTTCATCACGAAAACATTTCACGATCTGGAAATAGCGGTCAAAACCAGATATCATTAAAATCTGTTTATAAATTTGCGGTGACTGGGGTAAAGCATAAAATTTGCCTTGGTGCAGCCTGCTGGGAACCAGAAAATCCCGAGCACCTTCCGGAGTGGATTTCATCAAAATAGGTGTTTCCACTTCAAGAAAATTATTATCGGATAAAAATCCACGGACAGCTTGATACGCTTTGTGGCGTGTAATAATATTGTACTGGAGTTCTTCGGTTCGCAGTTCAAGATAACGATATTTCAAACGCAGATCTTCAGATGCACTTTCCCGATCCGTAATTACAAAAGGCAATGGTATTGTTTCGCTTAATAACTCCATTGAGTCAACCATCACTTCAATATCACCGGTAGACATATCCGGATTAACGGCACCTTCACCTCGCGCCTGAACTGTTCCTTTGATGGAAAGGACATCTTCTATGGATAGTTTTTTGACTGATTCAAAATCACCATTAAAATCTTCAGAATTGAAGATAATTTGTGTTTTACCATAGCGGTCACGAAGGTCAATAAAAATCACTTGGCCGTGAAGGCGAACCGTATTCACCCAGCCGTTTAAATTAACGGTGGCGCCAATGTGTTCTTTTCCAAGCTCACCACAGGTGTGTGTTCTTTTTAACATAAATTATTTATTTTTGCATAAAAAAAAGCCGCACAAAGTTACAAGCGGCTGAAGTATGATTGTACTGGAAATCAACGTTCCGAAACGTTTAATCGATTTATTGCCCGTAATAAGGATATATCATTTCGTGCAGTATCTATCTCTTTAGCAGTTTTCCGCTCTTGAGCGCGTTTCAATGCTTCTTCTGCCCTTGCTGCATCAATTTCATCTGCACGTTCATATGTTTCCAGTAATAGTTCTACTTTTTCTTTCGTGACTTCAGCAAAACCACCACTCGTAGCTAAATAATGATCCTTGCCATTTTGGGTAACTTTGATTTCACCTACATCCAATGCAAAGATGGCTTCCCTGTGGTTTGACATAATACCAAACGATCCATCCAATCCCGGGCAGCGTACATAATCTACCTGCCCTTCATCGCTGATTTTTGTTGGTGTTACGATTTCAAGCTGAAATGAATTCATGAGCATCTACTATTAAAATTAGTGTTTAGTATATAATCTTTAAGTTTAAGGCTTGAGAAGTATTTCATAATCAGGAGTTTACTGTTGTAAATGACTGGTTTTAAATACGAGCATAACGCAGAAATTGAGCATTCTAAACAAACACTCATTAGGCGGCGGCTTTCTTTGCATTATCAAACGCTTCATCAATTCCACCTACATAAGCAAACATATTTTCATGAAGCTCATCCGCATCACCATTTAAGATCGCTTCAAATCCGGCAACGGTATCTTCCAGACTAACGTAACGCCCTTCTTTTCCAGTAAACTGTTCGGCTACAAAAAATGGCTGACTCATGAATTTCTGCATTTTCCGGGCGCGTGACACTGTGAGCTTATCTTCATCCGAAAGTTCATCCATTCCGAGAATAGCAATAATATCCTGAAGATCTTTGTATTTCTGTAAAACTGACTGTGCATTACGCGCTACATTATAATGACGATCACCTATGACACGGGGATCAAGAATCCGGGAAGTAGATGCCAGGGGATCCACTGCAGGGTAAATTCCCAATTCAGCAATTTTACGTTCCAACACAGATGTTGCATCTAAGTGAGCAAATGCTGTTGCCGGAGCCGGATCGGTCAAGTCATCCGCAGGAACATATACAGCTTGGACTGATGTGATTGATCCCTTCTTGGTGGATGTAATGCGCTCCTGCAAGTCGCCCATTTCCGTGGAAAGTGTGGGCTGATACCCAACAGCCGAAGGCATACGTCCCAACAAAGCCGAAACTTCTGAACCGGCTTGGGTGAAACGAAAAATATTATCAATAAAGAGCAAGACATCTTTGCCCTCATCATCCCGGAAATATTCCGCCATGGCTAATCCGCTTAAAGCAACGCGAAGACGAGCTCCCGGCGGTTCATTCATTTGACCGAAGACCATAGTCGTTTTATCGATAACACCGGATTCACTCATTTCTAAATATAAATCGTTCCCTTCTCGAGTCCGTTCGCCCACACCAGCGAAGACAGAATATCCGCCATGCTCTGTGGCAATATTGCGAATTAATTCCTGAATCAAAACGGTCTTACCAACACCGGCTCCACCGAATAGGCCTGTTTTTCCACCTTTTGTGTAGGGTTCCATGAGATCAACAACTTTAATCCCTGTTGCCAGCATTTCGGTAGATGTGGCTAAATCTTCAAATTTAGGTGCAGGGCGATGAATTGGATTGCGTTTGGCTGTTTTGACTTCACCTTTACCATCAATGGTATTGCCAATGACGTCAAATAAACGGCCCAATGTTTCCGGGCCCACCGGCATAGAAATCGGTTCACCTTGATCAACTACTTTATGCCCTCGAACCAGACCATCTGTGGAATCCATGGCAATGGTACGGACAACGCCATCTCCCAAGTGCTGCGCTGTTTCCAGTACTAAAGTACCGTCTTCACCGCGATCAATTTCCAGTGCATTCATAATTTCAGGTAAATGTCCATCTTCGAACAGAACGTCCACCACGGCGCCCATAATTTGTGAAACTTTTCCATCAACTGACATATCAGTTCCTTATTTAGTTTTGTAAAGCTTCTGCACCGCTGACGATTTCCAACATTTCAGTCGTTATTGCAGCTTGGCGAGCCTTGTTAAATTCCAATGTTAATTCTTTAATCATATCTTGTGCATTTTCTGTTGCATTTTCCATAGCCAACATGCGAGCCGCTTGCTCACTGGCATAGGATTCTAACAGATATTTCCACATCTGAATATTTAAGTGACGTGGAATCAAACTCTTTATTATGGCTTCTTTGTTAGGTTCATAAAGTCTATCAACAGATTGACTGTTTTCTTCATCGAATGTGAGAGGTAACAGTATTTCAGATTGGACGTATTGTCTTGCCACATTGACGAATTCATTGTACACAACATGAATTTCATCCACATGACCATTTGTGAAATGGCTGATTATTCCTTCACCAATATTTATGGCATGATTATAACTTAACTCATTCCAAAAATCTGTATGATTTTCAATGATAGTATAATCTCGTCTTTTAAAATGGTCTCGTGCTTTTTTACCTATACAAAATACATCTACATTTTCTTTTCCAATTGCATCAATCTCATTTTGAGCCGTTTTAAGGATATTATTATTGAATGAACCGGCCATACCTCTATCAGAAGTCACAACTACATATCCCACTCTATTCACTTCACGAATATCCAGTAATTCCAAAAGATGACGATCCACATCAGGGAGTAATTGATTGATAACTCCCGTAAGGCGATTCTCATATGGTCGTGCTTCTTCCATATGTTCCTGCGCTTTTCGCATTTTAGCCGCCGCAACCATTTTCATCGCTTTGGTAACCTTTTGAATGCTTGTTACAGATTTAATCCGATCGCGGATGTCTTTCAGATTAGCCATTTTTAGGCAGTGAAGCCTCCCTTGAATGCAGTTAATGCTTCATCCAGTTTTGCTCCAACGTCATCGCTTATTTTACCTTCATTCACAATGGTTTTCAGTTCATCAGAATTATTTGCATCTAAATAATCAAACAATCCTTTTTCAAAGTCATCTACTTTATTTGCGGGTATTTCATCCAAATAGCCTTTTGTTCCGGCATAAAGAATGGCAATTTGTTTTTCGATATCCATGGGAACATACTGGTTTTGTTTTAGAATCTCTACCATTCGCTCACCTCGTGTAAGCTGGGCTTGGGTTTCTTTATCCAGATCGGATCCAAATTTTGCAAATGCTTCAAGCTCACGATATTGAGCTAAATCCAAACGCAACGTTCCGGCCACACTTTTCATTGCTTTAATCTGGGCATTACCACCCACACGGGAAACAGATAAACCCACATCAATGGCTGGACGAACACCTGAATTAAACAAATTAGTTTCCAGATAAATCTGACCATCCGTAATGGAGATTACATTGGTAGGAATATAGGCTGCTACATCACCTTCCTGAGTTTCAATGATTGGTAACGCCGTTAAGGAGCCACCGCCCAATTCATCCGCTAATTTAGATGAACGTTCCAGCAAACGGCTATGAAGATAAAACACGTCACCGGGAAAAGCTTCTCGGCCGGGAGGTCGGCGCAGTACTAAAGACATTTGCCGATACGAAACAGCCTGTTTCGATAAATCATCATAAATGATTAAAGCATGTTTGCCGTTGTCACGAAAATGCTCACCCATTGCGCAACCGGAATAGGGAGCAATGTATTGCATCGGCGCCGGATCAGATGCATTGGCTGCTACAATTGTTGTGTATTCCATGGCACCGTTCGCTTCCAATTCAGCTGTAATAGTCGCTACGGTAGATGCCTTTTGGCCAATGGCAACATAAATACAATAGACGGGTTCATCAGTCTTGTGAGTATATTTTTGATTGATAATCGTATCAACAGCAATAGCCGTTTTTCCTGTTTGACGATCACCAATGATCAATTCACGCTGGCCTCGGCCAATGGGAATCATGGAATCAATCGCTTTGATTCCCGTTTGCAAAGGCTGTTTCACAGGTTGACGCTGCATCACTCCCAATGCTTTACGCTCAATCGGTAAAAAATCTTTGGAATCAATGGGGCCTTTACCATCAAGCGGCTGACCGAGAGGATTCACAACTCTACCCAACATACTTTTACCCACAGGAACTTCCACCACACGTTCAGTACGCTTGGCCAAATCACCTTCTTTCACTTTACTGCTTTCGCCAAAAAGGACTAAACCAACATTATCATCTTCAAGATTCAGAGCCATTCCAAATACGTCATTCGGTAACTCAACCAGCTCGGAGCTCATAACATTTTCCAATCCGCTAACGCGTGCGACACCGTCACCAATCTCGATGACTTCACCCACTTCTGATACATCAATTGATGTATCAAATTTTTCAATCTGCTGTCTAAGTAATTCAGTTATATTTTCTGTTTTAATATCCATTTATTTCCCTTGGTTTTAGGATTGCAATAATTCCCCCTGCAAGCGATTTAAATTGCTTTGCAGAGTTGCATCCAAAAATATGTTTTCAATTCGTAACATGATTCCGCCTAGTAGTTTTTCATCAACTTCTACAGTCATATCAGCTTTTTTGTTTATTGCCTTTTGCAAATTCTGTTGTAAAGCATCAACTTCTTCAGCATTCAACTCTTTGGCAACATGAGCTTTAACAGAAACGATATCTTTTTTTTCCTTGTACAACTCATCATAGGCTTTTATGATTTGACGAATAATATTAACAGATTTTTCTTCTGTCATTAAGCCCAGGAAATCAATGACATTTGGGTGGCAAACATCTGCAAGCGCTTCCCTGATAATAGTCGTTTTATTATCATTGGAAATTCGTTTTGATTGCAATAATGATCTAAACCGTGCGTCTTTTCTGATTAAAATATCTATTTGCTTCAGAGAAGATCGAACCGCTCCGGCATCTTCACCGGAAATTTCCAATAGGGTTGCTGCGAACTTTTTTGCCCGTTGATTAAGCTTCATATTTCTTTACATGTGACAATGATTCATCAATGAGTGCTTTATTATCGTCAACACTCAAATTTTTCTTGATGAGTTTTTCTGCCACAGAAAGTGATAAGTTGACCACTTCACCTTTAATTTCTGCGATTGCTTTATCTTTTTCCACCTGAATTTGTTTTTCTGCATCATTGACAATCGCTTTGGCTTTTTCTTTGGCGTCGTTTAGAGTCTCTTCTTTCAACTTAGTAGCGGCAACTTTTCCTTGCGAAAGGATGGTCTGTGCTTCACCGCGAGCTTTGTTAATGATTTCCTTTCCTTCTGAATTCAGTCGAGCCAATTCCTGTTGAGCTGTTTCTGCATCTTCCAAGGAAGATTTGATGAAATCTTCCCTGTCTTTTAACATTTTCAACAACGGCTTCCAGGCAAACTTCGCCAAGACTGCAAAGAGCAATAAAAAGGTGAGAATGGTCCAGACAAACAGTCCGGGATCGAGCTGTACTAAAGGGTTATTCATATGATGTCCTAAAGGTTATTATTTCATCAAGACTATCAACAGGGCGAACACTTCACCCAGAATAGCCACACCTTCGAGTAGGAATAAAGGAAGGTTGACTGCTCCTGTTATTTTATCAGAGGCTTCAGGCTGCCGTGCAATTCCTTCTGCGGCTGCAGCGGCTAATCTTCCAATTCCCAGACCGGCGCCAATAACAATTGCGCCCAGTCCAAGGGCTGCTCCAAAGTAATGTAGGTTTTCCATCTTTTGTTTCTCCTTACTATTGTTTAATGGTGAACATTGATTGCCATACCGATAAATACAGATGACAATAGAGTAAATACATACGCCTGTACAAGCACAACAATGATTTCAAGTCCATTGATTGCTGCTGCCATGGGCACAGATATAAAAGCCATACCCACTCCAGCTAATACGCTGTGAAACATGTCAGCGAAAATTGCCATGAAGGATAAAATAGCTAAAATGGCAATATGGCCTCCGGTCATATTGGCTGCCAATCGCATCGTTAAAGCAAATGGCCTAACAAACATACCGATAATTTCAATAGGTATTAAAATGATATAAATTGGCCAAGCCAGGCCATGGGGTACTAAATTTTTCCAGTGTGATATAAAACCATGAGCTTTCGTTCCTGCGATGATTATTGATATAAATGTAATGGCCGCTAATCCTGCAGTAACATTAAAATTAGCTGTAACTGTTGATCCTCCGTGAAGTAATGAATTCACAACGTTATGGGTATCAGAGGCAGGTACATGAAAAATAAATCTGTTAATCGATCCAAGCATATCAAAAATAGGTAAAAGCCCTATTCCATTCGCAAATAAGATAAAAAAGAAAAAAGTCAAAATTATTGGAGCCCATAAATCTACAGATTTTGCGCCCACATTTGGCTGCACAATTGAATCGCGAATAAATTTTACAACCGCTTCCAATGCATTCATCCAACCGCTGGGAATTGCTTTATCTTTCTGCAAATATTTTCTTACGGGGATAATCACAGCACAGGAAACCAAGATTGCAACAACCCACAACATTAATACATGCTTAGTAACGGATATATCAATTCCAAAAATATGGGGTAAATGAATCAATGGATGTTCTAATGAACTATTAGAAACATGATGAATAATATTATCGCCTACTTGGTCCAATACACTTGTGCCAGTGGCGTGGCTCTGCTCAGCAGCTACACTCATTTGATGATTTAAATTTTACCTAATTGAAAATGGATCTTAAAAACAACGATTCACATATGTGAATCGTTACAAAATAGCTTACAAAACTAATAACAAAAGGCAATGGATTAAAAGTGTAAAAAGTAAAAATGTATATAAAATACAGAGCATAGAATATCATTTTTCCAGCAAATGATTGTATCAAAACGTTGGTTACGTTTCCCGGATTCTTTTTATTTTTTTCGGAGAGAACTAATATTGATATAATACCTACAATTAATGGTGCTATCATTCCCAGAAAAATTTCTTTGGCAAATTGTTCCAATCCACCAACAATCAATCCCCACGTTCCTATACAAAACACACTTATATATATTAAAAATTGAACTGTAGGCACGTTATTTTCGCCAAACCGTTTTTGCTAATTCATAAAAGCCAGTAAAAAGACCCATTAAAAAACCAATCAGCATCAACCACGGTTTTGTACCCAGCCAATTATCTAAAAAATACCCTAAAAAACCCATAATCAATACACCTCCAATGAGTGTATATGATGCTGAAGCAGCGGGGCTTGAATCTTTAATTATTTTTTGTAAATACTGAAATGAGCGAGCTAAATAATCGTCATTGTTTTCATTCATCGTATTCTGACGAATCTTCTGATGTTGATGGAATCCCCCCCTCAATTTCTTGGGAATCATCATTAAGTGTTTCGTTGCCAAGAATAATACACTGGCCTTGAAATTGGGCACCTTCTTCAATAATGAGTGATTTATAAGTCAAATTGCCATTTAATACTGACGATTCGCCGAGAACAACCCTGTCTTCGACAACAACATTCCCTTCTACACTGCCGCCAATATGAATATCACTGCTAACAATGTTACCATGAACTTTACCTGTTCTTGAAACACGAACAGCTCCTTGTGTTTGAATATTACCGTAGACTATTCCATAAACAATAATGCCTTCTTCCAGTTTAATATCACCTTGGAAGACAGCATCCTGTCCTATCATACTATTCATGTTCTGAAAATTTATTTTAGTCATTTTTTTCAATGCTTATATCTCTTTCCTTATATTCCGGAAAGAACACCAATGGATCAATCGCATCGCTGTCTTTCCAGATTTCAAAGTGTAAATGCGGACCGGAAGATATACCTGTACTACCTGCCAAGGCAATAACATCTCCTCTTTTTACAAGACCGTGATTCTCAAATAAATTTAATTGGTTATGACCATAATGTGTAAAATAATCATCGCCATGATAGATGATAATTAAATTCCCCAAATCATAGGTCCAACCTGAAAATATAACCCTTCCTCCGGCTGATGCCAAAACGGGCTCCCCTTCTTGAACAGCAATATCTATTCCATAATGGTTCTTTTGCCAAAAATGAGATTTATCCAACATTCGTTGAGTCAAGAATCCATCAACAGGTGCTTGAGATGGTATATTTTCAATATAAGAAATGACAAAGGAGCTCGTTTTTTCAATCGATGAAGATTGTTTATCATCATTTACAATACTCAAATTGCTACGGATTATTTCTTCCATTTGTCCCAAGCGATTTAGATCACGATAAAGTTCCATAACGTGAGTGCGCTCAGCAACCATTTTTTCAAATTGTTGATTTTTTTTACTGAATTCATCAATTTGAGGAATATAGTATATTAAAACTCCCCCAATACTTATGATTATTAAAGCAATGAAAAATAATAATGCATGCAGCCAGAATCGGCTAATGGAGAAACGCTTTTGAGTGTCCACATTATCTGATACAATATGAATTGTATAACGATTAGATTTCATAGCGTGAATTACTTTATAGTTCTAAGAAGGTCCATGACGCGTTCAAAATCGTCATTAGAAAAATATTGAATTTCAATTGTCCCTTCATCACCTTTATAACTTATGCGAACTTTAGTACCAAGCAGTGTGATTAATTCATTTTCAAGAGATCTTACAGCAGCGCTTGATTTGCGTATTTTCTTTTTCTTGGGTTTTGGTTTTGGAGTAGATTTTCCTTTTACAATATCTTCTGCCGCACGTACACTTAATTTTTCATTCAGAATACGCTGCCATAATTTTTTTTGAGTGGCTTGTGTTTTCATGACTAACACCGCCCTGCCGTGACCAGCGCTAATTTCATCTTTTCGAAGACTGGCTTTAATTTCCGCCGGCAGATTCAACAATCGTAATGAGTTTGAAATGGTGGCTCTCTTCTTTCCGACAGCTTTGGCAATAGCAGTTTGATTAAGTTTAAACTCATTTTGTAAAACGTCGAACGCTTCTGCTTCCTCAATGGCATTCAAGTTTTCTCTTTGGATATTTTCTATGAGAGCCATTTCCATTAATTCGGCATCATCTGTTACATTAATGATATATACAGGAATCTTTTTCAATCCGGCTAGTCTGGCTGCCCGCCAACGTCTTTCCCCGGCAACTAGCATAAAGCCCTTATCCACTTCCTGAACGGTAATGGGTGTAATCACACCTTTTTCTTTTATAGATGCTACCAAGTCTTCCAAGCTTGATTTATCCAACCCGTCTTTTCGGGGCTGGTTCGGATTAGCTTTAATCCTGGACAATAAAATATCAGTTATACCTACCGGAGACGCTGCTGCTTGTGTTTCTTCATAAGGCCGAATAAGTGCTTCTAAACCTTTACCTAATCTTTTAGTTACCACTATCTAATAACTCCTCTACTAAATCCATATAATCTCTCGCTCCCACAGAATTGGCATCATATAATAACGCTGGTTTACCAAAACTGGGTGCTTCGCCGAGGCGAACGTTACGATGAATGATTGTCTTGAACAATTTATCTCCGAAATAGCTTTTAATTTCATCTGCGACCTGTTTCGATAAATTCAACCTGCTGTCAAACATGGTGAGCAGTACACCTTCAATTTTAAGTTTTTTATTCAAGTTACTCTGGACCAGCCTGATGGTATTCAAAAGCTGGCCTAATCCTTCCAATGCATAATATTCAGCTTGAATGGGAATTATAATCGAATGAGCAGTTGTCAGAGCATTCACAGTTAGCAAGCCTAAAGATGGCGGACAATCGATCAAAATAAATTTGTATTTCCGTTTTAATGATTCCAAAGCCTTCTGCAAATGAAATTCTCTGGCCATGAGACTTACAAGTTCAACTTCCGCACCCACCAAATCGCTGTTTGATGTAATAACATCTAAATGACTGAATTGAGTATTGATAATGGCGTCTTTGATTGCAGTACCGCGAATCAAAACATCATAAATCGTGTTAACATCTTCACCGTTCATTAAGCTGGAAACGCCTGTAGTGGCATTGGCTTGGGGATCTAAATCGATGAGTAATGTTTTTTCTTCTGACACTGCAAGGCTTACAGCAATGTTAACTGCTGATGTCGTTTTACCGACGCCGCCTTTCTGGTTTGTTAGAGCTATGATACGAGACATGATTGGGTTTTATAAAATTTGCAACATGAAATAAGCTGTTGAATTTAGGTTTTGGTTTAAGTTGAAACAAGAGAGCTAATAAAACAATAGTTGAAGTTGTTAAATTCAACATTAGTTTAGAGTATAATAATGAAAGCAATCTGCAAATCAAAACCTGAACCCGGCCTGTGGTTGAACGATGTTCCCAAACCAGATGTTGGAACGAACGATGTATTAATTAAAATCACCAAAACAGCCATTTGCGGTACGGATCTCCATATTTATCATTGGGATAAATGGTCACAATCCACCATTAAACCACCACTGGTTATTGGCCATGAATTCGTCGGAATCGTCGAAGATATCGGTCCCGGTGTCACCCATTATAAAGCCGGCGATGTGGTTTCTGGGGAAGGACATATAACCTGTGGTTATTGCCGTAATTGCCGTGCCGGCCAGCGCCATTTGTGCAATGAAACGATTGGTATTGGAATTCATCGTAATGGCGCTTTTGCTGATTACATGACTCTTCCGGAAGGAAATGTCTGGCCAGTCCATGAAGACATAAACACAGACATTGCTTCATTTTTTGATCCACTTGGCAATGCAGTCCATTGCGCGTTGAGCTTCGGTATGGTTGCGGAAGATGTACTCATTACCGGCGCCGGCCCCATCGGCTGCATGACAGCCGCTATCTGTAAAATGATCGGCGCGAGAAATGTGGTTGTAACAGATGTAAATGATTATCGATTGGACTTGGCCGATAAAATGGGCGCTGATCGGATTATTAATGTTCAAAATGAAAAAATTGTAGATTGTTTTGATGAATTAAAAATTGCTAACGGCTTTGATATCGGGCTGGAAATGTCAGGTAATCCAAAAGCCTTGCAAGACATGATTAACACAATGTATCACGGTGGTAAAATAGCTTTATTAGGAATCCTGCCTAACGAAACTCAAGTCAATTGGGACGAAATCATTTTTAAAGGGTTACATATCAAAGGTATATACGGCCGTGAAATGTTTGAAACATGGTATAAAATGACACAATTGATTCGAGGTGGTTTGGATGTTTCCCCCATCATTACTCATAAATTCAAAGCAGAGGATTTTCAAAACGCATTTGATATAATCGAATCCGGGCAATGTGGCAAGGTGATTTTGGAATGGGATTAACAAGTGCATGGGTGATTGGATGATTGCACCAAACCTTTCAAAGGTTTGGTAGAATTAAATATGAATAGATCAAAACAGATATATACCGACACCTTATCACAGATCAAGTCTGAAGGACTTTATAAAAAAGAACGCACTATTATCACGCCCCAAGGTGTAATTATAAATACGAAAGAAGGCGGTGAGGTCCTCAATTTTTGCGCCAACAACTATTTGGGTTTATCAAATAATCCAGATATAAAAGCCGCAGCCATTAAGGCATTAGACGAGCATGGTTTCGGCATGTCTTCTGTGCGGTTTATTTGCGGTACACAAGATATTCACAAGGAGTTGGAAAAAAAGATTTCAGACTTTTTCGGTTCGGATGATACCATATTATACACCTCCTGTTTTGATGCCAACGGAGGATTATTCGAGACACTTCTTGGGCCTGATGATGCCATTATTTCCGATGCATTGAACCACGCCTCCATAATTGATGGAGTTCGACTTTGCAAAGCACAACGCTATCGTTATGCCAATAGTGATATGGCTGAACTTGAAAAGAGGTTGGTTGAAGCCAAAGATGCCAGAATCAAAATGATAGCCACCGATGGTGTTTTTTCCATGGATGGCTTTGTGGCAAAATTAGATGAAATTACGAGTTTAGCTGAAAAATATGATGCCATGGTCATGGTAGACGACTCCCACGCCACCGGCTTTGTAGGAAAGACAGGACGGGGTTCTGCTGAATACAACAATGTTATGAATAAAATAGACGTTTGGACGTCCACGCTGGGAAAAGCATTGGGTGGCGCTTCCGGAGGATTTACTACCGGACGACAGGAAATTATCGACATGCTCCGTCAGCGATCCCGTCCCTACCTTTTTTCCAATACACTGGCGCCGGCTATTGTTGCAGCAGGAATTAAAGTGTTTGATATATTATCCAAATCAACTGAATTACGGGACAAATTGGAAAAAAATACTATTTACTTCCGGGAAAAAATGAATTCTGCCGGTTTTGACATAAAAAAAGGTGATCACCCCATTGTTCCTGTTATGCTTTATGATGCGAACCTCGCTCAAAAAATGGCAGCATCTTTATTGGAAGAAGGAATTTATGTCATCGGCTTTTTCTTTCCCGTTGTTCCCAAAGGTGAAGCACGGATTCGAGTGCAGATTTCTGCTGCCATGGAAAAAGAGCATTTGGATCGGTCCTTAGAGGCGTTTTCTTCAGTAGGAAAAAATCTTAACATTATTTAATATATTTTTAATTACTCTTCATTCTAAACTTTAAATAATAATGAACCCCTTCCCCAAACCCCGTCAACATGGTGCCTGGGCAATGTTTCTTATCCCGGCTGTCATGGCTGCCAGCCTTGCCGGTGAATGGAATTGGGCAGCCTTGTTTTTAATTGTTTCATTTATATTGATTTTTCTTTCTTATGAGCCGGCAGTTCGCGTTGTTCGCAGGTGGAAAAACAGGCGTATTCTTGCTAAAGAACAATTGCGTTGGATAATCCGTTTTGCCGGTTCCGGAGCGCTAATAGCTGCAATCGTATTCATTCGATACGGACAATGGGATGCCCTCTTTTTTGGCTGCGTTGTCGCATTAACGATGATTCTTCATTTATGGTTAACAGTGAATAAACAGAATATGTCCATTCCCGGAGAACTTGTGGGCGTTTTTGGTTTAACATCATCAGCGCCTGTCATTTATTTATTTCTTCATCAAAGTATGGATGTCAGAGGCTGGATTCTATGGTTGATCAACTTCCTTTATTTTGCAGGAAGTATATATTATATCAAATTAAAATTGCGAATTCAACCTCAGTTTTCTCAACCATCCAATCAAATCAAAATAAAAAAAGCAACACCTTTGCTCGTGTATAACATGATTTTAATTTTGTTTTTATGGATTACCATATGGATACGGAACTATACCTGGCTTTTTCTTCTGGCGTTTGGTCCCTATATCATAAAATCAATTATAGGAATTTTTACATGGCAAACTAAAGCAGCGCTCAATCCGAAACAGACGGGTTTTGTTGAATTATTTCATGCAATTTTCTTTTTAATAATCAATATCCTTGCTTTCAACATTCACTAATGATCTCTCTCGTTTTTTTAATCATTAAAAAGATTATTTTTATAATTCGAGTAAAAGGTTTGGCACCTCTTTTACATGCTCGGTATATTCCCGGGCTTTTTTCGCAACTAAAATATTATTTAATCCATGAAAAGTAAATTAACACCTCGATATATCATTATCGCCTTAGTGCTGATCTGGGCATTTTATGCCATATGGCCCACAATCCAATATCAAAATCTTTCTGCAGATGAAATTGAAACCATGCAGGAAGAAGGTTCCTTGCAGAATTTGGAAAGTAAAATCATTAAACAAGGACTAGATTTAAAAGGCGGTATTTACATTGTTCTTGAGGTCGATCTCCCTACATTGGTGAGCAACCTGGCCATCAATAAGGATAAGCGCTTTGAACAAGCACTGGCGAAAATAAGTACACGAATTAAGGCAGATTCAGAACTGGATTTTTTCCAGGTTTTTCAAGATGAAATCAATTCTGAAGGTTTGCGCATTCACCGCTATTTTGATGTGGATTACGGCGGCAATATGGATGAAATTGTTGCAAGCCTCAAAGATCAGGCGGATGATGCAATTAATCGTGTTTTGGAGATTCTCCAAAACCGTGTGGATCAGTTCGGCGTATCAGAACCTACAATTCAAAAACAAGGTAACAGTAGAATAATTGTCGAATTAGCTGGAATCCATGATTCTGAACGAGCTCGGGATTTACTACAAAGCACTGCATTGCTTGAATTTATCCTGGTCAAATCTCCTGACCTTACGAATGATATGCTATTACGCATCGATAAAGTAATCAAAGGGAGTGAAGAACTTGTAGGGCTCACTAAAACAACTGAAGAAGAAGAAACTACGAGTGGCTCATCGGCTTCTGTAAGCGAAGATAAAACTATTTCCGTTAGTGAACTATTTGGCGAACAAGCTGCTCAAGCTTCTGCAGACACTTCAGATACATCTGTAGTCGTTGATCAAAATCTTTTGGAAGACAGGCCTTTCTCTTCTCTTTTAAGAGCACTGGGTAACGATATTGGTGCTCCAGAAAAAAATGTATATATTATTAAAAAAATTCTGGCAATGGACGATGTTCAAGATAAGTTGGATGCCGCCAATAGTCAATTTCTCATGAGTGATGCTCCTGAATCATTTACAAATATTGATGGCGGTCAAGAAAAAATGTACCGTATGTTCTACTTGGAAGGTGAATCTGAACTCACAGGTGGTGTCGTAGAAAAAGCCAGTGCCACAATCGGCGGAACCGGCAGCTCTGCTTCGGGGCAATCCATCGTATTGCTGGATATGAATTCGGAAGGTTCCCGAACATGGTCAAGAGTTACTGGTGGAAATATCGGACGTAGAGTTGCACTTGTTCTGGATAAAAAAGTTCATATGGCTCCCGTGATTCGTTCAAAAATTTCCGATGGTGGCACAATGATTGAAGGTTTCGCCAATATGGATGAAGCAAAGGATATTGCCATTGTGCTCCGTGCCGGTGCATTACCCGCCCCGGTAAACATTATCGAAGAACGGGTTGTGGGACCTTCATTAGGTGCTGATTCAGTAGCAAAAGGGACACTGTCTGTTGTAATTGGATTGGTATTGGTACTCATATTTATGATCTTATATTACAAACTGTCCGGAGTTATTGCTGATTTTGCATTAATCTGGAATATCATTCTCGTTTTAGCCATTTTAGCTATGCTGGATGCGACATTAACTCTCCCGGGTATTGCAGCTCTTATTTTAACAGTGGGAATGTCAATCGATGCAAATGTAATTATATTTGAAAGAATTCGCGAAGAACAGCGTAAAGGCAAAACACCTCGAGCTGCCATTGATGCTGGTTATGACCGAGCGTTGACGACAATTATTGATGCCAATGTTACAACATTAGTTGCAGCACTGGTCTTATATCAATTTGGCACAGGCCCGATTCGTGGCTTCGCTACTGTTTTGTTTTGGGGTATTGTGATTTCCATGTTTACAGCCATTTTTGTTACACGAACTATTTTTAATACTCTTACAGAACGTAGGGGTTTACAGAGATTAAGCATATGAGACTGATCAAAGAGACTGATATCAAATTTTTAAGCCAAAGTCGCTTTGGATATTTTCTATCCGGAGCCATCATTCTTGCAGGGTTAATTTCGCTGGTTCTACAGGGCGGTCCCCGATTAAGTATCGATTTCAAGGGCGGTTCACTAGTTGCAGTACAATTCACTGAAGTAATGGATGTGAATAATGTACGTCAAGTTATGGATGCAGTTTCAATTGAAGGCCAAATCCATAATTATAGCCGAGCTGAGATAAAACAATTTGGCAGTGCAAAAGATATTTCTGTCAGACTTCCCATCCAGGAAGATCAACCTGATAACTTTCCCCAATTAATTGTAAATCATTTATATGAATCATTTCCTGATGCTGTACCGGCTGATCAAAATGATTTTATTTTATCCATCGAAAAAGTTGGACCAAAAATTGGTGCTGAATTAAGCGGTAAGGCAGTTATGGCAATCATGTCTGCATTATTATTGATCCTGATTTATATTTCAATTCGTTTTGAATTCAAATTTGCTATTGGTGCTATAGCTGCTTTAAGCCACGACGTTATTATTACATTGGGTATTTTTTCCATTATGGATTATGAAATATCCCTACCAATTATAGCTGCATTTTTAACGATTGTTGGATATTCTCTAAATGATACTATTGTTATATTAGATAGAGTGAGAGAAAATGTAAAAACTATGAAACGATCATCTTATAGTGATATGGTGGATCGAAGTATTAATGATTCACTCAGTAGAACCATCATTACATCCATTACTACTTTTATGGTTGTATTAATTCTTTTTGTGTTTGGTGGTGAAGTTATTCATTACTTTTCTTTTGCCATGCTGATCGGTGTTGTTGTTGGGACATATTCCAGTATGTATGTTGCCTGTCCCATTGTGGTTCAGCTTCATAAAGGTGTTAAATCCTGATTATTTCTCCTTTTCAATTCAATTATAAAAACTCCGCTGATGCGGAGTTTTTTATTTCAGAATTATGAAATCAAAATCCTACTTTTTGTACGTTGCTATTTGTCTCATCTGGGGAACCACATGGGTTATTGTGAAAAAAAGCCTCATTGAAGGAACACCTGCTATTTATGGTGCCGGATTACGTTTTTTTGCAGCTGGTATCATTTTACTATTAATTTCATTTTTCCAAAAACGATCCATCCCCCGTAATCGTGAAGCTATCAATATTTATATCTCTTTCGGCCTTTTGAATTTAGTCGTTGGTTATGGTGCTACGTATTGGGCAGCGCAATTTATTTATTCCAACTTGGCGTCAATACTTTGGACAGGATTCCCGATTATAATTGTAATAATGTCACATTTTTATCTTCCAAATGAAAAGATAAATTTACCCAAAATCATTTCCCTTATCATCGGTGTAACAGGTGTATTTTTAATTCTTTCGCAAGGAAAAACCCTGAGAGGTGAAAATGTTATTCTAGGCATGTCTGTTATTATCGTTGCTGTGATTTTAGCAGCATTGCCAAATGTCTATTTGAAAAAACATAACCAAGCGATAGATACACTAACCATGAATGCTGTTTGTCAAACAGGTGCAGGCATCATATTACTTACCATTTCCAGTTTATTGGAAAAAGACCAGGTCATGATTTGGAGCCCTTTTAATATTTTTGCCATGGTGTATTTAACACTATTCGGCTCCATAGCAGCATGGCTTATTTATGTCTGGCTTTTCAAATATTTGACCATGACTCAAATTGCTTATATAGCTTTTCCACCGCCCGTTATAGCATCATTTCTTGGTTGGACGTTTTTAGGAGAAGTATTAACACCGGTTACAATCCTTGGAGCTATGTTGGTTATCACAGGAGCTGTTGCGGTTAATCTCAAACACTAGAGCAAATCTCATAAACACTGGTTAAATTCAAGTCTTAATACGAATGAAAACTATTATTTACAGCACTGTTAAAACTCCTTTTGGAATTATGGGTATTACCAAATCAGACAAAGGATTATGCCGTATCTATTTCCCGGAAGAGGCTCCGTTTGTAAAAGCAGTGAAAAAAGATTTCCCAAAGGATAAAGTCGTGAAAAATAATATTGCCTGTGGTGAAATCAAAAAACAGATAGAAGAATATTTTTCCGGAAAAAGAACAACATTTGATTTAGACTTGGATTTACAATGCCCACCATTTTATAAAAAAGTGCTTAAGGAAGTAAACAACATTCCTTATGGTAAAACAGCTTCATATAAATATATTGCAGAACGGACCGGTAATTCAAAAGCCGTTCGGGCGACTGGATCAGCCAATGCTAATAATCCATTACCCATTGTTATTCCCTGTCATCGTATAATTAATACTAACGGCGGTTTAGGTGGATATGGCGGCAATTTACAACGTAAAGCGTACCTTCTTGAACTGGAAGGGATATTATAAACAAGTATTATGTGGACTCATATTAAACGAACGATACTGACCGGTGTATTTACCATTGTACCCTTAGTGCTGACTATATATATACTCACATTTTTATTCCGTTTTCTGGATGGTGTTTCTGCTCCAATTTTGAGAGTAATCGGTTTTCACATTCCAGGTTTAGGTTTATTGCTGACCATTCTTGCTGTATATGCATTAGGTTTAATCGTTCGGAATGTACTTGGAAATCGTTTGATTAGCTGGGGTGAAAAAATTCTTTTAACGATTCCCATTGTCAACACTATATATAAAACAATCAAACAGTTTATCAGTGCATTTTCCGGGACTGCTGATGGAAAAAACTTCCAAAAAGTTATTTTCTTACAATATCCCAGAGTAGGCGTTTGGACATTGGCGTTTGTTACCGGTGAATCTGTTGATGCAAATAGTGTTGAATATTATCATGTATTTGTGCCTACGACACCCAATCCTACTTCAGGTTTCTTTATCATGATTCCAAAACGTGAAACAATGTTGACAGAAATGACAGTTGAAGAAGGGATCAAAATGGTTATTTCCGGTGGTTTGATTGCTCCACCAGAAAATGAGCTGCATAATTTTCCTAAATAATTATTTTTTATGAGTTCAGCATTTGAATTAATTCTACTTCTATTTGCCAGTTATCTAACCGGTTCAACCCCTACTAGTATAATCATCAGTAAAATAACCAAGAGGATAGATATTCGCGAACACGGCAGTGGTAATGCAGGAGCGACCAATGTCTTTCGCGTTCTGGGCTGGAAATGGGCACTGATTGTTGTTGTGGTTGATGTTTTCAAAGGATGGCTGCCGGCGGCTGTTTATGCCACCACTTTATTCAAAGGACAGCCAATTGACGATATAGGCGTTGTTCAAATCTTATGCGGTTTTGCTGCTGTATTGGGGCATACATACACCGTTTTTGCCGGATTCAAAGGAGGCAAAGGTGTGGGGACATTGGGTGGTATGCTGTTGGCCCTTTTTCCCATAGCTGTACCTCTATGCCTGATTGTTTTTGCGATTGTGCTGATTCTAACCGGTTATGTTTCGCTAGGATCCATTATGGCATCTGTATCCCTGCCAATACTTCTTTTTATTATGCCGCCACTTGGTCTAGCTAACCCGCCGCCATTGTCGTTATTGATCTTCAGTCTGCTTGTACCGTGGTTCATCATTTTTACCCACAGGAGCAATTTATCTCGACTACGTTCCGGGGAAGAAAATCGCTTTGAAAAAGCGATGATTTTTAGAAAGAAATAATTCGTTAAAATTTTTGTCCGACAGAAAAGTGGAATGATGATTCCACTGCTTCCCCATCATAAAAAGACCATCCATAATCTAAACGAACATTTCCGGCCATAGCCACGGGAATTCTTATTCCCACACCCAGTCCCATCATGGGTTTCTTTTCGTATAATTCACCCCAATTATTTCCAACAACACCCCCATCAGCAAATAAAATGCCTTGTAAACCAAATTCAGATTTAATGGGACCAAAGGGGGAATCCTGTTGAATTGCGTATCGTGGAATAATTGTCTGGCGGAGTTCAATGGACGAAAATGCACTGAAATATCCAAAACGGTAATCTTGTTTTCCACTTGAATATAATTCCGGATTTTCAATTTGCCAGCCGCGCACAGAATATCCGCCGCCCAATCCGAACTTAAACAATTCTTGATGCAAATTTCCGTGAGTAGAGTTGATCGTAATATTTGAACCTATGGTTGTTTTACGTTTCCCTTTAATGGGTGAAAAAAATGCACTATAGGAATGATTCCAAAACAATGCATTATTTTTTATATTGAAAAAATTAAAATATTGAGCAGAATGAAAAATGTAAATACCTTGTGATGGATCATTATAAATATCTCGTGTATCATAGGCCATACTGGCTTGGGGCGCAATATAATCAAATTCAATTGTGGTACTATCTCCCACAAAATCTTTTTTCTCGAATTCAAATCCAATACTTACCCTTTTCTGATAACCAAAATATCGTCCAACATTCATTTCGAAAGAAGATGTTTGTCTTTCAAGTGGAAGAAATACGTGATTAGAGAAATTCTTTCCTACCTCAAATGATACCGACACATGATCTCCAAAAACCCAGGGATTATTAAAATCAAAACCATAGGCATCCACACCGCCAATCATTCCACCAATTGTCAATGATTCATTGCGCCCTCTAAAATTATTTATAAATCCTCCAAATACAAATGACCACCCGGTTTCTTCTTCGTAAGAAGGAGAAAATATTGGAAAAAACCGAGTTGATTCAATAACGTGATAACGCAATTTTACGGTACCATCTTCTAAAGGAACAGCCTGCCATGTCACAGTACTAAAAATTCCCAAATTTTCAATTCTATCTCTGTCAGTTTGGGCAATAGAACTATCCAATGCTACACGGAGTGGATGCTGTATTTCTCGTTCGATGATGTATTCTCTGGTATTTTGATGACCACGAATATCAATACTCGATACAATTTGCGCAGAAGATATCGCCGTCATGACGATAAAATGGACACTATATTTAAACATGTTTTAACTAAATATTAAAGTTCGAAACCATCCATGAGCTGTTGTTTTTTCAGCTCAATACCCTCTTCAGAATATACATCCTGAATAGCATGTTTGATTTTTCGTTCTATTAATCGGCTGTGTACTTGTACTGCAAGATGTCTGTCATCTATAACCCTAACGGCAAATTCAGAATCTTTATCTTCATAACGATGCCAGGCTCCATCAAAATCTTTGGGTGTACCATATTCCATAAGCACTTTGTGTTTTAACACATCATCTGCGGTTAGTTGTGGAAAACCCGTATCCAAAATTTCTACGGATTTTACCACAGCATTCATTTCAAAATGAGATAATTCATAATTTGTCACGCTATAAATATTATCCACATTAACAAAATGGAGTTCGACCACTTCATTGGTCAAACGCGTCCTATGATGATAGGTAATCTTTGCTCGTTTAAGAGGGAGTTCAATTCCAGATGGCAAGGTTATGGGATCATCCCAGTATTCAGGAGAGGCGGCTGTATCAAATACAATTCCGAGGACTTCAGGTAAACTTGCTTTCCATCCTGCGAGCGTTTCGCGATTCATCACCCAGCCTTTAGGTAATGTTTTTAAAGGAATAATAACCGTTTTTTCCGGTGGAGTAACGACAGGGATTTCATTGATTACATCAATAACTTCAGGAGTTTGGGGCGGAGTACAGGTTACCCAGAAAAAGCAAAATATAAGTAATGTATAATGTTTCAACATTTATGATCAGAGTGTTTTTTACCTTGATGACATACCCAGCAGGATACTTCATGTAATCCCAAAGGTTTCATAGTAGTCGTATTAATATGTTTTACCATACGCATCATTTCTCGAGAAACAACTTTTTGTTCCTTTTCATCACTGGCATAATCTTTAATATTATGACAATAGTTGCATTTAACCCCTAAGTCCTTGGTTACAGATTTTTTCATGAATTTCATGATTTCTGCCTTTGTAGTATAAGACAAAACCTGTACATTTTTCAACTCACTCTTTTTTTCATCTTCAGCGAAGATTGAAGAGATTAAGGCAATGCACAAAATTAACTGCAAATGTTTTCTTTTCAAAACCATGTATGAACCATCAAAATATATTCTGGATTTAACTCCGCCGTTTTCCCAGTTACACCCGTAAACCGTGCTTGGCATCGGACTTCCATAAAAGAAATCGGGTAAATTTCTGTCCCGAATGTAATACGATTTATGGATGAACCGGATGCGTCAATATTTTCATCAAAAAAATCATATTTTAATAACAAAGCTAATCCTTTTGTAAAATTATAATCTATTTCGCTGTAAGATGCCAAAACGGTACCTGTGGATGCATATTCTTCTGCAATGTCCACTTCCCCAGTCCATGTAATGTTTCCCACTGATATACCACCAAACAATCCATTAAAGCGAGTTAATCCTTGTTGAAGTATTGAACCACCAAGATAACCATTGATCAGTCCCAATGTAGGCCACCATTCCAACCGACTTGTAAATGCTTTATCATAAACGTTTTCTCCAAAACCGCCGCTACTGGATTCATCGATAAACTGATTAGCAATACTCTGGCTGAAATTTAAATTACCGACATTGATACCGACTTCAATTAATCCGGGAGAATATAAATAAGGTGAAAAAGCCAGTCCTTCATATTCCAATGCTTTTTTACGAACATTGCCGCCACGGATAAATGATGTGTGATCATCAATATTCAATCCATATGCCGGTAAATCTTTACCCATTTTTACATAACCATTAAAAGGAAGACCTGACCAAAGTAGCCATACTTCATTTTGACTGCGTAAAAGGTCTTGTTCAGCAAATACACCTACATTTTCATTCACGTACAAATATACTGCAATGTCCGCCTGCATAGGAAACAGTGCACTTTGTAATTGTCCATTTTCATTTGCGTTGTAATTCAAAAAGCGTATATCTCCACCTACACGGAGATATTCATTTATCATGCCTGAATAACTGGCAACTCGATCGCTGCCTTGAGCTTTGGTCAGTTCTGAGCTGGCCACGGAAATACCATAATCATTCCGTAAACTGCCTCCGTTGGGATCCACATGACATAAATTGCATGATACACCTTCCTGCACAGCAAAACGAGGTAAGGCTTGCATTGAAGCAATCAGGATCAGAAATAGGCTAGTTATCTTCAGCGCCGTCATCTATCCAAGTTGTTATTAGTTTAATTTTAGTGGAACTCAAGGCTGAACTGCCTATAGGCATTTGATCTCCAAAGGGCGGATTGCTTCCTAATTTTTGTATAATGATACTATCTGTTCCATTTCCGGGGATTACTACATCACCATTGTTTCCACCAGACATTAATCCTGTGTAAGACGATAGATTTAAACCGCCGGAAGTATTATTTAAATGACAATTATTCGCGCAATTTTGATTAAAAATGGGTTGGATATCACCGGTAAAACTAATGACGTCAGTGATATCATTATCATCAGGATTAGAACCTAAATCAGTACAATTCCATAAAAATATCATAATGAATAGAGTGAAACCTGCAATGGTTGTATTTGGATGTGAAAAGTGCATATACATTGGTATGTGCTCAAGGGGTAATCTACAGAAAACTCATATAAAAAAAAAGCCCCCCCAATTGGGAGGGCTTCTTAATCATCTTGGTATGATTATTATTTGCGACCTCTTGCCATTGGGGCACGGGCCACATCACCATTTTTATCGATGAAATACAGATAGCCTGATTCACGAGTTACACCAGCTGATGCAACTTGCTCTGCATTACCGCCGCCTTTACCGGCACGGGCCATCTTTGAACGCCAGACGTTGCCATCTTTACCGAGGTAGTAGAGATAACCCTTTTCTTTTGATACGCCTGTACTTTTTACTGTTTCAGCCATTATTGACTCCTTTTTGTTGATTAAAGAAAAAAGGCTTTTAGTCTCTCGACGGTGGATAATACGCTCTCGACGGTAAACAAGTCAAGTTTTTTCTCGTCGGTACCTCGACGAGAAAAATGAGTGTTATTTTAGCTAAAATTGGTATTAATACATTCCCTCGAAGAGTACTAATTTTCCACCCTTAAAATGCCCCGGTAGCTCAGCTGGATAGAGCAACAGCCTTCTAAGCTGTGGGCCACAGGTTCGAATCCTGTCCGGGGTACAAAAACCCCCAGAACAAAAAATGAAATCTGGGGGTTATTAATATATTCTATAAAGTTACTTTCGAATTATTCTATACCCAATAACTCCACTTCAAATACGAGAGCGCTGTTGGGTCCGCCAGGACCGCGAGGGCTGTTGCCGTAAGCCAAATTAGACGGAATATATAATTCCCATTTTGAGCCGACGGGCATTAATTGCAATGCTTCTGTCCATCCCTTGATAACACCTGTGACGCCAAATGATGCCGGCTGTCCTCGTTTATAGGAGCTATCAAATTCTTCGCCATCGATGAGAGTTCCTTTATAATGAACCGTCACTTTATCATCGGATGTTGGAATGGGGCCCTCTCCTTGTTTAACAACTTTATATTGTAACCCGCTTTCCGTTGTAACAACGCCTTCTTTTTTTGCGTTTTCAGTTAAAAATGCTTCACCATTCGCGAGATTTTCAACAGCTTGAGCTTTCGCCTTTTGTTGAGATTTTTCTTGCATGATTTTTCTGAAGTTATTTAACGAAGACAGCATATCTTCATCTGTCAGTTTTAGATCTTCACCTTTATAAGATGAACTCCAACCTTCAAACATTGCTTTTTCATTAATGTCCAGTTCTTGGGCTTTCATATTTTTCCCAATGTCTACACCAATACTATAGCTGACAGAATCCATGGCCGTTTCCAGTTTCACAGACGATTGACTATCAGGTGATCCACATCCGATCAAGAGGAACCCAATTATAAGTGCAATATATTTCTTCATGTTATCCTTTCTTTGGTTTTCGATAATTAAATATGGCATACACAATGAAAAAATCCAAAATAGCAGTTAATAAAAATGCCAAAATGGATTGAATTGCAAAATACTGATCTGTCAACACATACGCACCAATATTGGCAATACCAAAAAGGAACCATGTTGTTGCACTAACTCCATCAGAAGATTTAGCTTTATAAATATTCGTTAATTGAATAATTGTTGAAGACGGCAAAATGATTGCCGGCAGCCAGATTAGTATTTCTCTCATTAAATATGCTTAAAAATGCCGCCGAATATACAGCAGAGCATTTAGTAATAAAAAAGACTTAATCAGGTTTTTGAGATAATTTTACCGCTGTACCATACACAAGCAATTCAGCTGTAGTCTGCATAATCATGGACGTCTGGAAGCGCACACCCACAATGGCATCAGCCTCCAATTCATTGGCCCGCTCAATCATGCGCTGTATAGACTGTTCGCGGGATTCAGACAGCATACCGGTATATTCTGTTATCTCACCCCCTACCAGGCTGCGCAAGCCGGCTTTAATATCTTTACCCACATGACGGGCCCGGATTGTATTGCCTATGACAACGCCTAGATTTTTAGTAATTGTATATCCTGCGATTGTTTCTGTCGTAGATAACTTCATTTATCTACTCCCCTAAATGGTTCATCTTTTTTGGCTTTTTTATTTTCCTTTATCATATTTAATAATAGTAAGATTATTCCGAAAATGATTAAAAGAAAGGCTAATCCTAGAATGGGATTATTGGCAATGAAAGAAAATATTTTACCAATAAAAACCAAAACGAAAATAGCAACACCTCCAATGATTAAATATAATCCTGCATCTTTCATAGTAGTATTTTTCCTAATTAATTATAATTTGTACATTTTTAACTGGTTGAAGGTAAAGGTTTCATTGTTTAGAATCAGTATGATTTTATTATGATAAACACCGATTTTGCAATTCGATCATTTAAGGGCGGATACGATAACAATTTCCAGTTCATCCTAACCTGCTTGCAAAGTAGAGCACAAATGTGTATTGATGCAGCTTTACCTTTTGAAACAGTTAGCCCTTTCATCGATGGTGCGTTTGTCGCCATGCTGATTACCCATACTCACGGTGATCATATAGCATTTATTGATGAATATCTAGAGGCATTTCCAGAATTGTTAATCGTCATCCATGAAGATTCAGCTGGACGAATCAGTGCTTTGAATGTGCACCCCGCGCTGGATGGAGAACAAATCCAAGTCGGCCAACTCTTAATTGATGTGCTCCATACTCCAGGTCATTTTCCAGATTCGTGCTGCTATAAATTAGAAAATGTCGTTTTCACCGGCGATACCCTATTCGTCGGCCGAACCGGCCGCACCATCAGCCAAGGAAGTGATACAGGAAAATTATACCAATCTGTTTATGATAAACTGTTGACACTTCCTCAAGACACAATCATCTATCCCGGCCATGATTATGGTCGATCGCCTACCATTACAATTGCCAAGAATATTGAAATCAGTCCGTTGTTGCAGGCAGCAAATGAACAAGACTTTATAGAACGTATGGCTGCGTTTGAAGCGAGCCGTAATCAACCCTTATAAACACAAGGAGACGTCATGAAAAAAACCATCATCGGAATCATTTCCGGAATACTTCTAACTGCTTCATTTTTCGTATTTGTTGGAGCGGCTGAAACGGAAGAAGATTCACTCCATTCTCTTTTAACCCGCCTGGAGCAATTCATGCGTGATGAAATAGGAAAGAAAGATGACTCAGGCCGGTATCAATTGCAAAGTTTCAGCATTGACCGCACGCACTGGCATTATTTGCTGGATACAGAAACAGGAGAGCTGTTTCGCCTGGAACCCAGCCGCACACCTGAAAATGCTAAATGGACATTAATGTCCGCAGCTAATTTTGAAAGGCCTTGAGGTAATATTATGAAAACGAGTATCCTGATACTATCATGTTTGGCAATGATCACCTTTCCTGCCTGCGAAAAAGAAGAAGGCTGTGATGATTGCGGCGGAACCATTCTGGATGGATATTTATTCAATGAAGTCACAACAGAAGATCTTACGGCACTTGGGACAATTGATAAGATTGAAGTGGGCGCTTGTATCCGCTATAAATTAGACGGAGTTGAATTCGATCTGGAAACGGTTAAAGTTGTAGATGATTGCTGCTGCGATCAGTAAATCTTGATAATTAACTATTACCAAGACAGTAACAGCCCAAAACGGGCGGTCATCGGCCTTCACGGTTGGACAGGAGATGAACATGCTATGGTGCCAGTGGCAAAGTCTATGGGTCTGAATGATACCAAATGGTATATGCCCAGAGCTCCATACAAAGCTGACGTTGGCAAAGGGTTTACATGGTTCAGCGGAAATGATGAAACCGGCTGGGAATACGAAAAAACATTTGAATTAACCACCGCTCTCATTTCCCAGGTTTTGGAGGATGGCTTTGCACCAAAGGATATTTATTTAATTGGTTTTTCCATGGGTGCCGGATTGTGTCTGCATGTTACTCTGCAGCTGGATTTTGCCATTGGCGGCATTATTCCCATCGCCGGTTTTATTCGCAATTCCGATCGTCTCTTTAATGATGCTACTGACATCAGTCGCCAAACGCCCATCCTTATTTTGCACGGCACGGAAGATGATATTATCACAGTAGACAAGGGGCAAAAAGCACACGATCTGCTGAATAAACATGGCTATTGCGTGCGCATGGAAACTTATAAAGCTCCCCACAAAATTCCCCTTCTGGCCGGCGCCATTATAAAAGATTTCATAAAAGATAATGAACTTTACCTTTCTGTAAAAAATGGAGTATAAGTAGACAGTCCCAATGGGTGACGCTGCTGAAGTAAATACCTTCTTTCTTCACTAAATTCAACCCATGCAAAACATCCATCCACTCTTGGATGCTGACAAACAGCGCCAAGCTCAGAAATATGAAAAAGAAAATCGCATCTTTGGATTATTAGGTTCAGTCATTTCATTGACATTTGTACTCTGGTTTTATTTTTTCGGATTCAGTACACAAATAGCCCATATGGGCTATTCATTCATCTGGACATTTCTAATCTATATCGTGATTTTTCTAACATTATCCACATTGATCGGGCTGCCTCTGGGATATTATACAGGATACGTTCGTGAACATAAATGGGGGTTTTCCAATTATACCCATAAGACGTGGGCGGTGGATCAATTAAAATCATTTTTACTCAGCTTGGTATTATTTCCATTATTGCTGGGGTTATTGTATTGGGTCTTTGCAGCATTTCCTGATATTTGGTGGCTGGTTGCCGGGGGAGCTATGGCGATTGTTTCCGTGATTTTTGCCACTCTATTCCCTGTTGTTATAGCTCCCATTTTCAATAAGTATGACCCCATCGAAGATGAAAGCCTGGTAAATCAGTTAACGGTGATTTTAGAAAAAGCCGGATTAAAACCTGGAGGTTTTTTTCGCCAGGATATGAGCAAACAAACCAAGAAAGAAAATGCATTTTTAGGTGGATTAGGCAAAACCCGAAGAGTGGTGATGGCGGATAATCTTTTAGAAAAAATGAATCAAAATGAAATCGCATCTGTTATTGCCCATGAAGTGGGCCATTACCGTTATGCCCATTTACCCAAGAATATTATCATCGGCACAGCCCAGCAATTAGTCACATTTTACCTATTAGATTTGGTGATGAAATATTTCTTCCCAACCTTTCTTACATCAAATACAGCAAACCTGGCACTTTTTCCCATGATTGGCTTAATCATGGGCATTTTATCCGGCTTTCTGTTCGGACCCTTAAACAATTGGATATCGCGCACATTTGAACGCCAGGCCGATAGTAGTTCACTGGAATTTTATCCGGAAAAAGATGCGTTTCTGGGCGCCATGGCCGGATTGGCTAATCGCAATTTATCTAACGCTTATCCCAGCCGCTGGGTAAAATGGCTATACTATTCTCACCCTCCCATAGGCGAGCGTTTGGCTTTTGCAGAGGAGTATCAATATGATTGAACATAGTACACTCGATTTTCTAAAAAAGTTGAAGAAAAATAATGACCGCACTTGGTTCAATGATCATAAAGACGAGTTTAGAGATGCTCTTGCCAATTTCACAGATCTTGTAGCGATACTGCTCCATAATATTTCCGGTTTTGACGATTCTTTAATTGGAGTTCAACCGAAAGAATGCTTATTCCGAATTTATCGCGACGTTCGTTTTTCCAAAGATAAGAGCCCATACAAAACATGGTTTAGCGCATCCATGAAAGGTGGTGGAAAAAATGAAATATTTCCAGGATATTATATTCACCTTGAACCGGGGAATATATATTTAGGTGGTGGAGTTTGGCACCCGCAAAAGGAAATATTACAAAATATCCGTGAATATTTCGTGGATCACCATACAGAACTTGAAAAAATCGTTCTTGGAAAAACATTTAAAAACCATTTTGGTGAAATGGGCGGAGAACAGTTAAAAACAGCACCAAAGGGATACCCAAAGGATCACCCTCAAATCAGGTGGCTCCGCTATAAGGACTTTTTGGCGGGATGTTCAAAAAATGATATTGATATAACGTCGGAAAAAATCATTTCTGACTTTACAGGGGATTATAAAGCGATGTTTCCATTTATTCAATTTCTGCGAAAAGCGATAAGATGATTCAATGATTGATAGGCTGATTATTTATACCAGCAATATATCATATTTTTTACCCAGGCTGAACGTTGATAGCTTTATCCCCTTTCATATCAAAATCTGTATCAAACTTAACGCGAAAACCTTCCCGTAGTGATCCGGCCATGCGCTGGAGTCGAGGACTCAAACTACCGCCGTGGAAGAAGTAATCATCGCCTTCATCACTGCGAATAAAACCAAATTTCTTTTCATCGTCATAATGCCGTATTGTTCCTGATTTCATGATTCACTTTTGTCCTTAATAGATAACGTTAATGTATATTGTGCCGCCGGTTCATTGCCCAAATGACTTGGCACTGTTACCGTAATATTCACCGGTATATTCTGACGCTCACCTGTTTCTGCTGCTAATTTAACTGCATCTCTTACTTTTACTCCATCCTTGCATGTAAAAAAAGCATCGCCTTCTACGAGTTTTAAATAATCTGCTTTCATATCCTTAAATATAAGAACAATCCTTTTTCCTGTTTTTTCAATATGCCTCATGGCCAGAATTCCGGCTGCAAGGTCTGCACCAATAGTTAATGCACCAATGTACATAGCATTCACATGATTTTTAACACGGCGTTTACAGGGAATGCGTATGACACATTTATCGTCACTGATTTCATGAATCTTCGGTCGGCAGAAAAATATAAGGGGAATCTTGAAAAAGCCCAGTGCCCATAAAGTTCGGTTTGTTTGTGCCAGTGTGGAAAATCTCATTTCAATTCAATATTTCTAATTTGAAGTTTTAAAAGTAGTGCAAACAACTTGTTCCAATATTTTGTGGGGATTCTAGCTTGTTGGTAGTAGGTGGGTTTGCGCTAACTGTTGGTGTTCCATCAAAATCAAAGGCTTCCATGAATGCCCAATCGGTAGAATCAATCTCGAACGTACAGTCGGGGTTCTCATATTCACCGGCAAAAGTAATTTTCCAAGTTCAAACGAATTGTGATACTTCTTTTTCATCTTCTTTATTCTCACAGCCGATGAAGATCATTAGTGGAATGATTAAGAATAGTACTTTTTTCATGTCCTTAACTTTCCAGTATCAGTTTGTAAAAAGAATTTAATTATTTCTTTTTCTTATACGATGATCGTTTAGATGATTTGTAGACAAACCAATCATCACTCGTTATTTCATGGTAATGATCGGATTCTTCCAATAATATTTTTGCTGTCGTTTGTTTTACAGCAGCAATTTCAACCCGCACTCCTTCTGCTTTCAAGTGGGTCACCAGTTCAACAAAATCTGAATCTCCGGACATGATGATAATGGTATCGACTTTTGACGCCAGTTGCGACGCTTTAATGGAAAGCGGAATATCGGCTGACTTATGACATGGTACGACCGATCCGTAATAATTCTCATGAAGCCGCTCTGCAAATTTCCTTGATATGGATTTCCCCTCGCGAAAATAGATCAGTCTGTTTAACCCTCTGCCGTTTAAAAGTTTAGGTATAAGTTCATCAAAATTGATCATTGCTTTGGTTGATTTGGACACCCCATGGATGCTGCGTTCAATATTATTACCATCACATAGAATTGCCACGGACTGGTTGATAAGTATATCTGTCATGTTATTTATTTCCTTGGTGTAACCATTAATCTAACCCCAAACATGCACACAAAATATACCGCTTAATTCAATTTCGGGAGAAAAGTTGATTCGAACTGTGAACTCAAGTTACAACTGATGCACTTTCATGAATTTCAGTTGCTGCACGCAAACCGGAAACGATTGCGCCCTGCATCCAGCCATGATAATCTGAGGCGTGTTCGCCGGCAAAATGAATTCTGCCTTCTGTTTCACCAATGTGATGCTCCAACACTTCATATTGCTCTTCTGATGGTGAAGCCCACGCTCCGCCAGACCATTCATCTTGTACCCACGAATGAGAAGATCCATGCTCTACGTAGTCATGTACACCGGGGAAAATATTTTCCCAACGGTTCAGAATATGTTCAAGTTGGTTTGCTGCACTGAGTTCGTCCAATTCATCTGCGCGACTATATCGAAGATAAGACATAAGGATACCTCGAGGTCCTTCCCGATCCCAGGTGGGCTGCCATATTTCTTCGGGCCAGTCCGAATAGCCCCATCCGTTGAGTCCTTCATTTTCCCAAAAACGCTCTGAACATTGCATAAATAACCGTGTGGATGAAGAATAATTATATCCACCGCTCATGGCGTCTAATTTTTCTGAAGATAGCTGGGGGCTGAATTGAATGCGGTTTAGTACGGGCAATGGAACAGTGCAAAGCACTCTATCTGCGGTAAACTCGGTCCCAGCTGAAACGCGCACAACGACTCCATCGGAATTTTGCTCAATAGATTCAACGGGTGTCCCGAGATGAATATGTTCGGCAAGGTAATCGGCGAAAGCATTAGGTAATATATCAGTACCACCCCGAATTTTTACAAATTCCTGACGGTTTACATAGTATCCTTCCCAGGGTGGTTCATTGAGATAATCACTTGCGGAAATCAGAGTTCGCTCATCACCTGACAAATTAACATAATAACTTGATTCGGGATAAAAGGGATCAAGCGTTAACCCGAAATGATCTGCATAGCCAAGTGTCATATCGTGGTCTGGAGGAATTCGGGCCGCCCCGGCATCGGCATAATGTCCATCGGAGAACGGTGTGCGCAGAGTAAAGACCCGTCCTCCCACGCGGTTTCTCGCTTCCAAAATTGTTACCTCATGACCGGCATGTGCTAATTCATACCCCGCAGACAAACCGGCCATTCCCGCTCCAATAATAACCACATTCTTGGAAGGGTAATCACCCAAAAGCATTCCCGGTGATTCATAATCCGGTTCTTCGTCTTGTTCTTTATCCTCGCAGGACATCAACGCCATTCCGCCAGTAATGAGCATGGTTTTGAAAAGAAATTCTCGCCGTGTTAAATCAGGCATGTGTAATAATAAGTTTTTTTAATTCAACTCTATAGTTCATTCTAATTCTCACGGTTGAATGTAAGGATTTTTATAGAAAAATGTGAGAGAACAAAGAACTCCGCTGCTGCAAGGCTCTTGCTTAAATCCTTTGGGTGGGTTATTTAATTAATTTTGTGGTTGTTCCAGCTGAACCCACAGATTTTCCATAACATACTGCAGCATCTTTCTTTGCACATTCAAATAACCCAGCCGTGTTTCAATATTAATATAGCGGATGCCCTTGCTGGCCGCCAGCCGGGATAGTGTTCCGTCATCATTGGCTTGACTTTTCTGCAGGACAACATTGTACGGAGATTTGGATAAAATTTTAAAATCGTTTTCATTGGTACAGATAAAAAAGTTGTGGTGCTGGGGGTGCTCACTGTTTTTAAGAGAAATTTCATCACTATTGGCCAATTCATCCTTTATCGAATAGTTGCGAATACTATTATGCAAAGCAATCAGCAGCCCGCCCGGCGGCGGTTTGACAGTATCAAAAAATCTGTCCCGTTCTTTGTCCAGCAAGTCCAGCGTTTGATTTAATTCAGAACTGGATAAGTTGGCGTTCATTTTTTGCAGGTTTCTCTTGGCGCCATTCCTGGAAAACATACGGTTGGGATCAAGCAGCAATCTGCCTACCTTTACTTCGCGTTCTTCATTATTGATTAAAAAAGCTTTTCCAGGCTGTGTCTTAATATGGTCATTCAAAAGCAGCCTGGCTGTTTTTTCATCGCCGTGGAGCCAGATGTAATGGATGTTCGAGCTGGCGTGTTCTACTACCTGGAATTCAACCCCGGCTATATCTATAAAATCACTTTTTATGTTCTTCGCATCTGGTTCAGCAGAAGATCCAATAACAAATAATAGTGGAAATAAAATAAACAAACGATTTGGCATTGAGGTCTTAATTAGATAATAATTACAATTATTTTAATAAAATCATTTTCTGGACTTTAGAAAAACTGCCTGCTTGAATACGGTAAAAATACATTCCAGCACTGACTGTTTGACCCATATCATTTCTACCATTCCATTTGACAGATTTGAACCCAGCTTCCTGTTTTTCATTTACTAATGTTCTTACATCCCTGCCTAGCATGTCGTAAATGATAATATTTACATTAGCCTGTTCTGGTAAATCATACCGAAGTGTTGTTATTGGGTTGAATGGGTTGGGGTAATTTTGATGGAGATTAATGATTTCTGTTATTTGTGTTTCTTTATTAATATCAAGCTGTTGCATTCTTAATGCTATTCTAAATCCAAAATGATCATTTCCTTTAAATTGCTCATCCTTGGCTCTAGCTGATGATTTTAATGTTGCTTGATGATAATTCCAAGATCCGCCTCTTCTGACTTTAAGACCTGTATCCACAGTATTAACAGGGTCTGTAGCATTATTAGAATTATTGTAATAATCTGAATCATACCAATCTTCAATCCATTCCCAAACATTGCCTGCCATATTATACAGGCCATAAGGATTCGGTTCATTTATTTTTACATCCAAAACATGACCTCGAGAAGGACTCTCTACTAAATGATTCCAATTGGCACTTGTACCATCCCCATGGACAGTCCCATCCTCAGTAGCATAGATGAACTCTGCGCCCCCCCGTGCAGCAAACTCCCACTGTGCTTCTGTAGGTAACTTAACATTATAAAATAAGGTGAATGCTTTTGCACCATACCATTGGATGAATGTTGCAGGCCAATTGCTGACGTCCAACGCCGTAGGCAAATTATTCGGATAATCCTCTAACTCTTCCCAATCATCATAATCATTTAACAAAACAGATGTATCGTACTGGTGTGATTCATCTGTGTAATTGTAATAATTTGTTAGTTCTAACCAATTAAAATGTTCAGAATTTGCAGGATCTTTAACATAAAACCATTGATTCTCTGTATTGAGTTCATCATAACCTATATATGCAATATTTAGTGGATTCTCTGGCTCTACAACACCAGTGAATGGATCATTATCTCCATCAGCATTATCATGATCCTTCATAACTCGAGTTCCACTCAAGTTATACAGAGCCATTCCGCTATATTCGCTAGGAGCTAGATCCGTACCAAATACAAGCAGATCCCCCGTGTATGGACCTGGACCAGTTTCAATTTGGACCTCCAAGAGCCCAGCAGAAAAAGCTCCATTTAAAAAATGAGCATATTGCTCATTGGTAACTTCTGTCTCACTCATTTGGAAAGAGTCTAATGTCACTGTATGTAAATAAGCATCATAACTTCCCGGCGGTCCTTGGTAACTGGTTTCACTTTCGCCCATTGTGAAAGTATCTCCAGGTATATTTATCATAGTACCTGGATAAGTCTGACAAATAGCATTGCCGAATAAAAAGAAAAATATAATTTTTTTGTGCAGCATATTAAATCCGATATATTGTTATAAGTATATTAGTTATTTATGAATATAAAAACTGTTTTTGACTTCAAAAAGAAGCCAAACGTTCCACAATTGCTTCGGCTCGTTTTCGTATGTCATCATAGTTTTTCTTGCGAATCGTTTCCGGATCGAACAACGGTCTTACAAAACCAACACCTGCTGCGCCAGCATTAAGTACATCCAGCATATTGTCAAGATTAACTCCGGATGTTGGGAATATTTTAAGATAAGGTTGGGGCGCGAGTATAAAGCGGATATATTCTGCCACATTGGCCGGTGCAGGAAACAGCTTCACAAAATCAGCACCGGCACGATGTGCAGTTTCCATTTCTGTGGCGGTGAAGGTCCCCGGAATACTGACCACATCCAGTTTTTCCGCTGCTTTTATCACATCTACGTTGCAAACTGGTGAAACCAAGAATTGAGCACCGGCTTCCACAGCTTCCTGTACGAGGATCGGTGACATAACGGTACCTGCACCTACTATTAAATCATCATTTTCTCTGAATTGGCTAATCAAGTTCAAAGCTCCAGGTGTTGTAAGCGTGAATTCCACAACTCTAAATCCGCCATCCACTGCGGCCTGCATGGCCTGTTCAGCCACTTTTTGATTATCCGTTCTAATGATGGCGCTGATCTTTCTTTCTAAAAGATCATTTTTAATATGTTTACGACTGCTCATATATGGCTGAATTTACCAAGAACAAAAATATATAAATATCTCTGCTATTTCATTTAATAAGGAGGCTATCAATTCAAACCAGCGATCTCCGGATTATAATACCAACATAAATAGTATTACTAAAATGGCAGCAATAGACAGGATGAACAAGTATGGAAGCGAATTGATGACAGCAAAATTTCGCAACATTTTAGCGGTATCATTAGTTTCTGGAAAAGGAATGCTTTCAGGGATATCAACATTGAGAAAATCACATAAAGGTCCCCAGCCTTCATTTATATGATAGATTAATAGTCTATCGGCGGGGATAGTTTTTTTTACTCTCGCTATATGTTCATTGTAGACTACCCGAGTAGACTCTTTATCAGAGAAATTATTTTTAAATAGGCCAACCCAAATTAGGTTAACCTGCATTTCTATGAACAAACGGATGGGGTAGGCTACCCATTTAAACCAATCTGGCAGCATGGTAGGGACTTTATAGATTGTGTTTGCTGTACTTTTATACCATGTATCAAAATCTCTTAAAGTTAAAATAAATTTTGCATCGGGGAATTCATTTACTAGTTCCTCGTAAAATATGCTAAGTGGAAAATCAACGCCAGAATTGAAGTTTTTAAATAATCGATTCCAGTTTGGAGAATCACCGCGGGAAATATCATACCATATTTTTATGTGAGATGGATGTGAAACTATCTCTTGCATATGATAACATGGTCCAATACCTAATTTTTCCAGTGCAATTTTCAATGACATTGTACCTGTTCGTCCAAATCCTGTACCAAATACTTTCATTTAATTTGAAATTCCATCATATCCAAATTTACCCATCATCCCATAAGTAAAAAACCCCACGAGTGTGGGGCTCTTGCTCAAGGGGGTTATTTCAACAGCACCATCTTCTTGGTGCTAATGTATCCCCCAGCCTGTATCTGGTAAAGATAAATACCTGCACTAACTGGTTTACCATAGTCATTGGTAGCATCCCATATGACTGACTTGTAGCCAGCATCTTGGGTCTGGTTGATTAAGGTGTTTACCTGCCTACCCAGCATATCATAGATCGTGATATTAACATGACCGTTTTCTGGTAAGTCATACCGTAGTGTTGTAACGGGGTTAAAGGGGTTAGGGTAGTTTTGTAACACATTAAAATATACTGGTCCTTTTTGTGTTTGAGTGGAAAGCGGTGAAGCTTCATAAACCCTCACATAGTCTATTTCCATTTCACTTTCGATAAAACTTGATGTAACACTTGGCTCAATAGCAATATTTAATAACATATATTGTTCAGAATCGAAAGGCCACGTATCCGAATTTTGGACATTTGGGCTATAAGTATAATGCACATTCTCATTAACGCTAAATACCATTTGTTGTGGAGACCATTCAAGGCAATAAATATTAAACTGCGTTGAAGCATTTGAAATATATTGGCCTCCTAAATTAATTGTTCCCCCGTAACTAGAAGGAGTATGTAAAGCGCTTTGCACATAATTTTGGTTAGATCCCCAATGCTCCATGATATCCACCTCTCCGCAATCAGGCCAGGATGTCGTTCCATAGCCTTGAGTTTGCCAATAAGCACCTACTTCATTAATATTTTGACCTAACATCCAGATAGCAGGCCATGTCCCAACTCCTTCGGGAAGTATTGCTCTTACCTCTACACGTCCATATGTGAATGCGTATTTCGAGTTTAATCGGGCTGATGTATATTCTTTTGTCTGACCTTGATCTGAATAAGTCTCTTCTTTTGCAACGATTTTTAGAGTACCATTACTAACGTAAGAATTCTCGATCCGATCAGTATAATGTTGAAGCTCATTATTATACCAACTATAACCATTAGGTAATTGAGTTTGATGAAACCATTTTGTTGAATCAATTGCTCCATTGCCATCAAACTCGTCATTCCAAACCAGTGTATACTCAATGGAATCACTATTACATAATTCATCACAACTTCCAAAACAGAAGACTCCTTCAACAAAATCATTATCTCCAACGATAACTTGCCTATCAAAATATTCACCTACTGCACATCCACCTTCAATTAGTGTATTGTCACTTTCCCAACCTGGACTATCCCAATAATCATAATAACCATTTCTAAATTTATATGTATAATTCCCTAGGCTGAGCTGTGTGGTGATTTCCCAGATGCCATTACCATTATCACTCATTTCTAACCCGCTTGGGCCATTAAAATTTGATCCTGAAATATAAACTGCTGGATGATCACCATCTCCTGCTACGACTGTCTCTTCAGACATATCAACCTTAAACGTAACTTGAGCAGCTTTAGTAATACTTAATAGTAGTAAAATTATCTTTAAAATTTGTCTCAAAATATGCCCTATCAATATAGATTTTTCATCAATTAGATTAAGTTTTCAACAAAAGGTAAAAAAGTTCCATCAGGTAATAAGTAAAAGTTTAACTATAAATCTAATTCTTACGGTAGAATGTAAGAATTTTTACCGAAAAATGTTGGGGAACAAAAATCTCGTCTAAAACAGATATTGGAATGGTTGTTAAAAAAATTCTTGTATAGCAGAAGATTGGTTCACCTACGGGAAAAAGAGGAAATGAAATATTTATTAATGAGGAACATAATCAATCTCAATGGTAGTTATTGTGTTTAATCATTAATTTCAGTAGTAAATAAATATGTCAAGTAACCAGCAAATAACAATTGCCCTGGATGCCATGGGCGGTGATAATGGGATTAAACCCAATGTGAAAGGTGCCGTAATTGCTGCAAAATCTCATCCTGTTCGAATACTTTTGGTCGGCGATAAACAAGAACTAAGTAAGTCCCTGGAAGGCGAATCCTATCCGGATGGGTCCATTGAAATCATTCATGCGTCACATACAATTGAAATGGATGAATCTCCCCGAGAAGCAATCGAAGAAAAACCGGATGCCTCAATCCTGGTGGCAATGCAATTGGTGCAAGAAGGGAAAGCAGATTCTTTGGTGTCGGCCGGTAGTACGGGCACTATTATTCTTGCAGCCGCAAAATATTTGACACGGATTCTCGGTGTACGGCGGACAGCTATTGCAACGGTTTATCCCACCATGAATGAATTTAGAAAAAATGACCACCTTGCTCTGGTGTTGGATGTGGGCGCCAATGTACAATGCGGAGCAGAAGAATTGGTTCAGTTTGCCATTATGGGCGCTGCGTATGTCTCAAATATACGCGGTGTGGAAAATCCAACTGTGGCCCTTTTGAACATCGGAGAGGAAGCCACCAAAGGTGGCGAACATATGCAAAGCGCATTTAAGTTATTAACAAATACACCCAACCTGAATTTTGTTGGAAATGTAGAAGGTAAAGATATTTTACGCGGCGTGGTGGACGTGGTGGTAACAGAAGGGTTTGTGGGAAATATTGTTATTAAAACTCTTGAAGGCGCTGCG
>Ga0208521_1000189_pt1 | contig 42036 bp, 42 predicted proteins | sample ETNtaG_24_FD_185754 | JGI IMG/M metagenome (GOLD analysis project Ga0208521, IMG submission 185754) | Marine microbial and viral communities from oxygen minimum zone, Eastern Pacific Ocean - ETNP201306SV47 (SPAdes) (version 2) | ecosystem: Environmental > Aquatic > Marine > Oceanic ... | reverse complement strand
TATGACTTCCAAAAAAAAAGATTTTGGTGATATAATAAGGAGTATAATAATAATCGCTATATAGCAACTATTTATGCCAAATTTTGAAAAATTCGATCCCGTGGAAGATGGAGATGTTATTAAAAAACAAGCGGAAGAAATACAAAACTATATTGAATGTGAATCAGAAGATTTCAATGCAGAAAATATTCCAGTTGATAATAGATGTAAAATAAATATGGAAGCATATAGAGACAAGTACTCTCCAGAGGAGTTAGAAAAAGATTATAAATACATTGAAGAGGCGGAAAAAGAGTTCGCCAGAATGGAGGGTTTAACGGTTGAGCAGTGGAAGAAATCAAAAGGTAAAAGAAACGGTGAAAGATTTGAACAGTTAAAAACTGTAATTTTTAACAGAAATTTTGAAACTTCCAACATAATCGCCATACGTGCGTCTGATTATGATGATTATAAAAATAGTATTGACAATATAATAATAAACAAAAATACAGGAGACATAATCTGTGCACTTGATGCAATAGCGAACGATAAAAACAGTAAGAGATATAAAGAAAAAGAAGAAAAAATAAAAGAAATAAATGAAAAAGGCGGAGCAAAACTAAAATACGGCATAACATTTGAGGACGATAAGCCTGTTTTGAAAGAAATAGAAGGGGTTAATATTTTTATCTTATCGCTTTCCTCTAGGGAATTGTACGAAGCGATAGATAAATTTGGAATCGCCAAATTTGAAAACAAACTCTTCAAAGAATTCGGCAAGCAAGCGATAGAACAATTGCAAAAATTGCCTTCAAATGTACCCCAATCAGTGAAAGAAAAATGGATAATAAATTTAAAAAACTGATTTTCATAGAGTCAAACTTGGCAACCCTGTTATCAAGTGTGGTTAGATAGTATTCTTATATAAATTAGATGCGTATTACAAGAACATTTGGACTTAGAAAAAAAGAAAAATTGTAAAATAAAAGTTGACTCTACGGGAGCCAACTTTTTATTAACCCTGTTTCAATTCCTCATTAAATTCATCTAATATTTTGGTGGTCCAACCACTATCTATTCCTACAATTAAAAAATCCTGCATATTGCCGTTTTCAACGTCCACAGCAATTGTTTCTTTATTAGTACGATAAAATGGTTTGCCCATGTTTGGGAGTAAAACATTCATTTTGTTTCTACTAATCTTTTCTATGTTCATAGAATTTTCATCTATTAATAATCGATCGTAGCCGTATGATTTTTCATTATCAATCATTTCTTGTTCTTCTTTTGGTAAATCATCATAATCTGGATAATCTTCTACTCGGGCTTTATCCCCATGTAAAATATTCATGCTTTTACTTTCTAATTCTGATATCGGAGTAAGTTGTAATTCTTTTAATTCTTTCTCTTGCATAGTTGCTTTTATATTTTCAAATCCTGCATAAAGTTCCTTTATCTTTGTTTCATATTCGGTACGTAATGTTTCAGCTTCTGCTTCACCTTTTTTTACACCCTTTAAAAAGGGCATTTTTGATTCTCTATAAGGTTTCTCTTTTTCAGCCATTTTTCTAGCTAGAAATGCTGATTCTACTCTACCTGAAGATTTTTTTGGATTTTCTATACTCATAAAATTATATTTATCGTTATTTATAATATTATTTATTATACCTCTCCCGTATCTCCTCCTCAACCTCGTTTCTGTCCCTACCATATGTGAGGTACGAAAGCTGTTTGAGGTTTTCTACAACTTCAGGATTTTTTTGCGTTGGCGGAAGAGTTTCAATATTAAACGGCTTTTCGGGTCTTCCGTCAACAAGCATTTTTAGGTATGCGTTTCTGTTATCTATGTTCATAAGGTCATTTGCAGTAAACACCGGCTCAAACTGATTTTTAAGATATTCTGCATCATCTACACCGACTCTAAAAGAGCATATTGAGCCGACATTGCCGAACACTGCGTCTTTTATCTTGTCATCAAGTTGTGCTATAAATTGATGCGCAATTGAGAGGCTAAGTTTGTATTTCCTTGCTTCTGAGAGAATTGTGGAAATTGAATCAGTGGTAATGTTTTGGAATTCATCAAGGTAGAGATAAAAATCCGGAACATCTTTCTGTCCAACTTGGTCAACACGGGAGAGCGCCGCCATCAAAATCTTGCCGACAAGTATAAGTCCGATGAGGTGAGCATTAATATCCCCCAATCGTCCTTTTGCCAAATTCACGAGAAGAATTTTCTTTTCGTCCATTATCTGCCTGAAATTAAAAGACGACTTGCTCTGCGCGATAATCGGACGCATTATGTCATTTGCCAGAAATACATCAAACTTACTTGTGATGTACGGCACAATATTTGCAAGTGCTGACTCGCCACCGGCTTTCTCGGCAACATCTCTCCAGAACTGTGTAATTATCGGGTTTTTGCTTCTTGAGAGCTTGAGTTTTCTAAATTCTTCATCTGCAAGCACACGCGATACATCAAGAAGCGTATTACCGGACTCAGGGTCCTCAATCACAAGCATGGTCGCGTTTCTGAAATACTGCTCAAACACAGGTCCCATTGACTCCGATACATTGCCGTAAAGTTTTTGGAAAATACTGAACATTTCATTTACGACAAATGTCTTCTGCTCTGGGTACCGCTCATCATACTCAAGCATGTTAAGCGCCATAGGCCTCTGCGTGTATCCCGGATCAAAATAAATTACATCTTTCATTCTGTGTTCTGGTACAGCACCAAGTATATCGTTAATATCAACGCCATGCGGATCAATCACGCATACTCCGTCGCCATTTGCGATATCCTGAATAGCCATATTTTTAAGCAGAACGGACTTTCCTGTACCTGTTTGACCTATTGTATAGAAGTGACGCAAACGGTCTTCTCGAGTAATGTGAACTTCTGTTTCAGAGTTTCTGTATTTATTTATTCCTAGTAATACTCCATCATTTGGCATATCAAGAGGAGCAGGCGCTGTACCGGCTTTTGACTGTTTGAGCTCGCGTGATGAGCTGATGCCAGATGACGGGAAATGATAAAGCGTTGTTATCTCTTTTAGATTAAGCGGTATTTTTTGGTCGTCTATGAGCCGTCTATATGAGAAATCGCGCAATAGTACGCCAAGAGCGCCTTTTTTAAGGTGCTTGAATTTAAGAGCGTTTCCTTGAGCTTCACCAAACTGGTTAAATACCGCTTCAATGTCAGAAAGTATTGCTTCGGCTCTTTCTTGTGTCCCAGCGGAAGCTATTATACGGAGATTGACAGTTGCTATGGGGCTTGAGATTTTGTTAGTGATTTGGTCAACTGCGATTTGATCAACTATCGGTGGTGTGTCTTTTTCGTCCTTTTTCTTCGGCGGACTGCTTCCAAAAACTTCTTTGACTTCTTTAAATACTGAACCTGTAATACTTTCCGGCATATTAATAGTCTTGCCGACAGAAGTGCCTTTTTGGATTTGGTCAAGTGCCCATTTGTATTTCTTTGTATAGTAATCGCCAGCTGGATTAAATATGAGTTGGACAGCCGCTCCCTCGCCCTGTTTTTCAAGTTTTGAAAATGATGAGAGGAGAATATTTAAAGGGTCATAGTCAAATGTGTCATAAGTTTTAAGCGGGAAGATTTTGTTTCGCGTGAATTTTCCATATGCTCCAACTGAAGCGCCTTGTTCATTAAAGATGTTGTAGTCGTCTTTGTTTTCAATAACTTTTGCTTGCGGAAAAATTGAAAGAACTTGTTTTTCAAAAAGCTCTTTTCTCTCGTCAGGCACGGCTACATAAAAAATCGCTTCCTCGCTCTCTCTTGATACGGCAATTTCAAGAGCCAAATGGTTCTTCTCAAGTCTCTTTTCACCAGAAATAGAGAGCATCCCTGCGTATAATTGCTCCATTGACGAGATGAGTTCTTTCAGAGGTTTTTCATTATTGTCTCCGCTTTCAGATGGAAGCGCTATTTCAAAAAGTGTCATGTGGAGCTGTTTCCATAAAGGACTCTTTTCTTTAAGTCCCGGCGCGTCAAGGCCCTCCTTTATATACTCAACAAGAAAACGATGGAAATCGTCCTCAATATGAGCGTCGGCCATTTTCGCAACAATAGACATTGCGTTCTTAATTCCCTTCTCCTGCAAAATTCCAAGAAGCTCTGCCATCTTATCATCATGTTCTTCTGGTGAGAGTTTCAAGACAATTTCATCTTCTTGCTTTTCAGGTAATTTGTAGTTTTCTTCCAAAACAGTTTCTGGTTTTTCTTTTTTGTATTCGTGAATTTGTTTGCTTATAGTTTCTTCTTTTGGAATTTGCTCTATATTGTTAGATTCTTGCTCATGGCTCGCAACTTTTTCACGCAAAAACTCCAGCTCCTCAGCTGGAGTACTAAATCTCTTGCCTTCTTGTGAAAATGTTGGGTTTTCCATAATCTGATTATATCTAACTATTTAGAGCATGTATATAGCTTTATAATGTAATTTTTTATTTAATATAAACAAATACAGTACAACCAAAAATTGAAATGGTAAAAAATTTTCTTTTCGGTTCAGGTCCAATCTCTGATTACATTTTTTCTAATCTCTTTAGAATTATTTCAAAGGTTCTTTTTTCTATTTTTCGAGGAATACGCACATTTCTGTGATAAACGAGAGGAGACCATTTACTATAATGAGCTGTCCCGCGCTCTAATAATCGTATCTCATCTTTAATAAAGCGTTTTATTGTGGGTAATTCACTTTCGTCTTTTAATGCAAAAGATTGCTGTATTCTCTTTATCGGGAATAATCCCAATTTCTCTTTATCAGATTTAAGTGTCTTAATTTTTAATATTTTACGCCATGTCTTATTCATTGGATTTTATTCTATCTTAAACTAGACTAATAATTTTCGACCTCACATTTTGTAAGTATTATAACAACTTTTAGTAAATATGAAATCTTACTTATTCTTTCACATAAACAAAGTCTCAAAGTCGGGCACATTGGAAGTTTTAGAGTAGGTAATGATTTTTTGCACTGGCTTCCAATTCGGAAATTTTGAAGTATTGGTAATTACCATTGCGCCTTTTTTTAATTCTTTCTGCAATTTCTTTTCAAGCGGTGGCATTAAATCATACCAAAGATAAATATAAACTATATCGGCATCTCTTAAATCAACTTGAAAGATATCTGCTTTTTGGAAATTTATTTTTTGTCTAAAAAATATCGTTTTTATTCTCGCAAAAAAGATTCTTATGACGTTATCATCTATACTATGAACGGAAAGATGCGGATGTTTTCTTTTAATAGCAAGCGAGAGTGTGCCTCTACCGCACCCTAAATCATAAAAATTATTTGCATATGATTTATTCTGGGAAATGATTTTACTTAGAACTTTAATTACTCGTCTGCTTGTGGGTATATCATGGCCTCGCAGTAAAGAATCTAAAACAAGAATAGAGAATAATATTGCAAAAGTACCAAGAGATAAAATCAATATTAATAAAACAATGTTTATTAGAATAATCATATATAATATTTAAAAAATAAACTTACAATAGCACCTGCTACATTCTGAGGTTCCCCAGAAGACGGAAAATGATGCAATTCAATACACGGCAAACTATTTAATTCTAAAACTGCACATTTTTGGTTTTTCCAAGAACGTGTAATATCTTTAATCAAAAAATCAATACCAACTACGCGTATATCAAAAAACTTGGCGATATTGCGAAACAATTGGATGTTATCAGGATGAACTTTTGGAGTTTCTTCAACTAAATCGCCGCCTAACTTTAGAAATGGATCTTTCTGCAGATATACAATTTCGCCCTCAGATAGAATTGTAGAAAAATTATATCCTTTTTCTGACAGTAGATTTTCTGTTGTCTTATCTTCAGTTATTTTATAAAGAGTAAAATCTTTTTGTGTGGACTCGCCTCTGCAAATATCATTATTTTTCTCATCAATAAGTTCACGAATGTTTAGAAAACCATCGCCAACTATATTCGCCTGCACTTGTTTTACGCAGGCGACAAAATCAAAATCAACAACTGTCGCTCTATAGACGAAAGTATCAGGAATAAATTTTTCTACTATAAAAACGGGAGAATAAATGATTGCCTTATTAATTGCATGTCTAAGTGTTTCTATATCCTGTATATCTGTAGTTACATGTCGACTTACAGAACCGCTTCGCGGTTTAACCACCAGTGGAAAACCAATTTTATTTATTCCAAATTTGATTGCTTTATTTTTTTGCCAAAACCAAAAAATTTTGCCGTCTGCGATTGGAAAATTTCCTTTTTTGAGATGTTTTTTTGCTTGTTCTTTATTGTCTGTTAAATTGCTTTCGTATTTACTTGCAAAATCTGCAACTGGTAGACCTTCATATCTGTAAATTTTTTCTTTATATCTTACTTGAAAACGACCTGTGTAGCCAAAGGGTCCATGGAACGCTTTAAATTTTATTCCTTGTTTTTTTGCTTCTTCTATAAAACAAGTTGAACGCAACTGAATATCAGCAGAGGTAAAATCGTTTTTCATAGATCCTATTTGTAATCCAGTGAAAAACTTTTCTGCAGAAACATCTATTAATCTGCCTAATTTTTCAAATAGAAAATTTTTTGGTAAAGAAGGTGGTAAATTTATTATTTCGTCTAACCATGTCTTAATATGATGAACGGATGATATTTCACATTCTTTGCAGTATTTCTTACTTTTTTTATCTAACATATACTGGATTATATCGCCATTTAAGGCCTGTGTATATAAAATTTTGTATTTCAGTAAGAAACGAACGGCTCAGTATAAACTGGACCGTTCAAAATCTGCTATAATAAATCCATGAAAAATATAGTTACATTTAAAGTTGATAAAAAAGTAGATTTTAAGAATCACCTTATAGGAATGCGGTCATATCAAAAGCGTCGTCCATCAACTCCTGAGTTTGTAAAATATTATAATAAACTTAGAAAAAGCACAAAAAATACAAAATCAAGATGAAAGAAAGAATCACAATTACCTTAGACAGCGACCTTATCGGGCAGATAGACAAAAGAATAGACGGATCCATAATAAAAAACAGGAGCCAGCAGATAGAAGACCTTCTTACAAAATCACTGGGCGCAGACAGGCCGGAAAAGGCAGTTATTCTTGTTGGAGGAAAAGGGATAAGATTAAGGCCATTGACATATAAAATGCCAAAATGCATGCTTACAATTCAAGATAAAACAATAACAGAGCACCTGTTTGATTTGCTAAAAAAATACGGCATAAGAGACGTTATCTTAAGTGTAGGATACTTAAAAGAAAAAGTCAAAGACCATTTTGATGATGGAACAAAATTTGGAGTAAACATATCTTATTTGGAAGAAGATGACCCATTGGGAACTGCCGGGCCTTTAAAGCTTGCCAAAAACATATTGAAAGAAAGCTTTATAGTGACAAATGGTGATGAGCTTAAAGACATCAATATACCCCAGATGTTTCGGCTGCATAAAAGAAAAGATGCGCTGGCAACAATTGCCCTTACAACTGTAACAGATCCCAGCCAGTATGGAGTTGCAAAGTTATCCGGATCAAGAATTTTAGAGTTTGTTGAAAAGCCAAAAGCAGAAGATGCTTCATCAAATTTAATTAATGCTGGATTTTATATTTTAGAGCCTGAAGTATTAGACATGATACCTGACGGCATTTCAATGCTTGAAAAAGATATCTTCCCAAAACTTGCAGAGCAGGGCAGATTAAGAGGCTTCCCGTTTGCAGGCCAGTGGTTTGACATCGGAAACATAGAAAGGTATGAATCTGCTAAAAAAAAATGGAGTGGAATAAACCCTTATGGTGAAAGCGAGTAAGCTGATAATTTTATTCCTTGTAGTGCTTATAATAGTCCTTGCTGGCTGCAATGCTAAAGAAACAGATATTCAGCAGGAATATAATAAATGCACATCTGTATGCTCTTCCACATTAGAGGATGATTTTGTCACACTGGACTTATGCATGAAATAATGCACTTCGTCTTTCATGAACATTTCCACAAACAATGGCGGAAGAAATTTTCTCGTCCTGCATAACGCCGTCGCTAAACACACTAAAGCTTTTGTGAAGCTGTTTATTGTGCCCCCACTAGGAATCGAACCTAGATCTTCGCGTTAGGAGTGCGGAGCTCTATCCATTGAGCTACAGGGGCGACATGAATTATGGTAGCAAAAATCCCCCGCCTCGGCAAAAGCCGGGGCGGGGGATTTTAATTTAAATTTTATAGACCGAGTGCGCTTGTGAGCTTGTCTTTGTCAAAACCTATCATCATCTCATCATCTACATAAACAACAGGAACTGCCATCTGCCCGCTTTTCTCTATCATCTCTTTTCTCTTTTCCATATCAGTTGATACATCATAATCAGTATATTCAACCTTCTTCTCCTTTAAAAACTCTTTAGTCATCTGACAGAAATGACAAGTCGGTGTGCTGTAAATTGTTACTTTCTTCATATTATTGTTTAATTATTTTATAATATATTTTTATTATACCATACGTGTCAAGCCCCTTGTGCGGGTAGGGATAATCGAAATCCCGTCTCAACCTTGGGAAGGTCGTGTTCTACCACTAAACTATACCCGCCTAAAATATCTCGTTTAAGTGTTTAAGTTTGACTTAAACAGAGATTAAAACCAATCAAATATCTTTTGTAAAAAACCTTTTTTAAGTTCAGTATTTTTTTCATTCTTTTCTTCAGGATTATCTACAATTATTATCACCTCCTCACCCTCTCTTCCAACTTCAAATTTGCTTCTTATCTCTTCCTCTATTCCTTTTTCTGTACTCAACCTATTAATCTCATCTTGAAGTGCCGTTTCTCTTTCTTCAAGCTCGTTAAGAATCTCTCTTTGCTCGGCACTTTTAAGTCCTGTATCTCTTTCTTTCTTATACATATCAAATACAGCAAAGAAAAGCCACACGACAATAATTGCAAGAATTATAAGCATTACTTTTGAGTAAAGAAAGCGCCTAAATTTTCTTTTTTCATGAAAGTCAAACATAGAAAAATATTACATATATGATACACTATACACAATGTTATTCCACAAAAAGACCCAGAAAGCACTAAAAGTAGTATCCATAATAATCGGCGTCCTGGTCATAATCAGCATGACGCTGATGTTCACTCCCATTTTTTAACGCATCATTTTGAGGAACACATCCTGCGGGATGTTCACTTTTCCTCTCTTTTTCATCTTCTTTTTGCCCTTTTTTTGTTTCTCACGAAGCTTCATTTTCCTAGTGATATCACCACCATATAGATGCCCTGTGACGTCCTTTTTTAGCGCTGAGAGCGTTTTTGAGGAGATAATGCGCCCCAGTGCCATCGCCTGAATTTTGGCCACAAACATCTGTCTTGGGAGCACTTTATAGAGCTTCTCAACCGAAGCTTTAGCCTCCTCCTCAATGCGCTTTTTGGAGACCATTTTTGTAAATGCAGGCACCACCTCCTCCGCGACAAGGAGATCCAGTCGCGCAACATCAGCTTCTCTCATCCCGCCGATCTTGTATGAAATTGATGCATATCCGGCAGACACGCTTTTCAGCTTATCAAAAAATCCTCGCATCAACTCCCGAAGCGGAAGCTCGGCATGCATTTTTATACGTCCGTCACCAAACACATCGGAGTTTCCGATTTCCGCTTCATGCTCAAACAAAAGCTGTATTATTGGACTCATATAATCATTTGGTGTAATAATTTCTATGTTAACCCACGGCTCTGTTATACTTTCTATCTCTCCAAAATCAGGAAACAAAGAAGGAGAGTATATCCTCCTAATTTTTCCATTTTTAGATTTTATATCATACATAATGCTCGGCGTTGTAACTATCACATCCACATCAAATTCTCTATGAAGTCTCTCTACAAAAATTTCCATATGAAGAGTGCCCAAAAAACCAATTCTGAATCCTCGCCCTAGTAGTCCTGACGATTCTTCCTCGTATGAAAACGACGAATCAGAAAGCTGAAGTCGCTCAAGCGCACGAGAGAGATCCATAAAATCATCTTGGCTCTCTGGATAAACAGACGCCCACACTACTGGAGAGGGCTTCATATATCCACCTAGAGTTTCAGCATTACTATTTGCAAATCGTACTGTGTCACCCACTGATGCAATACCCGGTTTTTTAATTCCGGTTACAATGTAGCCGATTTCTCCAGCTTGAAGCGAATCTTTTGGCACCGCTTCTGGCGAAAAGATGCCTGTCTCAAGAGATATGAATTTTTCTTTCGCGGCAGAGAAAATAAGTTGATCATTTTTGGAAACTTTTCCGTCAAAAACTCTCACGAAAACAATAATCCCCTTGTGGCTTGAATACTGAAAATCAAAGATAAGTCCTCTGAAATCTTTATCGGACTCAAGCTCTTTTTTAGGTGCTGGAATTTTCTTTATTACTTCTTCCAAAAGTTTTTCCACTCCCTCACCTGTCTTTCCGGAGACTTCAAGTACTTCCTCAGGAGAGCATTTTAATATCTCTACAACTTCATTTCGCGCCTCTTTAATTCTTGCAAGAGGGGAGTCAATCTTATTTAAAACAGGAATGATTTTTAGTCCAAACTCACGCGCCATTTCAAGTGTGGAGAGTGTCTGCGCCTGCACACCCTGCGTAGCATCCACGAGCAAAATCGCACCGTCAACGGCCTTCAAGGCGCGCGAAACCTCATAATAAAAATCAATGTGACCAGGTGTGTCAATAAGATTTAGGATGTGTCCTTCAAACTCCATTCGCACCGGTTGCATCTTTATCGTAATTCCCCGCTCACGCTCAAGCTCCATTTGGTCCAAAACCTGCTCTTTCATCTTCCTTTTTTCAACTGTTTTTGTAATCTCAAGCATCCTGTCGGCGAGTGTTGATTTGCCATGGTCAATGTGAGCTATGATGCTGAAATTTCGTATTTTTTCCATATTCTGTCTATCTTACCACAGAAAATTACAGCTCCTCCTGCTCTGGAGCAATAGCGTCTGCCTGCCAGAATTTGGAGTGGAGTGACTTCCAGACCTCCCCTATTTCCCTATTTTGAAGTAAGACGAGCATCATAACTCCTGTTGCAATACCTACAATTCCCGCAAAAAGTCCCTGTGAGAATATCCCCCAGAATGTGTTTATATCAAACAGCTCGTCAAATACGTCCAAGAATGTGTGAACGACAAATCCCATTATAATCGCCGCCGACAGGCTCTGGAAAAATGTTCTTGAAAGTGATTTGGAGAATGACTTGAAATCCTTCTGAAACATCACCCAAAAAGCAATAGCATTTAAAAGTACAGCAATAGAGTAACCAAGCGGAAGCATCAGTACCGATGTCCCTTCAATGTTCTCTACTCTAAGAAGCGATTCAAAAAAGTAACGTACCATGTCATTTGCATTAAATACTTTAATTAAAATAAGAGAGAATACAACAACAAGCGTTGCGGAAATTAAGTTAAGTATAAGAGGTTTCTTTGTGTTCCCTGCCGCATAATAACCGCGAACGAAAAGAAAGATAAGTCCTTGCGCTGCGATAGACACTGCAAACAGGGCGAGTGCCGCCGCCGTGAGCCGTGTGTCCGCCCAGTCAAATTCTCCAGAGCCGAGTATTACACGGACAATCTGCGCACGAAGCACGATAAAAAGCACAATTGCGGGAAACGACCAGAAAATGATATGTTTTGCGGCTACAAGTACTTGTTCTAGAAACTGCACCCGCTCTCCATTTGAAAACATTTTTGCTAAAGTCGGAAACGCCGCTACAGAATACGAAACCCCGATTATAGTGAGCGGAACAGATTGAAGATTAAATGAAAAGTTAAATACTGCGATAGAGCCGACGGCCATAACGGATGCAAATGAAACTAAGAAAAGAAGAGATATCTGATGCGCAGAGAGTGCTAGTGTCCTTGGAAGTGAGAGGAAGATAACTCTTTTTACCTCGCCAAATCTTATAAAAATTGTAGGTTTTGGAAGGAAACCACTCCCTACAATAAACGGCAATTGAATCCCAACATGAAGTATTGCTCCAAGCACCACTCCCATACCAAGTCCTACGAAACCAAACGTTGGATACAAGAATATGATTCCGATAATTATACCGACGTTGTAGAGCACCGGAGAAAGTGCATATAGGATAAACTTGCGATGAACTTGCGTGATACTTGCAAATAAGTTTGAAATTCCGAGAAATATCGGTTGAAGCAACAACACTCTCGTCAGAAGAATTAAATCAGTAAAATTGCCGGATTCTACAAGTCCTGGGAAAAACAGTTTCAAAAGCTGCGGTGCAAATATGAAGGCCAAAGCACTTACTGTGACCATAATCAGGAAAAATGCCGAAAATATCGTGCTGACAAATTCTTTTTCCGCCTGCTTTGAAATACCAGATTTCTCAGCAAGAAATGGAATCAAAACATAAACTGAGACAATAGATGCAATAGCGACAAATATAATATCCGGTATGCGAAACGCCGCATAGTATGTATCCAGTACTGCCCCTGCACCAAAGAAGTGTGCAAGCAGTCGGTCACGAACGAGCGCCAAAACCTGAGATAAAAGCGCAAACATTCCCAAAAGATACGCAGCCTCATGAAGTCCGCGTATCTCTCTGTGTATTAGGTTAAATATTCGCTTTACCATTTATTACTCCCCACCAATTGGGAGCGTGCCTGTTTTTCCACCACCAGCAAATGGATCATCTCCTGCTATTATACTTTCCAAGATTGCCTTAACTTCTTCATTGTCAGGATTTAAATCAGATACATAAGTGAAATGCTCTACAGCTTTTTCTTTTTCCCCAGTTTGGAAATAGTTCAAACCAAGGAAGTATCGCGCATTTGAGTATTGTGGATTAAGCGCTATTGCCCTCTCCAGTGCAGCGATTGCTTTTTGACTGTCTCCTACGTTTGACTGCAAGAGCCCTAACTGGAAGAAGAATACGGAGTTATTCGGTTCAATGATAACTGCCGCTTCAACTGACGTGATTGCACTTTCGATATTGCCTTCCTGTATTTGAAGTTGTGAAAGCAGGAATATTGCTTCTGTATAATTATTCTTCTTCTCTAGTGCAGCTCCTATGAATTGTTTTGCTTCTTCTATATTATTTGAATCTCTTGCAAGTTCAAGCCGAGCAAGCGCCAAATAAAGGGCCGGATTATTAGGATTTAGAGATATCGCCTGTTCATATGAACGCCTAGCACTTTCATATGCACCGTCAACACCAAGTGGCACAACCGACCCATAAACTCTTCCTAGCATTGACCAGTTTTGATAATTATTATTGTTTATGGCAATAGCTCCCTGAACATTACTTATAGCGCTTGCCAGAATACTCTGGAATTCAGCTCGTCTTTCATCTATATTTCTATCCTGATCTGCAAGTACCTGATTGATTTTTGCTAAATCAATTTCAGCTGCAAATCTATAATATGCATCGTTATTCCCCAAGTTTATGGCACTATTAATACTGTCTTCTGCAGCATTAATATCGCCATTTACATTTGCTGCAACCAAACTCTTCTGGAATAAGATTGCCGACGCATATTGCCCACCAATCATATAAAGAGATACTCCGCTTATGATTATAAGTACTGTGAGCATCATTATTGAGATAAATCCAATTCGTGGATATGCCGCAAAATTAATTTCTTTATCAATCTGAGCTCCGGAGCGATATCGCAGTGATGCTATATACATACCGGTTAAGAGAAATGCCAACGTGACTATGACTACATTTGGAATATATATCACTGTAAATATCCACAGGTACAAACTACCGAGAAACATAGACAGTGATAAATAGTAAGATGCTCTATCTTCAACTGCAGATACTACCAAATTTCTGAATCCGCTATACAGGAAGAATACAAAAAACGCAATCCACGCGATTCCCCCCCAAAGCCCTGTGGTCGTAAATGAAGTCGGCACAAGCCCAATTCCGGAGCTGAAGTCAATGTTCCAGAACAACGTGTTGTTAATTGACTGCGGTTTATGAAGTGCCCATTGATTCATAAATGTGTTTGGACCTGAACCGAAAAGAAAATTCTCGTTATAAGTTTTCTTTGTTATATCAATCGTACTCTGCCACGACGGCCGCGCTTCAATCTGACTTGTCTTGAAAAATGAAGAGGTATATCCGCTCAAAGTAGAACCGCCTGCTATAAATACAATAGAGACTATTAAGATAATAAGAGATGGTATAAATGCTTTGCTTGTCTCGGGTTTGTCTTTAAACGTTTTGTTATTTTTTACAGGAGTTTTGAATTTTCCTTTTGAAAGACCATAGACAAAAAGCCCCAAAGCAAAAAGTCCGACGATAATCCAGACAGGAAGAAAATTCACAGCAGAAAGAAATACGAGAGATATGGCGAGAATTACATAAAGAATTATCTTTGATAGTTTATTGAGCGGAAGTCCCTCAAGTGTAATGAGAGAGAGTACTGATGTAAGCCCAAGGAAAATACCGAGGTCGTTCCATTTTCCAAGAAGATTTGCAGTTGAGGAGGTAAAGATACCGAATGAAAGAAAATCTGCACCAAAAATTAAGCGAAGTCCCTGAAATATTGCAAGCAGCACAAGTGAAAGTAAAAGTGCAATATGAATACGAAATATTAATTCTCTTGTTTTCAAAAGAAGCGGAACAAGAGATAACATTAATACCATAATTGCGATGAAGCCAAATGTATCTATTTCAAATCCTTGTCCAAGATAAGATACAGCTGAGTTGCCTGAGAAAATTGCTGAAATAAGATATGCAAGCGGAAGTCCCCATGCAACGAGTGCAATAGCGTTTGTAGGCAGCGCAACCTGCCCTCTTTTCAATCGTGAGATTAAAAAGAGGAAGAATGCCACCAAAATGCTGACAAAAATCAATATGGATTTTGTAAATGAAAATGGTATTGATAAAGAAGGTATAAAGAAAATCGGAAGAAGAAACATCACTCCGATAATAAAGTAGAGCGCCAAGTTTTCCAAAAAAGGCGTCTTATCACGATCCTCTACATTCAATTTTGCGTATTCCATAAATAATGACTTAATATATTAATGATAATTCCCTCTATAGTATATCATATTAACAGACTGTTTATTTATAGAAAAGTGGAAGTTGTGGATTAGAAAAACCCCCGCCTTACGGTGGGGGTTTTTCATATATCGATACCATCCCCAACTAACTACTCCTCGAAAACACCAAATTTTGACTGCGACTTTGTAAAAAATCTTCAAAATATCCAGATATTCTTCATATTTTTTACTTCGTCTCGCATAAAATTATGAAGTTTTCCTGAAAAGTATTTAGTTGGGGATGGTATTTGCTCTTATATCTATAAGCGGGATTCTGTTATCAGCGACAATTTGTCTTGTACAATTGTTACCAATTGTATCATTTGCAGCACTCTCCGACTATAACGTCAGAGCACAACTTTGCACACTCGTAAGTATTTTGCCGTTTCAACTTAACTTAATAAGCTCGTCTCTGTTCGCAACTCTAGGATTGCTCCCGATGGGTGTTACCCACTACGATTGTTTATAAAAACTGTGTGTCCCGACTTTCCTCTCCGTAGAGCTATCGCTCGATATAAGAACTTCCTGTATTATAGCATAAATAGTAGGTAATGCAATAAAAACAGCCCATCAGCTACAGTACTGATGGGCTTTATTTCTTTCTATATTTTTAATTTTAAACACTTGTTTAAGGTCTTCAATAACTCGTTCAGAATCTGATGGAATTATATGGCAGTTTTCTGTTTCTCCAATACCGTGACTAATTTCCCAATTTGAAAATTTCTCAAGCTGGTTTTTATTAAATATTTTCTTTATTTTTTTTGACACAAGAACAACAAAACATTTCTTTTTCCCGTTAGGCTCTGAAGTTTTGACATTTTTAATCTTACATTCATAGATAATCACATCAAATTCTTCTTCATTGATTTCTTTAACAAGTTCTTTTGTTGAATAGACTACCTTAATCTTTATTTTCATCCTTTCCCCCTTTCAAAGAGCGAATTGAATTAGAATTTAATTTGTCTTGGTGAATTATAGCCAGATAACTATAATTGTCAACATATTTATATCTCGCACGTCCCTGAAGCACACGCTAGTTCTTTTGCGCCACTTGTTGTGTCCCCTTTTTCATAAGTAATGAGTTTTGAGAAATCTACATCTTTTACGCGCGAGGAGAGCTCTTCGTATTTTTCTTTATTAATCTCCTCATACGGCGCAAGTTTATACACATGGTCCGCGCGCGGAAGGAACGATAGTCCACCAACATAATCCCAGTTTTCATATAGGAAGTTGGCAACACTTACCCATTCATCCTCCCCAACATAGATAGTCACAGATGGATTGTGTTCAGTAAAGTCAATTTTAAGTTTTTTCCATTCTTCAAGCATTTCTTTTGCTCCTATGTCATCTCTAACTACTGAACCTTTTGGAGATTCAACAGGAAACTCAAGAACAAATGTCGTTGCATTTTCCTCTGTCTGCCCGACTTCTGGCTGATAAGGAACTCCTTGGTCTTTAAGCATATGAAATACTGGGTCATTTGCAGACACTCGCACTCTTCTTATGTAATATTTTGAATATCTTGGGTGCATACCAGATGCAGTATCCAAAAGCTGCGAGGAGTTGCCGTGTGGCTTGACGCATGTGATGCATGTTGATTCTTTAATCTTAAATCTTTTTGCAAATTTCTTATTTGTTTTGATTCCAACACTTCTCAAGTCCTGCAACACTTCAGACTCTCTAACCATTTTATTGTCATAATATCCAGTTAGTGATACACCAAGCAAACGTTCGGACTCACAATTCTTTTTCCATTCAGGAGATAAGAATTTAAAATTAGTTAATGTAGATTGATATGTTCCAAGAAGTGTTGCTATCTCCATTTTCTTTTCAAGTTTTTCCTTTGTGTCTCCTGCACGGATTACAATACTTGTAAGATTGCAGAATTGTCGTGACTGCAAATAAATCTCTCCGCATGGATTGACACGAATCATTGCTTTACTCAAATCTTTTCCATATTTTTTCTTTAGAAGTGCTGTTCGTCTTTGTGGAAGTTGTGTTTCAAATCCTGCAGCATTAAATATTCCTCGTTCGCCAGTTTTACTTTTTACAAGCGCTGTCCATTCATCAAGAAAATGTTCCGCCGTTGGCTTCTCTGTATAAACTGCAGAGTTGTTTGCCATCATTCTCTGTGGCTCTGTCATATAAAACTGTCCCTTCTTTGAGTCTCGTACCTCTGGGTCATCTAAGTCAGATAGGGAAATGAGTGCACTTCGTCTTACTCCACCTGCAACAACAATCTCACCAATCTTACAAACAAGGTCATGAACATCTATATTTCTAAGTCGTTTTCCTTGTCTTGCAAGTATTTTCTCCTTTGCAAACTCCATTAAGCTCATCAGAGGGTCTGGACCAGAAGAACGACCTCCCATTGTCTTTAATTTTGCCCCTGCAGGACGCAACTGCGAATAGTCAAAATCTATATCTTTGCCAGAAAACCATGTTTCAAGGGCTATAACAAAGGCATTTGCCCATCCTTCCTTGCTGTCATCTACAACATGGGTTTTGAGCATTGTTCCCTTCTGCCTTTGAATCTGTGGGAGTTGTTGTACATTTTCTGACTCAGCAGAGAATCCAAGACCAGTACCGCACATTGATATGTACATTATCTCACCAAAATCACGAAGTCGTGTCGGTGCAACATAAGAACAATTGTATGCACAAACATTTGACTCGCGTGCAGCAGGCCCTGCGGACCAAAGTAACCGCATTGACGGACAAACATCTTGATTTAGTATTGCACCTCTGACTTCTTCGTATTCTTTTTCTGTAAGTTTGTCTTCCATGTTTTCTTTCATAAAATCCATGTACCTGTCCACTGTCTCAACCCAAGTTTCTCTTCTTCCTTCTGTGTCATTCCATCTTGAGTACGCAGTATAATAAACAAATTCAGAAAGTGTGTTATTTCTCAAATATTTTCTACTCTCAAGTGCAAGTTCTTTTACTTTTTCCGGAACAGAAATTCCCTGCTCTCTTACTTTTGCTCTTCTCTCTCTGTAAAGAATGTAGGCTTTGGAAGTTCCAACATAATCACTCAAGATAAGTTCTTTTTCTACTGTATCTTGTATTCCTTCAACTGTTGGAAGAAAAGTTTTGTACTTTTTAGCTATTCGCACTGCATCACTAACCACTCTATGCGCCATAATCTCTGCCTCTTTTTCAGATCCTTCATCTCCTGCGAGCATTGCCTTGTGAATCGCCTTTACAATTCTTTCAAAATCAAAAGGAACTATTGTGCCGTCTCTTTTTTGAATTTTCGGAACAAATTGACGATAACTTTTTGCACTTCCAGCAAATTTTTTATCGGATTTAGTTGATTTTACATTCATAATATCATCAATTTTTTTATTCTTTAAAGTATTTTTTGAGGCATCAGACATATTGCAGATTTATTAGTTAATAATAGTTGTTATAATTATTGTACATAAAAATTGTACAGAATAGATGGGGATAACGCACCCTGCAACACACTAAAAAATAAAAAGAGTACATTGTAAACCCTACTCAAAAACACCCGCCTTAATTATTGCTGAAATATAAAAGTCATTGGATAATTTCATATACTATGAAATACTAAAAATGTTATTCCCAGAACGGTATTAAACCCTGTTTTTCCTTGTTTTTATTAAGGGCAAAACGAATTATGGTGTCCTTAATAAATATCTTTTATATAAAGAGATCCAGAATATCATATAAAAGACAAACTGTTAACTACTAATATAGCAACAGAAATACGTAAAAGACACCTATTTTCTTCCTACAAAAATTTTATTTTCAGAAAAATCAACTGATTTAGGTTTTAGATATTCTTTAAGTAATTCATATGTTTTTTCTCCATCTTTCTCTCCTCGACAGCTATATAGATTAAAATAAAGAGAGTTGTATTCTGGATATGTATGCACTGCGACATGCGATTCTGCAAGCAAAATTGCAATCGTAAATCCTTGTGGAGTAAAAATGTGTGACATTTTTTCAAGGACATCAAATCTATCTGTCCTTAAGGCTTCTAAAAGTTTCTCTTCAAGTTTTTTCGTGTCTTTTAGTAATTTATCAGAAATTCCGTACATAATGCATGAAATCTCATTTCCTGTATCTGAAGATTTGTAATCCATAGAAATATTATACTACATACTTTGCGGAGAGTGAGGGATTCGGTCACAAGTTACTAATTCGCTTCGCTCATAAGTACTCGCGACCCCAGCTCGGCGCTCGGACCAATGGCGCGCCTACGCCCTTCGAATCCCGCTTATATTCCGCAAAGAAGTAAAAAGTACATGTGACTTATATCACACAGATTTTTTACTTTGCGGAGAGTGAGGGATTCGAACCCTCGATGCCTTTTGGGCATACTCGCTTTCCAAGCGAGCGCACTAGACCACTATGCGAACCCTCCAATTATTTATGGCGCAAAGCTTTCACTCTTTCCTCCATTGGCGGATGTGTCATAAAAAGCTTTTTGATACCCTTGCGTGCGCCACGCGCGCCAAACGGATTTGAGATGAATAGGTGTGCTGTGGCATTATTTGCTTTTTTCATCGGGCTACCGTATGAACCAATTTTTTCAAGTGCAGATGCTAATCCTTCTGGATAACGAGTTAGAAGCGCGCCAGATGCATCTGCCAGAAATTCTCTTTTACGAGATATTGCAAGCTGGATAAGAATTGCAATAATCGGCGCTAGAATTGCAAGCGCAAGGCCCGCAATCGTCATAAACAGCCTTGCCCTTCCATCACCTCCTCTGCCACCTACATGCCCGTAAATAGACATTCGTAAGAAAAAGTCTGACAAGAGTGTAACAAATCCTACAAGGACTACAATAATGGTTGAAATTAAAATATCACGATTGCCTATATGTGAGAGTTCATGTGCTATTACTCCTTCAAGCTCGTTTCTGTCCATCATGCTTACAAGCCCCGTGGTTACGGCAACAACAGCATGCTCTTTATTCCGCCCTGTCGCAAAAGCATTGGGCGCGCGATCTTCTATTATGAAAAGTCTTGGCATTGGAAGTCCTGCCGTGATTGAAAGATTCTCAACTACGTTCCACAGTTCTCTGTTATCTTCTTTTTTCACAGATCTCGCTCCGGACATTTTAAGAACAATTTTATCAGAATACCAGTAGCTGAATATATTCATTACAATTGAGAAAAAAATGGCAAAATATAAAATTCCAGGACTCTGATAGATAAAGCTAAACGCCCAGCCAATTCCTATAACTACTATTAAAAACACGGTCATCAGAAACCATGTTTTTCTTACATTTTTATCCTGCTGTGTGTATAGTGTCGCCATTAAAACTCTACTTTTACTGGTTCGCGGGATGGAGCTCCTTCATCAAGTTCAAAGAAATCCTGCTTTCTGAAGCGAAAGATATTACCGATTATGTTGTTAGGAAAAGACTCAAGGCCGATGTTCAAATCACGGACATTTCCATTGTAGAACCTGCGCGCTGCTTGGATTTTGTTTTCTGTATCAGAAAGTTCTCTTTGAAGTTCAAGGAAATTTTGATTTGCTTTAAGGTCTGGGTAGTTTTCCGCTAGCGCAAAAATTGACTTCAATGCACCTGTGAGCATGTTCTCAGACTTTCCGCGTTCTTCAATACTCCCACCTTGCATCGCCTTTGCGCGCATTTCTGTAACCTTTGTAAGTGTTCCTTCTTCGTGCTTTGCAAATCCCTTTACGGTGTTTATAAGGTTTGGAATAAGGTCATAACGGCGCTTGAGTTGTACATCAATGTCTGCCCATGCTTCTTTTGTGCGGTTAACGAGACGTATGAATTTGTTGTATGCATAAATCACCCACAAAACGATAGCTACAACGACACCAATCAAAATGTTTACAATAGTCATAATTTTAAAATTAGTTATTAATTTACTCACTTACTATAACTGATATTGTATTTAAAATCCAATATGATATAGTCCCTGATATAAAGAGTTCTTTACATTTCCAGCCAAAATCTGAGGTGAATGAAATGAAACAAATATGTATATTGTTATCAATATTTGTTATAACTTTTTTTGTATTTTCTGCAAACAGGCATGCACAACTTCAAGATAATATGTATCCGCAAAAAGCTGAAGCGGTGGAGCTGAGTGGGCCCTCAATAATCAGTCTTTCTCTTAAAGAATTGTCATACCATCATTCGGTTGCGGTAACTCTGCTGTCCGCACATGGAGCACCAAACCTTTTAGAGAAAGTACAAATAGCTGATATACATAAAAGTTATGCGAGAATGTTGTATAAAACAGGAATGGTTACAAAAACAGAAACGATATCTGATAAAATAATCGTATATTATGTATATGTTTTTCTAAACAAAAATACTGTTGCGAAAGGATTTACAGTACAATCATTACGTGTAGTATGTATTTGGGAAAATGATAAGATAATATTAGACTCTGGCTTTAAAAAAGATTGTAATGTCAATAATGAATGGCTCTACTGGGAAAATAAATCTTGTCCGAGTATGAAAGAACTGGAACACGAATTAAAGAAAGCTTTCAATTTTGAACAAATAGAAAAAAAGGGTAAAGAAAAGAGAAAAGAGGGTCAAATGACCCTCTTTTTTAATAAGAAAAAGCCGACCTTGATTCAGATCGGCTTTTAATTAAAATGTGGATATACATCAAAACACAGCTCTTCTGCGATTTTCACAGCCATAGAATCATTGAGTTTTTGGGAATTATTGATGCATGTCTTGAGTTCATTACGAAATGGAGATGGTAAAATAATGTTTATATATACAAACTGTCCGGCAAATGCAATGAATACAAGTATAATAGTTATTTTTGTGAGTTTTTTTACACTTTCCATACAAATATTATAGCATTTTTAAGAAATCTTTTAGTGGGATTTCTGTACTTGCTGCATTTCTATGTCCTCCACCACCTAAATTTTTTGCAAGTTCCATAGAAGACGGGCTATGTTTGTCTTTGCTCCTAAAACTAACCTTCACCTTATCTCCAGTGATTGCAAACAGTGCAACTGCTTTATCTTCTTTCTCTGATAATTTATTGCCAAGTCCAGATTTGTACATCATTGGTATGTTATATGCTGGTACAATATATTCACCGATCTTTAATTGTATCTTTTCTGCATTATCAAAAAATCTATCTATTTGAACATCAGAATAATCTGACATAATCTTACCTTTTTCTTTTATCTTTTCTATATCGCCAGTCTCTATAAGGTCAAGCATCTGTTCAGGAGTATTTATATTAACAGAAAGATAATTTGAAACATATTTTGTATCATCTCCGTATTGAAGTCGCCATAAATCTACATCCTCTACATGTTTAATTACTTCTGGTAGTTCTTCATCTGGGAAAAAATAACTCCAAGCAAGTGAAGCACCTGACTTATCATTATCAAATACATAAGTTAAAGACTCGTGCTTATTTGCAAGTTTATCTAAGCTATCTTTAAGACCCATGTGATGGTCTATAACAAAAACATTTATATCCTTTGATAGAAACTTCTCAACACCGAGTGCATAATCCACAAAATATACTTCACTTCCTGGTATTACCACGTCAAGTATTGGCAACAAGTCATCTTCATTAAATGAATGCGAAAGCGAAAAAAGCTCGATTTCCGGAAACTTACGCAACAAAACAGCCGCAGCTGTAATACCGTCTGGACAGTCTTTATGATATATACCTATAATTTTCTTATCATTCATATCTGCCGGACTTGGACTCGAACCAAGATACCATGCTCCAGAGGCATGTGTCCTACCATTAGACGATCCGGCAATATGGCTATATTACCACATTTATTTCTTAATACATGTCTTGATGAACTCTGTAAAAAGCGGATGCGGAGAGAGCGGACGAGCTTGAAATTCAGGGTGAAATTGAGTTGCGAGGAAAAACGGATGTTTCTCTTTTGAGAGTTCTGCTATCTCCATCAATCTTTTATCAGGTGATACTCCAGAAAATATCATACCCTTAGCGTTTAATTTTTCAATATATTTCGGATTAACTTCATAACGATGTCTATGACGCTCTGAGATTTTGTTTGTGTCGTATGCCCTCTGCGCAATCGTATCTTTTTTCAAGTTTGCCGGATATATACCTAGACGCATTGTGCCACCATAATTATTTTTCGCTAATTTTTCTTTTTGTTCATGCATAACATCAATAACAGGATATTTTGTATTTGGATTAATCTCTGTAGTGTTTGCGTCTTTCAACTTGAGAACATTTCTGGCATATTCTACAACCATAAGTTGCATGCCGTAACATAATCCAAAAAATGGAATCTTATTCTCACGTGCATATTTTATTACATCAAGCTTTCCTTTTATACCTCTTTTACCAAAACCACCGGGAACTATAATTCCATCAAACTTTTTTAAATCTTTCAATTTATTCGGTTTTTCAAAATCTTCAGCATTCAACCATTCAATTATAGGTTTGCGTTTTGCATAATATGCCGCGTATTTAACTGCTTCTATAACCGAAATATATGCATCCGAAAGTGTATATTCTCCAGTGCCAAAATATTTCCCAACAATACCAATGCGTACCGGTTTGACTGATGAATGAATTTTGCGAACAAATTGCTTCCAATTTCTCATATCTTTTTGACGAGGACGCAAATTAAGCTTTTCAAGAAGATTGCCACTTAAGTCCACTTTTTCAAAATTAAGAGGTACGTCATAGATACTCTCTACATTTTGAGCAGGAACTACATCTTCTTTACGAACACTCGAATGAAAGGCAAGTTTATCTCTACGTTTTTTATCTATCGGAACATTCGCACGCGCCAAAATAATGTCTGGCTGAATACCAGCACTATTTAACGCACGCACTGCGTGCTGTGTTGGTTTTGTTTTGATTTCATTATCTTTATCAAGAAGTGGCAGAAAACTCACAAGGACAACGGCAACATCTTTTGGATGTTTAATCTTGAGCATTTTTATAGCTTCAAGAAACAGAAGGTTTTCATATTCGCCGACCGTACCGCCAATTTCTGTAATCACAATATCTGCCTTATTCACTTTCGCAGCATTGTCAAGACGATTTATTACTTCCATAGGAATATACGGTACGACGCTAACAAATTTTCCTTTGTAACCAAGATTTCTTTCTCTATTTATGACAGAAAGGTACACACTCCCTGTTGTCATATAATTTGCTTTTGTCAGGTTTGTGCCAATGAATCTTTCATAATTCCCCATATCCTGATCACATTCCATTCCATCACCTAAAACAAACACTTCGCCATGCTCTGTTGGATTCATCGTACCAGCATCAACGTTTACATAAGGGTCAATTTTAATCGCGGTCACTTTAAAACCACGAGATTGTAAAATTTTGGCAATAGAGGATGTGGCAACACCTTTTCCGACACCTGACATCACACCGCCAACAACAAATATATATTTATGATCTTGCTTTTTCATTTCTTCAAATATTTTCTGACAGCAAGATAACTGGATACTGCACCCAGAAGCACTCCCGAGCCAAGAATTATGAAGAATATTTTTGAGAATTTATCTACATAGTAGTCAAACAAATTTATATCGCTAAAGAAATTTTCTGTAAGAGGTCCGAGCCAGATAGTGAGCGGATAGAAAAGTATGAGAGTAATTAAAGCTGAAACTATTCCATACATTATACCTTCAAAAACAAACGGGCCACGAATATATGAATTACTTGCGCCAACCAGCTTCATAACGGAAATCTCATCTTTTGATGTATAGATTGCAAGACGAATTGTATTGAAAGTTATGATGACAGAGGCAATAACTAGGATTGCAATTATAATGAGACTAAATGTTTCTGATGAATCAATGATTTCACTAAGTTTGTCAATCGCATTTTTGTTTTGAAAATAATTTACTTTATCTATTATAGGTATATCATCTACTGTAGAAAGAGCACTTTCATTCCCCAAAAACTCGGCAATACCCTCATACTGCGATGTCTCTTTTGCTTTTATATTCAAATTTGCACCAAGTGGATTCTCACCAAGCTCATCAAGTGCTTGAAGCGTCAGCTGGTCGTTCTCATGCCGACTGCGAAATCTTTCAAGCGCTTGCTCTCGTGACACATATTCAACTGAAGCCACTTCGGAAAGTGACTCTAGTGAGCGTTTAAGGGCTAAAATATCCTCCTCTGGCGCTTCTGTAACAAAATAGACATTTATATCAACCTTATCCCGTATCTGATTTAAAGATGCGTCAAGAGTTGCACCCACAAAAAGAATTGAACCAAGCACAAAAAGCGTCATCGTCATCACAAGGATTGATGCAAAAGAAACAACATTGTTTCTCCAGAAACTTACAAATCCTGATTTTATTATTCTTTTTAAATTAACCCAGGTCATAATATATTTCGTTAATCAAATTATAGCGCGTATTTTCCTTTTTTGTCATCACGTATTATTCTTCCATTATCCATAGTTATAACCCTACCTCCAACTGAATCAACAACTCCTTTATTGTGTGTTGTTAGAACCACCATTGTTCCTAGATCATTAATCTTTTTTAAAATCTGAACAATTTCATATGTATTTATCGGGTCAAGATTTCCAGTCGGCTCATCCGCTATTACAATATCCGGCTGGTTTACAATCGCGCGAGCAATCGCAACTCTCTGTCGCTCCCCCCCAGAGAGTTCACGCGGGAAATGCCACATTTTGTCTCCCAAATCAACAAGTTCCAACACATGCGGAACGTCTGAATGTATTTCTTCATCGGTTCTTCCGGATGCCTCCATTGCGAATGCTATATTTTCATAAGCTGTTTTGTTTGGTAAAAGTCTGAAGTCCTGAAAGACTGTTCCGATGCGCCTTCTAAAATTATTGAGGTCTAATTTAGTAAGACCATGAATATCAGTGGATTCAAAAAAGACTCCTCCTTGAGATGGTGTCTCCTCTGCAAGAAGCATTTTAAGAAGTGTTGTCTTGCCGGCACCTGAATGTCCAACTATTGATATAAATTCTTTGGGGGCAATTGAGAGAGTCACTTTATCAAGTGCTGCTTGTCCACCATTATAAAGTTTTGAAACTTGGTCAAAATATATCATTTCTCTCCATTTTACTCTAAATTTATCTCGGCGTCTATGAATTCACCTATTCCTCCGGCAAGCACCATCTCTACATCACGAATCTCTACGTTTGTCCTGTGGTCTTTCACCATTTTGTATGGATGCAGAACATATGAGCGAATCTGATTACCCCACTCTATACTCGTTGTTTTACTTACTGAAAGGCCTTTTTCCTTCATTTTGCGGTCTTCTTCACGCTTCTTAAAAAGCTTTCCTTTAAGAAGTTCCATTGCTTTTTCCTTATTCTGCGCCTGTGAGCGTTCAGATTCTACACGCACTGATATCCCCGTCTCCCTGTGCATTATACGCACAGCTGTCTCACGTTTGTTTACATTCTGACCACCGGGTCCGCTTGAGCGTGCAAACCCAATTTCAATATCTTCATCTCCAATTTCGAAATCTGTTAATTTTTGTAATTTTGGCACAACTTCAACCATTGAGAAAGATGTGTGCCGGAGTTTTTTTGCATTAAATGGAGAAATGCGCACAAGACGATGCACACCTGATTCATTCTTCAAAACTCCATATGGTCCGCCAGCTGGCGGATTCCCTATTATTTCAAAAGTGATATTTCTGTAACCTCCATGGTCATTTTCATTTTTGTGAAGAATATAGATTTGCCAGTTTTTGTTTTCAATAAATTTCCTATACATATTAAAAAGCATCGCAGAAAAATCTTCGGCATCATCCCCTCCTGCACCAGAGAAAATTGTTATCACAGCGTTTGAGATATCATATTTATTTCCGCCTCCTGCTTCAATTTTTAAATCACCCAGTTCTTTTATAATAGCCTGCGCTTTTTCTTTATTATTCCAAAAATCCGGATGCTGCATCTGCTCCTCAAGTTCTTTAATTTTTTGTTTTATATTTCTTTTCATTATTTTGGAGCCAGCGGTCGGGATTGAACCGACGACCTATGCGTTACGAGTGCATTGCTCTACCAACTGAGCTACGCTGGCAGTGGAGCCGTCCGCCGGGATTGAACCGGCGACCTTTCCCTTACCATGGGAATGCTCTACCAACTGAGCTAGGACGGCACTTGATAAAGCAAAGTATATCGTAATTTCTCATTTTTTGGTATGGTATAGTTTATATATCATTATGGCATCAAACTTAAAGACATGGGTTGAAATAGACAAAAAAGCAGCCCTTTTTAATGTAAAGACTATACGGAGTGTCCTGAAGAAAAAGACGAAAATCTACGCCGTTGTTAAATCAAATGCATACGGTCATGGACTCAGAGAATTCTCGCTCATCGTCAACTCTAAGGTTGACGGCTTTTGCGTTGATAGCGTCTATGAGGGAGAAACGCTAAGAAGTATTGGAATAAAAAAACCAATCCTAGTATTGGGGCCAACGCTCTCAAAGACGGAGCTAAAACTTGCATCAGAAAATGATTTGGAGATTACTGTTTCAACATTTGAATCTCTAAAACAAATTTTGGGGATAAAACAAATTCCAGATTTTCAGATAAAAGTTGATACAGGAATGCACAGACAGGGATTCTTTGTAAAAGATTTGAAGAGAGTGCTTGGTTTTATAAAAAAGAATAAACTTTCAGATAATTTGAAAGGTGTGTACACACATTTTGCTTCTGCAAAAGATGTTAGTTATCCAAACTATACTAACAATCAAGCTGAAGAATTCAAATATGCAAAAAAACTGTTTGAAAAAGCTGGATTTAAAAATGTTCTTTTCCACACATCTGCAACTGGTGGAGCAATACTTTATCCGCAAACGCATTTTGATATGGTGCGAATCGGTATTGGACTCTACGGTTATTGGCCATCAAAAGAAAGTGAGACCCAGCATTCTTTAGTGAACAAAAGGGAACTTACTCTTACACCAGTATTAAGCTTTAAAGCAAAAGTAAGTGAAGTTAAGAAATTAAAAAAAGGTGATTTTGTAGGTTATGATCTGACAGAGAAAATTCAGAAAGATACTAATGTTGCTATTGTGCCGATAGGATATTGGCACGGATTATCAAGAGTATTCTCACATAGAGGATATGTACTTGTAAAAGGGAGGAAATGCAGAATTATAGGTAGAATATCAATGGATTTGATTACAATTAAATGTGACAGTGTAAATGTAAAGTCTGGGGACGTAGTTTCAATTATAGATAAAGATAAAAACAAGGTCCTACGAGCAACTGATTTGGCAGAGATTGTCGGAACTATAAGCTACGAAATAATAACAACAATAAATCCTCTTATAAAAAGGGTGGTGGTTTAATGCGCGGTCGATGGGACTTGAACCCACAACCTCTCGCGTGACAGGCGAGTGCTCTAACCAGTTGAGCTACGGCCGCATACAAAAGCCATTTTAACAGAAAATATAGCAATTGTCTTGTGTCGGGAGTGAGAATTGAACTCACGACCTCAGCTTTATGAGTGCTGTGCTCTAACCAACTGAGCTACCCCGACATATAATAACTCAAAGTACCATTTTTATTGCTAAAATTCAATATATACTTGAAATTTACTGATATTTGATGTATTATGCCGTGCATAGCGGAGTGGAGAAGTAGTATCTCGGGAGGCTCATAACCTCCAGGCCTAGGTGCAATTCCTAGCTCCGCAACAAGTAAAAACAAAAAAGTACCTAATTTAGGTGCTTTTTTGTTTTTACTCAATTGCGCGGAGTTAGGAATTGCAAAGCGGAGCCATATCGCGAATACTTGGAGCGATGGCAAGCTCGGGGAGGAAGTTCTTAACGAGCGAAGCGAGTTTAGAAACTTGACCCCAATTCCTATCCTTTTTATATAAAATCAAATTCGTCAAAAACTTGTTTGTACAGGTCAATGACTCTTCTGACTTCCCTCTGCGTCAGAGTGAAATCAGAGCCTGCGTGGGCGATATTGTTTCGTATTTTGTGAGCTTCCCACGCCTGATTTAAAGTATTAAAATCACTTCTCTCAATCTGCTTCAATCTCTCGCCAAGTCCTTCACCTTCGTAGCCCATCGCATCCACCATATCATCAAGCATTGTGTCAGCTTCAATTATCGCAAGTCGCCAGTCGCTCTCATTTGGAGATGTAGCTAAATCAACAAGCTGATTCCATTTTTTTCTTTTCTTCTCTGCTGTACCTTTTGCGACTATAATTTCACCAAACTTATCTGCCTCTTCTCTTCTGATTTGACGAATTCTTATAAGAGAATAAATAATACCAGCAAGAAGAAGTAAGGAAATAATTGTGGAAATCGGTTTTATTTTTTCTAAAAATTCCACAATGGGGGATGTGCCAGCCACACAAGAACCAGTTACACATTCAAGTATTTTTAAGAAAAAATATTCTAAGTTTATAAATGTTAGTGAATCCATTGTGTTTTTAATTATTTTCTCCGGAGAATCTTTTGCCGATTTCAAACAATATATTTTCTCGCAGTAGAGGGGCTATTATCTGAAGCCCCACTGGTAGTTCCTTGCCGTCACGCACCACACTTCCTGAAGGAACCGAAAGTGCTGGCATTCCGGTCAAATTCGCCTGTACTGTAAATATATCAGATAAATACATTGAAAGTGGGTCTTTCTTTTCTCCAATCTTAAACGCAGGTGTGGGTGATGTGGGTGTCAAAATAACATCAACATTCCTAAATGCATTATCAAAATCAGACTTTATAAGATTCCGAACAATATTTGCTTTGTTGTAATACGCATCATAATAGCCAGATGAAAGTACGTGCGTACCAAGTACAATTCTTCTTTTGACTTCCGTACCAAAACCACTCTCTCGTGTTTCAAAGTAATCTTCTATCACACTGTCCCCGTCCTTATGGAGACCATACCTTACACCATCAAAACGTGCGAGGTTGGCAGATGCTTCTGCCGGCATAACAATATAATAAACAGAAAGGGAGTATTTTATATTTGGAAGTGTAATTTCTTTTACCTCGTATCCTAATGATTTTAATTTCTCTACAGATTGATTAAAGTTTTCAAGTACATCTTCATCAATTCCTTCTTTCATAAAATGAGTCGGAACTCCTATAATTAATTTTTCTTTTTTCTTGTGTTTACTGTAAAAATCTTCAGGAAGCGACACACTATCCATTTTGTCATATCCTGAAGTGGTATTAAATAATATTTCTACGTCCCCTACTGTTTTTCCCATTGGTCCAATCTGCTCAAGCGATGAACCAAACGCAATAAGCCCATACCGCGAAACTGCTCCATATGTTGGTTTAAGCCCAACCAAACCACAAAAACTAGCTGGAAGTCTTACAGAACTCCCTGTATCAGAGCCAAATGACCCCAGGGCGCTACTTATAGCCACAGCAGCTGCAGGACCACCAGAAGAGCCCCCTGCGACACGATTTGTATCATAAGGGTTTTTAACAACACCAAATGCAGAGTTTTCTGTTGATGAACCCATACCAAATTCATCCATATTTGTACGCCCTATAAACACTGCCCCTGCGTCTTTTAATTTCTTAACAACAGTTGCATCATAAGTTGCTTTATAGTTTTCAAGAATCTTTGAAGCCGCGGAAACTGTTTTACCTTCATTTAAAATATTGTCTTTAAGAGCTATTGGAATTCCTGTAAGTTCTGTAATATTATCTTTGTTTTTTATTTTCTTATCTGCATATTCAGCCTGCTTTATAACATCATCATAAACTTCTAAATATGCATTGATGTCTTTATCTTTTTCTTCAATATTTTTAATACACGCCTTTGCTAAATCCACAGCAGAAAAATCTCCGTCCACAAGACCCTCATGTGCTTTTTTAATATCTAATTTATCTATCTTTATCATAAAATCTTTTTAACTTTTACATAATCACCTTCTCTTTGGGGTACTTCACTCAAAATCTTTTCGGTATAAAGACCAGATTCATGAGGTTGACCATCTTCACGCATAACGTTTATAAGCTCTGAACTATCAGGTTTTTTATCTGATACGGGAGAAGAAACCTTCTGAATTTCAGACACATATTCAAGTATAGATTCTATATCCTTGCCGAGTCCTTTCTTCTCGCTGCTTGAGAGCTTAATCCTTGCCAAATTTGCTAATTTTTCTATTTCTTTATCGTCAATTTCCATATAGATATTCTAACATATTAGCTGATAAGCCCTATGAATTCGTCCTCGTTTAGAATCTTTATACCTAAATTTTGAGCATCTGTGTATTTTGAGCCAGGATTCTCCCCCACAACCACATAATCAGTCTCTTTTGAGACAGAACTTGATACATTCCCGCCAAGTGTGCGGATTTTTGCTTTTGCTTCGTCACGAGAGAGTTCACTTAAAGTGCCTGTCAAAACAAAGCTTTTCCCCGACAGAGATTGTTTCTTTTTAGTTGTTTCTTTTATTTTTACATATTTAAGAAGACGAGATAATAATTGTTTATTATCTTTATCTCTAAACCAATTGTATATAGACTCTGCAACAACACCTCCAACACCTTCAATGTTTTCAAGTTCTTCTTTGGACGCATTTTGTATATTTTTCAAAACCCCAAAGTACTCTTCCAAATCATACGCCGTTTCCTCTCCAACTTGGTCAATTGAGAGTGATATTAAAAATCTGCCAAGTTCTATCACCTTTCTATCTTCAATTTCTCTAAGTAAATTATCCGCCGACTTTTCCGCAAATCCTTCAAGTTCTAAAAGGTCTCCCTTTTTCAAAGTAAAGATATCATCAAATGATGATATTAAATTTTTCTCCATCAACTGATCCACAATACGCGGACCGAGCCCTTCTATGTCATACGCTTTTTTTGATACAAAGTACTGAAATTTTCTTTTCTGCTGTGTAAATGAATTCCTACTTACACACCGATATGCAGCTTGCCCAGGCATTCGCTCTATCTTACCATCTCCACCACAAGCAGAAACCTTTTTGGGGAATTTATATTTCTTTTCTTTTCCTGTTCGCATCTCTTTTAAAACTGACACAATGTCTGGAATTACGTCTCCAGCTTTTTGTAAAATCACAGTATCTCCCACCCTTACATCAAGTCGTTTTATTTCATCTTCATTATGGAGTGTTGCTCGCGATACAGTAGAACCGGCTACAGATATAGGCTTTAAATGCGCTACGGGCGTTAAGACACCAGTTCTTCCCACTTGAAGCACTATATTCTCAACTACGGTTGTCACTTGCTCCGCAGGGAATTTGAAAGCAATTGCAAAACGAGGTGCTTTCCCTGTATATCCTATACTCTCTTGATACTTCCTTTCATTTACTTTTATTACAACTCCATCAATAAGATAATCCTGTTTTTCCGCCTTTCTTCTCCACTCTCTCCAAAAATCAACTGCTTCATCTATATTTTTGCAGAATTTAAAATTTCTATTTACTTTAAGACCTAATTCTTGCAAAAGTTTTAGTTCATCAAATTGATTATCAGGGATTTTTTCACTTGAGGAAGCAACGTCATATATAAAACTGTCTAAATTCCTTTCTGATACAACTTTAGGGTCAAGCTGGCGAATTGAACCGGCTGCGGCGTTGCGCGGATTTGCAAAAAGTGGCTCCCCTTCTTTTTTTCTTTTCTTATTAAGATTTTTGAGACCCTCTTTGCCAAGCCAGAGTTCTCCTTCTACAATTACATTTATATCTTTTTTTAATTTAAGCGGTATTGATTCAATTGTTCTGACATTTGCTGTTACATCCTCACCAACTTTGCCATCTCCGCGTGTTGCGGCAGTTTTTAATAATCCTTTTTCGTATTCAAGAACTACTTTAAGTCCATCAATTTTAAGCTCGCAAGTATATGTTGGATTTACATCTTTACCCAAGAGACGCTTCACACGCTCATCAAAGTCTTTGATATCTTCCTCGGTAAATGCATCATTAAATGACCATTGTCTTACTTTATGTTTGATTTTTTTAAATTCCTTGAGTGGCTCCCCAGCAACTCTTTGAGTAGGTGAATCAGGTGTAACAAGCTCTGGAAATTCTTTCTCAATTCTTGTAAGTTCATTTTTTAGAGAATCTAGAGCTTCTGCAGAAATCTGCTGTATGTCTTTAACATGATATAGATAACGATGGTAATCAATTGTTTCTTTGAGCTTTTTGTATCTTTCTTTTATATTTTTCTTGGCCATACTTTAATACGTTGCTCTTATTGCCCTTTCTACCCTTCTTGGATTTGTAGTATCACATGTATTGTACCCACGAGATTCAACTATAGTCCTTGTTGGAGCGTCGTATTTTGTAACTGATACAGTTACGCAATAAGGCTCCGGAGAGAAATCAAGCGTAAACGTGCTTGGTACGCCATATGGTTTTCCTCCCATTCCGTCAATTATAGTACCAGCACATTCTATACTCGATGGGCTTGATGATGCAAATGCGCCACCTACAAAGTCCCAGTATAAAGCACATTCCGCTCCAGTATCTGCAGCATAAAATGCAAACTGTGAATCTCGCCCGAGGGATGAGAGAAGTAGTTCTTTTATTGTAATATTAAAAATCGCAAGACCGATTGCAAGCAAAACAGAAGCAATAAGTACGGAGTAAAGTAATGCAAATCCTTTCTTCTTTTTTATTTTTAATTCATCATTCATAATTTATATTATTACCAATCAAATATATGCTCCTTAACGGTAAATGTTTTATTAATCACTCCTGTTTTCCATGAAAGTGTTGCTTTTATTGCAACCTCTTTAACGTTAAAGGTTTCTATATTTATACTTCTTGTAAAGTTTGAATTATCGCCTGATGAATAGTTATAGAAGCCGTCACTATCGTCGTATTTAAGTACAGGACACACTCCACTCGGACATAAACTTATAGTACTGTCTTGAATATCAACTGTGCATATATTTTCGTCAATACAATCCGATAATCCTGTAAGCCAGTTGTCACTATTTATATTGTTCTCATCTCTTTTGTTTCTTATGTATTCAACTGCTTCCTGCGCCAAGTAAAATGCAACAATTTGATCCTTAGCAAAAACGGCTGATGACATACCTTTTGACGCAATGGTTATAGGGCCCGCAATAGAAACAACTAAAATAGTTATTGCGACAAGTGTTTCAACAAGTGTGAATCCTTTATTTTTTAATTTTGGTTTTTTGCTCATAATTTTATAAATCTAATACTCTTTGTGACACCATTGTTTGAAGATTAAATTCAGTTCTAGTTTTTTCATTAACCCCTGCAGAACCTTTGATTGTTATAACAATTCTCGGCTGAAGGCCATCAGATGTTGATGTTCCGTCAACATAAAAGTTGAAGTCTTCTATTGTAACCTCTGCTGCGATTATACTTATAAAAGAATTTGCTGACCCGCTAGTTTTTGACATTTCAAGTTGTGTGCCATTTACTCTATATACGAACTGGTCATTTGGGTCATCTGGGTCACCACTTGAAGCTTCAAATCCAATCAATTTCCCCCCATTTTTACAGTCTTTTGTAGTATCTATATTAGGCGGTACATTATTATTAATACTACAATGGTATGTCGTGCCAACACGCATATTTCTTGACATGCCCTCTAAGGCAAAGTTCAAGTTATTCATAACAGAATTGAGAGCCTGTGCTTTTCTATTAGCATCAATGAGTGATAGAAGAGCGCCGACTCCGATAAGCATAACAGAGGTAAACAACGCCACAGCGACAAGCATTTCAACCAAAGAGAAACCTTTATTAACAATTGTTGATTTGTTTTTCATAATTTATTTCTGTACTGATATTTGACCTGTTAGTACTATGTTTATATTCCACTGCGTCCCCTGAGGAGATGTAACTGTAATTTTAGAAGAAGCATACTCGTCACCTGAAAGATTGCTTTTTATAATTGCATCTGGATTTGGTCTTTCAAATACTATATCAAGAAACGATATATCGGAAGGGGAGCATTTTTCTGTTCCATTTGAAAGCGTTCCGCAAAACTCTGATACTATATTCCCTTTTCTTAAAGTGAATATTTCAAGGATTTCCGATGAATCGTCATATTTCTCATTTCTATTTCTGTCCGCGAAAAATATATAAGTATTATTACTTGCCGAATCAAAATGAACACCGTATCCGACATTGAATTCATTACTCCCTGCAGTAAATTCTCTGACAGAGAGTCCAAACACTTGAGCTTTCCTCACAGAAAGAGCAATGTCATAGGCAAGATTTTCAATAAGGAGTGTGCCTGAAAATTCTGAATGCTTTACAAGAATAATGCTGGTGATTATAAGAAAAATAGCCACTGCGACGATTAGTTCTACCAAAGAAAACCCTTTTTGATTTTTTTTACCTGATACTTTTAGCCTCATAAGATAAAATTCAAGATATTTATATTGAAAAAGAAAACCAGAAGCAGTCCTAATATAAGAAACGGCCCAAATGGTATCTCACTCTTCATTGTAAGCCGTTTTCCTTTGAAATTCAATAAAGGTATACTCATAAGGATAATACTTATAAAAGCACCAATCCAAAAAGAAAGGATAATTGCAGTTATGCCAAAGGAGAGTCCGAGGAGCCACCCTATGCCAAGCGCGAGTTTGCCGTCACCAAGACCCATCCATGTTCCTCGTGAAAAAAACCAGAAACTGAAAAAGAATAGGAAAAATATGGGTCCGGAAAGGAATGGAAGAAGTGTGGGTATACTAATTTGAAATGTAGCCGGATCAAAAAAAATACCAGCGAGAGCCAATGTGGAGAAAGTATAAACAAGATCATTTGGTATGATTTTATATTTTAAATCATAAACAAAAATTACAATGAGTATGGAAAATACCACCATAAAATACACACTTATTACAATAAGTTGCTGTATAGATACAAGTAGTAAGTCAGAGAATTTAAGGAAAATTCCTAAAAAAATAATGCCTGTAAAAAGTTCAACGAGAGGATATTGCCACGAAATTTTTTCTTTGCAGTCTCTGCATTTTCCAAACTGGGAAATAAAAGAGAGTATAGGAATAAGCTCAAACCATTTTAACTCTTTGGAGCATGAAAGACACATTGATCTGCCCAGTATTGAATCCCCTGTATCATAACGCAGTGACACAACATTGAGAAAACTTCCTATTATAATCCCAAAGAAAAGATAAAATGAAGCGATAATTATTTCAATAAATTCCATCTGTTTATTATAGCAAACCCCCTGACTCTTTTGAGAGTAAGGGGGTTTGCTTAAAAAAATTAGTCTAGACTATTGTTACTACTACGGCGATATTACGGCTTGAGGTCGTAAATCGGATCTGTCCCAGCAAAGTCAGCCGCAGAGCCCGCTTCGTCAGGACATCCTGTTCCTGCTATACCAGCCGACGCATCAATATCACTATCAAAAGCACTGTGGTTACCGTCCTCAAGTGTTGCTCCTATGTGATAACTCGTACATCCTGCGTTGAGTGCTGCGTAATTGTAATTTCCACCTCCTACAGGATCCGTAGGGATGGCTGCAATATAGCCAGGTGCGGTCAAGAGTGTTCCACTAATAGCAGATGGGTACCCGCCATTTGCATCAAAGTAGAACTCCAATGCTAACTGCAATTGCTTTACATCTGAAATTCTCTTTGCATCTCGTGCTTTTTGACGTGCGCTGTTTAAGCTTGCCAAAACAACAGATGAAAGAATACCAATAATGGCAATAACAACCAAAAGTTCAATGAGTGTAAAACCTTTATTTCCTGTTTTTCTCATATTGAATTTAATTATTTAATAAATATTTAAACGACCGCTCTCTAGTAGTATTAAAAAGAAAGCTTTCTTTATGCTTGTTATTATAGCTATTTAGGGCTTTTTCCCCAAATATGCCCCTGTGGATAACCATTTTTTAGGATTGAGGGCTATATGCCAGCAGAGATATTGTATATAGGCATAAGAACTGACGCTAAAAGCACTCCAACCCCTAGTGCAAGCGCCACGATAAGCATTGGTTCAATGAGTGTCACGAGAGTATCAACAGTGTTTTTTACTTCTCTGTTATAAAATTTGGAAAGTGTTCCTAAAATCTTACCTAATTCTCCTGTCTCTTCACCAACTTTTATCATTTGAATCATAATGTTTGGAATTTCGGAATATTTTCCCAAAGATTCTGATACGGGACTGCCGGCTTTTATGTCCTGCACCGACTCTACAAGTAATTTTTGATATACTGCATCGCCTACAACATCTGATGTGATTTCAATGGCGCGTACCATCGGTATTCCACTTGAAAGCATTGTACTTAAGTTGTCCGAAATTCTGGAAAGATAAAGTCGTCTGTACAAACCTCCCAAATACGGCAGTGATAATCTTATTTGGGATATTGATAATTTACCGTGTTTAGTCTTGCTAAACCTCCATATAAAGAATCCTCCTATAACTACTAAAATTAAAATAAATATTCCATAATTCACAAAAAACTGACTCAAGCCTACTACTGCTTTTGTATAGATAGGAAGTTCTTGCCCTGATTCTAGAAAGATTGCGCTTATACGCGGAATAACCAACGTAAGCATCAAAATCATAACTGTAATGAATGTAAATATAACAAATATAGGATAGATAAGTGCATTTTTTGCTTTGGATGTCACTTCGTATGTCCTGTCCAGATAATCAGCCAAATATGAAAATGTTTTATCAAGTTTTCCTGATTCTTCCCCGGCTTTCACCATGTTCACATAAAAGGGTGTAAATATTTTCTCATGTTTTCCAAGTGCCTTTGATATAGTGTTACCAGATTGAAGATCATCTACAACTTCTGCAAGTGCAGACCTTAACATTTTATTATCGGATTCTGCACCCAATAACTTAAATACTCGGAGAGCCGAGACTTGAGATTCAAAAAGTGTTGCTATTTGCCTTGAGAGAATAACTATTTCTTTATTTGAAACCCTGTTAAAAAAAGAAATGTCACGTTTCAGAAGCGATTTGTTTTCTGCAGAGACTATTGATGCAATGACTAGACCGCGCCTCTGAAGCGAGCTTATTGCGACATCTTCATTCATTGCATCAATACTCCCTGATGTTTCGTGTCCCGTGTTGTCTATTGCTGTGTAGTTAAAAAGCATAATTTTACACGAGTTGCTCTAATAGTTTTGGATTAAGTGAATGGGCCTTTGCGTCCTCTATTGTAATCTCCCCACGTCTTACAAAATCAGCTAATGATCTGTTTAAGTCAACCATTCCTTCTCCCATACTTGTCTCAATCACGGCATTTATCTCATGTGTTCTTTTTTCACGAATAAGATTTGCAATAGCATTGTTGTTAATCAGAAGCTCATAGACAGGAATAAGCCCCCCAGAGATTCTAGGAACAAGGCGTTGAGAAAATATTCCAGCCAACGATGCCGCAAGTTGTAATCTTATTTGATCTTGTCCATTTTCCGGAAATGAGTCAATAATCCTGTCTATTGTCTGTGCAGCATTGTTTGTATGAAGTGTTGAGAGAACAAGGTGTCCTGTCTCGGCAGCGGTTACGGCAGTTGATATTGTCTCCACCCCACGCATTTCTCCTATCATAAGCACATCAACATCCTGCCTGAAAACTGACCTCAAAGCTGTGCCAAAATCTTTAGTGTCAATCTTGACCTCTCTTTGGTCAATCATTGATTTCCTTTGCTCAAATATATATTCTATCGGGTCTTCAATTGTTACTATATGCTCCGCTCTATTGCTGTTTATAATCTCAATCATTGATGCTAATGTAGTAGTCTTACCTTGTCCGACTGGTCCTACTGCAAGAAAAAATCCTTGTTTTTTTTGTGCGAATGTTTCAAGTATTGGAGGTAAATTCAGCTCTTCAAGGGATTTGATGTGCTTAGGAATAAGACGAAGTGCAACGCCCACATTCCCCTGCTGGAAAAAGCCATTTCCTCTGAATCTTGTTTCTTTATTATAGCTATATGAGAAATCCATCTCTTTATTCTTAAGGAAAGATTCCATTTGCTCGGGAGTTAAAAGTTCTGTTATAAAACCCAATGTATCCTCTTTTGTAAGTTTTGGTCTTTTCAAAAGCGGTATCAGAGCACCATTTACTCTAATTGTCGGATTATTACCTGAAGATAAATGTAAATCAGATGCTGATTCCTTTACAACAATATCAATCATCTCATCTAATTGCTTTTTGTAGTTATTTTCACTCATTATTTTTTCTTATCAATTATTTTTTGTACATTATTTAAAACCTCTGACGGAATAAAATTCGCTTTTACTATATAGTCGCTTACGCCAAGTTCTTTTGCTTTTTTGATATTAGATTCCTGCCATTGATTTGTCAGAGCTATCTTTATACAATCTTTTACCAAATTTTCTTCATCTACGACTTTTAAAAATTCAAATCCATCCATGTCGGGCATGACTATATCAAAAAGGATTATATCGGGTACAAGACCTTCACGAAGTCTATTAAGCGCTTCTTTTGTATCCAAACTTGCTACTACTTCAAAACCTCCTTCTTTGAATTTAGTCACGTACATTTCAAGCAAAAAATTGTCGTCATCTATAATAAAAATTTTCTTTTTGTTTTTTGCCTTTTGTTCCATAATATTAATTGTACACTGAAAATTATTCTGATGTAAGCATCTCACCTCCAAGCATGTTGATTTCACTGAAAGGAATGATTTTGTTAAACGCTTTGATTATCGCATCTTCTTTCATTGTAAACATACCGTTCTCTCGTGCTATTTTTCTTATAGCTGCCTCTGTAGGATTTTTGAGAATCGTTTCTTCAAGCTCTTTGTTCATATCAAGTATCTCATATACGCCAGTTCTCCCTCTTGTACCTGAAGGGCATTCATTTGTCGGCTTTGCATTGAAAAGCTCCTTGCTCATAGGCACCGTTTTTCTGTATTTTTCAGGTAAATCGCTGAACTGCTTTTCAAGCATCAACTTAAGAGAACCTTCAACAGGAATTGGCTTGCCTGCACCTGGGCATAACTTTTTCACAAGACGTTGTGCGATTGCAATAACAAGCGTTGGTGCAATTAAAAACGGGTCAACGTCCATCTCTATCAATCGCGGTATAACACCAAGTGAGTCATTTGTATGGATTGTGGAAAGGACAAGGTGTCCTGTGAGCGCAGCTTGCACAGCAAGCTGCGCAGTTTCTTTATCTCTTATTTCTCCGACCATTATAATGTCTGGATCCTGACGGAGAGTTGTCCTAAGACCGTTAGCAAACGTATATCCTATTTCTGGTCTTACTTGAGACTGACTCACTCCCTCAATATTGTATTCAACTGGGTCTTCAAGAGACAAAACATTTTTTGTCTCACGGTCCATTTCATTTAACATCGCGTAAAGTGTTGTTGATTTACCTGAACCTGTAGGACCTGATATTAGTACCAACCCAAACGGTCGTTTTATAGCTTTTCGTATTATTTTAAGATTCCTTTCATCAAGATTCATTTCATCAAGTTTCCATATACCTTTTGCAGTGTCCAATATTCTTATAACTACTTTTTCTCCATAATATGAAGGAAATGTAGATACACGAAAATCAACCCTGTGTTCATTTAGATTTGTAGAAAAACGACCATCTTGAGGTTTTCTTTTCTCATCAAGTTTCATTGAAGAAAGTACTTTAATGCGTGCTACCACTGCTTGATGCGTTTTGGTAGGAAGTACCAAACTAGTGTGCAGAATACCATCAACTCTGAATCTTACTCTGACAAAGTCCCCCATATTTTCAATATGAATATCTGACGCTCTTCCTTCAACGGCATATCTTATAATATTTGCAACTATTTTCGTAACAGGTGCGTCTTCTTTTATAACCTTTGTGGCAAATTCAGTTTTTTTATCGTCTGTTTTCGTCTTCTTTTTGTCTTTTCTCTCTTCCGCAGCCAACCCTATCTCAAGTTCCGATACTGCTTTGTTAACTTCTCCAGAAAACCCTTTATACATTTTGAGAACTTTATCAAAATCAGCAACAGATATGAGATATACTTTAAACGGCATACCCGCTTTTGAGGAGATGAAATTCATGGCATCAAGTGCTTCTATATTGTCCGGATCAATTATTCCTATCTCCAGAACACTATCTTTAACTCCAAGCGGCACAAATTTATAATGAAGTGCTGACTCCTCGGGAATATATTTGAACACCTCAAAAGGAATCCTTTTGTTTCCAAGATTCCATATAGGAACATTGAGATGCTCGCCTTTTGTCTTGAGTGTTATGTCCGGATCAATACCACGATTCTCAAGTACTTTTTCTATCGTTTCACCCGATTCTTTCGCTTCTTCTTTTATTAAAGGAATATCCCCTTCATTTATAATGTTTTTTTCTGCTAAGACAGATAAAAGATTCATTTAATTTTAAATTATTCTTCATCGCTTGAAGTTATGCCAATCGGCGCAAAAGGATTTTCTCTTCCTATTGGTTCTGCTGTAAGTTCTTGCCCAAAATCCTCCAGACTTTTGAAAACGGGGTCAGAGAAAATATTTTCATCAAGCTTCACGGAACGCAAATCAAGAAGAAATGTGAGAAGGCTGCTCTCCTCTACAGAAGCTGCATTGTCCTGACGCTCTGAGACAAGAAGAGTGCTGTCCTCTCCGCCGAACAAAATAGTGTATGCAACGCCTGCCATTATTGCTATTGCGATAATTAGTATTGTTGTTTTGTATTTTTTAAAAATTCCCATATTTAAAATTATTTAAGCCAATACGTCTTAATGCCTATATTATATTCATAAAGATTACTCTCTCCGGTCTTTGAAGGAATAAGCGAGATTTCCGTGACATCAACAATTCGTAAACTTTTTTCTATATCTTTAATAAATTGAATCAAACTCTCATAAGCAGATGTCACTGAAAATGAAAGCAAAACTTGCTCATACGGCTTTTTATCAGGACCTATAACGCTTGCTTGTCTATCATCTGTTTTGCTTATCGCTACATTTTTTATGCGTATTCCATAAACTGACGCAATGTTATCAATATCAAGCACAAGTCGCACATTATCAACATTGTCTGGCAAAAGCTTGGTTAACCTGTCAAGATCGTTTGTTGAAAATGTATTATATCTAGACAACAATCTGTCTCTGACTTCCTGAAGTTCTTTTGATTTATCAAGTGCCGGCACTT
>Ga0208521_1000175_pt1 | contig 44202 bp, 42 predicted proteins | sample ETNtaG_24_FD_185754 | JGI IMG/M metagenome (GOLD analysis project Ga0208521, IMG submission 185754) | Marine microbial and viral communities from oxygen minimum zone, Eastern Pacific Ocean - ETNP201306SV47 (SPAdes) (version 2) | ecosystem: Environmental > Aquatic > Marine > Oceanic ... | reverse complement strand
CACAGTTAATGCATTCCTTGGAAACTAAGTTGATTAAAAACTTGTATTTTGCCGGTCAAATTAATGGAACTACTGGTTATGAGGAGGCTGCAGCGCAAGGGTTAATGGCTGGTGTAAATGCCGCATTGAATATTCAAAACAAAGAGCCGTTTATATTAAAAAGAAATGAGGCTTATATAGGTGTTTTAATTGATGATTTAATTACAAAAGGCACAGAAGAGCCATATAGAATGTTTACCTCAAGAGCTGAATACAGAACGTTGTTGAGACAAGATAATGCTGATTTAAGATTAACTCCTTTGTCGAATAGAATTGGTTTAGCTTCAAAAGAACGGATGGATCGTGTAATTGAAAAACAACATAAAACAGATTTATTTGTAAAATATTTAAAAGAATTGAGCATTAAGCCTGAGGAAATAAATCCGTTATTAGTAGAGAATAATACGGCTAAAATTACACAATCAATGAAGATGTATAAAATTGCCGCACGTCCGCAATTGAATTTTGAAATGATTGCGAAGCTTCCAAAAATTAAAGCTTTTATTGATGCTGAAAATATAGATTATGAGATTTTAGAACAAACTGAAATTCATGTAAAATATGCTGGTTATATTGAAAAAGAAAAAAATCAGGCTGATAAATTAAATAGGTTGGAGAAAGTTCCAATTCCTGCCAATTTTAATTATAATAAAGTGAAGTCATTATCAATAGAGGCGCGTCAAAAATTAACTAAAATTCAACCAACTTCAATTTCACAGGCTAGTAGAATAAGTGGTGTTTCCCCAAGTGATATTTCTGTGTTATTAGTTTATATGGGAAGATAATTTTAAATGTTCCACGTGGAACACTTCAAAAATGAGTGATAAAAATTTGGTTTATTTAACATTAAAAGATTATTCAGTTTCAGGAGAAGAATTTAAATTATTATATAATTCTGAAACGGATATGTTAGAAACGTATCCTCAACCTAAATTAGAAAATTTACCGAAATATTACGAAAGTTCAAACTATATTTCACATACCGATTCAAAGGAAAGTGTAGTTGATAAACTGTATCAAATAGTAAAAAAGGCCACTTTAAAAAGTAAATTGAAATTAATTAATTCGTTCAACAGTCAAGAAAAAGATATACTTGATATTGGCTGCGGAACAGGAGAATTTTTGTTGACCTGTAAATACGGTGGTTGGAATGTAGTAGGGGTAGAACCGAATGTTAATGCAAAACATTTAGCAAATCAAAAGTTATATAAGAAGACCTCTTCTAAAATAGTTGATGATATAAATAAAATTAAAACACAACAATTTGATGTTATAACACTTTGGCATGTGTTAGAGCATATTCCTAATATTGATAATTATATTTCAAAATTAAAAAGCTTATTAAAACCATCTGGAATTTTAATTGTTGCTGTACCAAATTATAAAAGTTTTGATGCGTTGTATTATAAAAAGTATTGGGCAGCTTTTGATGTCCCAAGACATCTTTGGCATTTTTCAAAAAAATCAATCCAATTACTTTTTTCAAATCAAAATTTGAATATTGAAAAAAAACTTCCTATGTATTTTGATTCGTTTTACGTTTCTATGTTAAGTGAAAAATACAAAACAGGAAAATATAATTTTTCCAAAGCTTTTTTAATAGGATTGTATTCTAATTTAAAAGCAATACGCTCAAAAGAGTATTCATCACTAATTTATGTGATACGACGCGCTGAAAATTAATTTTGAGCTTGTTATCCACTTGTTTAATCGAATAAAAGCATAAATACCTTTCAAAAATTTTAACATCGCTTAAATAGCTTCATTTTAAGTGATTTATAATAGTTATTATTTATATGATTGAGAATTTGTATAAATTATATAAATAAGTAGAAATTAATGTATTAAATACTCATTTTGTTTTATATTCGCATCTATTTTAAACGACAAATTAAAAATATTTATAAAAATGAAAAAATTAGTAATAATTGCTTTTGCTATAGTTCTTTCTTCTTGTAATCAAACAAAAATTGGTTATATAGATGTTGAAGATTTAATGAAAGATTATGAAGCAACCAAAGTTTTAGAAGAATCTTTAAAAGCAAAACAAGAAATAATGGCAAAAGAGCTGGATAGTTTAGGAGCTCCTTTTCAGCAAAAAGTGCAAGAATATTATCAAAATGCTGAACGTATGTCTGCAAGTAAAAGAGCTAAAACAGAACAAGCTTTACAGCAAGAGCAACAAATTCTTCAAGCTAAACAGCAAGGGGCAGCTCAATCATTGCAAAAAGAAAATCAAGAGCAAAGTGAAATTATTACTAAAAAAGTGGATAGTTTTGTTGCTGATTATGCAAAATTGAACGGTTATAAATTAATTATGGGTACTACCGGACAGGGAACGGTAATGTACGGTGATGATGCCTTAAATGTAACTCAGGATTTATTAGATATTTTAAACGAAGAATTTTCTAAAGAATAAATTCTTGTATAGAAAAACAAAAAAGCCTTTTGCATTGCAAAAGGCTTTTTTGTTTATTGTAATACTTAAGCTCTGAGGTTATTTTAACTACAACACCCAGGCCACATTCAGAATGTTTTATTCAAGTATAAAATTTCTAACAGATTCATAATTAATAAGTTAGGTCAATAAATAGATACCGAAACAATTCAATATAAAGTAAACTGTTATATTCATTGCTCCAGGATAATCTTTAGCTAAGCGTTGCCCTAATAAAAACATGAGTAATGTAATTGCTGAAAGTTCTAAACCTATTTTTGCAATTAAAATATTATCATCTCTTACCATAAAATAGAGTCCTATCATCAACAGTAGTATGGTTATAGTTTCAAAAAGCACTACATTAATTAACAGCAGTGAAATAGTTTTTGAAAAAATGGTTTTTTTGAAATGTTGAGAATAGTAGTGTACAGTTCCTTTCCAATCTGAAATTTTTTCTAAAACAGAAACCACATAAGTAATTATAAAAAATAACAGAATTAAAATTTCAGCTGAAAAATTGTTGAATAATGACATATTTAGGAAGCTTCTTTACTATGTAACAGTCGGGTTAATTGTATAGATAAATCCAATAAAATTATTTTTGCATTTCCATTTCGTTCAATATGGTAAATAGCATCATTTAGTTCTTTATTTATCTCTAAAATATTACCACCATGTACAAAAGGCGCAAATTTTTCAATTTGAAAATCGGGTGATTTAGGTTGTAAATATACCAGTGATTCTGCATTGTAATTTAACAACACTGCTTGTCGGAAAAACTGTAAACAATAATTTAAAAAGCGCTTTTGAGTTTCTCTTCCACTTTTAGCAATGGTTTCACTCCAATTAATTAACTGTTGAATAACCGCAGCATTACCCTTAGCTTTAAAAGCTGCTCGCACCCATGTTATAAACCATTGTTCAAACTTTTCATCAGCATTATCATTGTGTAATAAATGAAGAGCTTTATTAAAACTTCCATCAGCCTGATGGGCAATTTGTTCGGCAATTGGCCTATCAGTTCCTTCAAATTCAATCAATCCTTTTACAATGTCAGCTTCTGAAAGTAATGAAAACTGTAATAATTGACATCGTGATTTTATAGTTGAAATAATTTGTTCTTCACTTTCAGCAACTATAATAAAGACTGTTTTTTCAGGCGGTTCTTCAATAAGTTTTAGTAATTTATTAGAAGCTGCAATGTTCATTTTTTCAGCCATCCAAATTATCATTACCTTATAACCACCTTCGTAACTTTTTAATTTTAAACTTTTTACTATTTCTTCTGCCTCATCAACACCAATTTGACCTTGCTTGTTTTCAACACCAATAAATTGTAGCCATTCAAATAAATTTTGATAAGGGTTTAATTCAATAAATTTTCGCCAGTCTTCTAAAAATAAATTACTAACAGGGTGTTTTTTTATAACATCGTTTGTAGTGACAGGAAAAGCAAAATGCAAATCGGGATGCGTTAACTTTTCACATTTCAACTCGCAAATATCCTTATTTGCACTTTGGTGGCATAAAATATATTGCGCATATGCAATTGCCATTGGCAGTGTCCCCGAACCCTCTTTTCCTACAAATAATTGAGCGTGCGAAATTCTACCATTATTGGTACTTTTAATTAAATGATTTTTTAAATGTTCGTGTCCTAAAACGTCTTCAAATTTCATTACAACGAAAGTAAAACATTTTTTCAATTTACATCGCAATTCAGAGGTGTAAACTTATAATCTTTCCATAAATCAACCTGTATTAACAGAAAAATGAAATCGCTTTCGTAAAAAACCTAACTAACTAAGCTAATTTAGGTTATCTTTGTGAGACAATTATTTTGAATATAAATTAACAAATGAAAACAATACAAGATATTAATTTCGAAGGAAAGAAAGCATTAATTAGAGTAGATTTTAATGTACCATTAGATGAAAATTTTAATGTAACTGATGCAACAAGGATTCAGGCCGCAAAACCTACAATTATTAAAATTTTAGAAGATGGTGGTGCAGCTATTTTAATGTCGCACTTAGGAAGACCAAAAGGTGTTGAAGAAAAATATTCGTTAAATCACATTGTTGAAAAAGTTTCAGAAATTTTAGGAGTTACTGTAAAATTTGCTTCAAATTGTATAGGCGAAGTGGCTGAAGATGCTGCCGCTAATTTACAAATGGGAGAAGTATTATTGTTGGAGAATTTACGTTTCCATGGTGAAGAAAAATCAGGGGATGTTGATTTTGCTAAACAACTTTCAAAATTAGGAGATATATATGTAAACGATGCATTTGGAACAGCTCATAGAGCTCATGCTTCAACAACAATTGTTGCTCAATTTTTTCCTAAAAACAAATGTTTTGGAAACTTGTTGGCACAAGAAATTGTAAGTCTTAAAAAAATATTAGAAGAAGGTGAAAAGCCTGTGTTGGCAATTTTAGGGGGGGCAAAAGTTTCTTCAAAAATTACAGTTATTGAAAATATTTTAGATAAAGTTGACCATTTAATTATTGGTGGAGGAATGAGTTTCACATTTATTAAAGCGCAAGGGGGAAAAATTGGAAATTCAATTTGTGAAGATGATAAGCAAGAACTAGCCTTAGATATTCTAAAACAAGCAAAAGAAAAAGGAGTACAGGTTCATATTCCTGTTGATGTAATTGCTGCTGATGATTTTAGCAATGATGCAAATACACAAGTTTGTGATATTTACAATATACCAGAAGGATGGGAAGGTGTTGATGCGGGACCAAAATCAAGAGAAATTTTGGATAAGATTGTCAAAGAATCTAAAACAATACTTTGGAACGGTCCACTAGGTGTATTTGAAATGGAAGTTTTTGCAAAAGGAACAATTGCTTTGGGTAATTCAATTGCTGAAGCTACAAAAAATGGAACATTTTCATTAGTTGGAGGAGGTGATTCAGTAGCAGCCGTAAAACAATTCGGGTTTGCTGATAAAGTAAGCTATGTTTCTACTGGTGGAGGAGCTATGTTAGAGAGCTTAGAAGGTAAAACATTGCCTGGAATTGAAGCAATCTTAAAATAAAAAATTACAACTTTAAGCTTCAAAAAAGGTTTATTACAACAAATTAAAACCATTTTCTATTTCATTAGAAAATGGTTTTTTATTTTTACACGAATCAATACGTATATAATTCTATAATTTATTCATAAACTATGAAATATACTTCCATTCAAAATACCAATATAAAAGTTAGTAAAATTTGTCTTGGAACAATGACCTTTGGTGAGCAAAATACCGAAGCTGATGCGCACGAACAACTAAATTACGCTGTAGAAAATGGTGTAAACTTTATTGATACTGCTGAAATGTATTCGGTTCCGGGACGTAAAGAAACTCAAGGAAGTACATAAAAATTTTTAGGAAGTTGGTTGAAAAACCAAAAACGTGAAAATTTGGTGGTTGCAACAAAAATTGCAGGTCCAAATCCAGGGTTAAGCTACATAAGAGATAATATGGGTTTTTCTAACAAAGCAATTGATGATGCTATTGAAAAAAGTTTGAAACGTTTACAAACCGATTATATTGATGTTTACCAGTTGCATTGGCCAGATCGTTCTGCAAATTTCTTTGGAAAACGAAATTACACCCATAACCCAAACGATCAATGGGAAGATAATTTTCTACAAGTCATTGAAAAACTAGAAAGTTTGGTACAAGAAGGTAAAATTCGTCATTACGGTGTTTCCAATGAAACTTCTTGGGGATTAATACGTCAGTTAAACGAAAGTACTAAAAATAACTTAACGCGTTGTAAAACCATTCAAAATCCATACTCGTTATTAAACAGGTTGTTTGAAGTTAATTTAGCCGAAGTTTCAATGCGCGAAAAGGTTGGTATGATTCTTACAAAGGAAACTTTAAAATAGAAACCTTAAAATTAGCTGATAATTTAGTGTATATAGGTTTTGCTTTTTTAACTTTTGGGTTACTTTTTGGTGCACTTTGGGCTAAAGAAGCTTGGGGGCATTATTGGAATTGGGATCCAAAAGAGGTTTGGGCGTTTTTAACCTGGATGGGCTATTTAATTTACATTCATTACCGTCATTTTCATCCGCAAAAGTCAAAACAAGCGCTTAGCATTTTAGCGCTAGCATTTGTTGTTTTATTGGTATGTTGGTTTGGTGTAAATTATTTACCAGTCGCAAATAATAGCATTCATACTTATACGCAGTATTAGTAACCTACTTTTTTACGAACTCTTTTTAAAACATCGGTTGCAACAACTCGTGCTTTTTCAGAACCAATAACCAAAGCTTTGTCAACTTCTTCTAGGTTTTCCATATAGTAGTTGTAACGAGCTCTTTCTTCTGCGAATTTTTCAATTAACAATTCGTAAAAAGCTTGTTTTGCGTGTCCGTAACCATAATTTCCACCTTCATAATTAGCTCTCATTTCAGCAACTTGCTCTTCTGAAGCTAGTAATTTATACAAGGCAAATAAGTTACACGTATCAGGGTTTTTAGGTTCTTCTAACGGAGTAGAATCCGTTTTTATTTTCATAATTTGTTTACGTAATTTCTTGTCTGGTAAAAATATATTAATAATATTTCCACTAGACTTGCTCATTTTTCCTCCGTCAGTTCCCGGAACCCACATTGTTCCTTCCTGGATTTTTGCATCTGGCGGAACAAGTGTATCACCCATTTGATGATTAAATCGGTTTGCAACATCACGTGTCATTTCCAAATGTTGTAATTGATCTTTTCCTACTGGAACAATTTCAGCGTCATACAACAAAATATCAGCAGCCATTAACATTGGGTACGAAAATAATCCTGCATTTACATCACCCAGTTTGTCGGCTTTGTCTTTAAAACTATGTGCCAAGGTTAATCGCTGATATGGATAAAAGCAACTTAAATACCAAGAAAGCTCTGTTACTTCAGGAATATCGCTCTGACGGTAAAAAACAGATTTGTTAACATCCAAGCCAAATGCAAGCCAGGTAGCAGCAGTGCTATAGGTGTTTTCACGTAATTCTTTACCATTTTTTATTTGAGTGAGTGAGTGCATATCAGCAATAAATAAAAACGATTCATTTTCAGGATCGTTAGCCATTTCAATTGCCGGAATAATTGCTCCTAATAAATTTCCTAAGTGAGGTGTTCCTGTACTTTGTACACCTGTTAAAATTCTTGACATTTATTTATTTTTATGTTTGACAAAAGTACGTATTTCAATTACATAAAAAAAGCTTCTAAAGATGCTCTAATACTTTTTTATTTTTTTATTTTCAATGAATTAAAAAATACTAAAAAAATGTTGGTTATATTATCTAATTAAATGTTTTAATTTTGAAACTTATGAAGTTTATAAAAAACATTTTTATATTAATTTGGCGTATTTGGTATTATTGTTTGGTGTTACTATCCATACTAATTATGTTGCCAATTTTAACAGTGCTTATATCTCATGAGAAATTTTATAAAAACTTTTATAAAGTAGCTAATATTTGGGGCAAAGTTATATTAAATGGAATGGGTTTTTGGAGCGAGGTTGTTGAGCTTCAAAAAATTGAACAACATAAAAGTTATATGTTTGTAGCTAATCATACTTCAATGATTGATATTATGTTAATACTTGCAGTTGTTAAAAACCCAATAGTTTTTGTAGGAAAAGAAGAATTAACTAAAATACCGCTATTTGGTTTTATATTTAAAAGAACCAGTATTACGGTGAATAGAGCTGATTCTAAAAGTAGAAAAGATGTTTACAATGCGGCTCAAAAAAGGTTAAATAATGGATTAAGTATTTGTATTTTCCCCGAAGGACTTGTGCCAAGCGATGAAGGTATTATTTTATCGGAATTTAAAAATGGCGCATTTCATTTAGCTATCAGTCATCAAATTCCGATTGTTCCAATTACTTTTTATGATTGTAAAAAAAGATTTTCATATACTTTTTTTAGCGGAGGTCCGGGAAAACTTCGAGTTAAAATCCATAATTTTATTGAAACCAATTCATTTGAATTAAAAGATAAAGGTTTGCTTAAAAAGAAAACGTATAACTTAATTTACAATGAACTTATTTCCGACACAAAAAATACTTGATACAAATAATTTTCGTTGCGATTATATGAAAGATAAAAAAGTTACATATTATGAAGTAAAGGAAGAAATTTTAAATGTAATTTCTCACGGAATAGGGTTGTTGTTGAGCATAGCCGCTTTGGTTTTATTAGTGGTTTTTGCTAGCCTTGAAGGTACAACTTGGCATATAGTAAGTTTTGCTATTTACGGAGCAAGTTTAATTGTATTATATTCAGCATCAACACTGTATCATTACGTTCAACATCCTGAATTACGGAGGAAATTAAATATTTTTGACCATGCGGCAATTTACATTTTAATCGCAGGTACCTACACACCTTTTACCTTAATAGTTTTAAAAGGTTGGGTTGGTTGGACAATTTTTGGATTTTCTTGGGGATTGGCAATTATTGGAGTTATTTTAAAACTTTTTTATACAGGGGAATATGATAAAATATCAACTTTAGCCTATGTTTTAATGGGGTGGCTAATTATTTTTGCCATTAAACCTTTGGTAGGCAATTTACCATTTAAGGGTTTAATGTGGTTGCTAAGTGGGGGTGTTGCCTATACGGTAGGAGCTTTATTATACAGTATAAAGAGCATACGATACAATCATGCTATTTTTCATATTTTTGTTTTGTTTGGTAGTTTTTCTCACTTTATTGCGATATTTTTTTATGTTTTACCTATAAAAAAATAACAATTTTTAGTTAAAACAACAACAATAAATTTAACATATAATAAACACTTACTGCAAATAAAAAAGTTAGTTTTGCGCATTGAAATTAAAATTTATATCTTGTAAGTTAATTAGCTAACCAAATCCTACAGTGGTGTTATGATGAAAATATTATTGGTTGATGACGAAAACGATGCTTTGGAAGCGTTAGAGTGGAAATTAAAAAATTACGTAGAGAATGTTGAAATAACTACCTGTAATTCACCTATTACTGCAATTAACATTATTAATAAATCAAAACCAGATGTGGTATTTTTAGACATACAAATGCCGGAAATGGATGGTTTCACTATGATTGAAAAATTAGACAATCGCGATTTCAATCTTATTTTTACAACTGCTTATGACGAGTTTGCCCTCAAAGCAATTAAAGTTTCAGCAATTGATTATTTATTAAAACCTATCGATAAAGACGAACTTTTGCAAGCTATGGATAAGGTGAAAAAATCTTCAAATGGATATTTGCTGGAAAATAAACTGCATCTATTGTTAAATAATTTAAATGGCAACAGTGATAAAATTAACATATCTGCTGATGGGAAAGTATATTTACTTGAAAAAGACGATGTAATTATGTTAAAATCAGATAAAAGCTATACTACTATATTTTTAAAATCTGAACAGCAAATTTTAGTTTCTAAAACACTGAAGGAAGTGGAAAAGAAATTTCAATTTCCAGAATTTTATCGTGTACATAATTCCTATCTAGTAAATCTTCACCATGTAAAAGAATATATGAAAGGTTTGGGGGGTGAATTAATTATGACTAATGGTTTAACTGCAGGTATAAGCAGAAACAGAAAAGCAGAGTTATTCAAAAAGCTTTATTTAGATTAAAATATGTTTTGAGACTTTTACTCTGAATTTTATTTTTGGATATGAGGAGGATTATTTATTCTGTTCTTTTAAGATTTTATCATTTTTTTTGAAAACAAAAGTAAACTTTATTTATACTTCAGTCTACACTTATTAGACCTATCATTATTCTAAACAAAACATGTAATGTTGATAGTTTCGAAAGCTTTGCGATTCAATTTTCGGATAAACAGTATATGTGGCATTTGTGGGAGAATTACTAGAAACAAGAATAAATTTAGATAAATGGGGTAAAATATTATAATTTGAAATTAAAATATTTATTGCTACTAGTTCTAATTAATTCAATTCAATAGACAAGGTTGTTTTAGAAAAGATATCAGTTTATTGTTAAAAATGAGCCGTTTATTAATTTTTAAGTTTCATTTGTATATTTGTGCAGAATACATTAATTATCAGTAGTATATTTACATTGTATAAACGTCAAGAGGGGTTTTGACACTATGCACCAAAACATTAAATGAGTCTTTGGGGTTGATTTATTTATTCCTTGAATATTGTAGAACGTATTACAATGTTCAAGGTTTTTTTGTCCTAAAATAGGATTCAATACTTTTAAGAAAACGTAATTTCCCCCTATATAGTAGAATTCCAATAAGGAATTTTGTTTTACTTTTTTTGCAACATTGCGCTATTTTTTTATAGTAATTATTTTAAAAAATCGAAAATTTTTAAAAAACAAATTCAAAATGCTAAGCATACTAGGCAATAATTGATTTTATTTTCAAAAAATCAGAATAAGTTATCAACAATATTTGGTAGATTTTTTTTCTCAATTATAAAAATCTAAATTCACCATAATCCCTTTAAATTAGGGGATAAATTGATACATTATAAATTTTGAGTACTATAATTAATAAATGTATAATTTAACCGTTAAAAAAATAAACTTATGATATTTGCTTAAAAATTTATAAATTGCTAGTCTTAATTAACCAAAACCAATTTTAAAATGAAAAATTTTTTAAATCAAGTACTGGATTTTCCACAAATGATTAATTCTAAACTACCAATGAATACTTTTAATTCTTGGGTAAATGAATCTGAGGGCGGCATTGCTTCTTGGGTCGGCAAATTTTATACGGTTTCAGCTCTTGTAGTTTTAGTCGGATCACTTATTGCAGTTCTTTCACCTATATGGTCTGGAGGAATGGGAGAGGGAATAGACATTGTTGGAAGTGTATTAGCAATTATAATTTGGGTTTATGCGGCATTTCCAATTTCTCAAGTTATTAGATCAGCAGGGGATAGCCTTGCAGAATCTAAAAGCGGTATTATTAACTTTATTTTTAAAGATTTAGCTATTGCAAATATTAAAGTATTAGGGCATGTTGCTGCTCTTGTAGCACTATTTGGTGCTTTTGCCATGACTTTATCTTGGGTTACTTCAATTAATATTTCTGGAGATTTTGCTACAGAATGGATTAGTAATGTAGATTATGCTTATGCGCTTCCAATGGCTGCCTTAGCAGAATTAACAAATGGTATTGTAGGTCTTGAATTTGTTAGCAATATATTGGTTAACGATTGGTCTACTTGGGATCCTACACTAGCTGCTGGTGGCGCTTGGACCTGGGAAGGTTTAATGTCGGTAGCTTGGGAATATGTTGGAGTTGTAGTTGTTCTTGCAAAACTTTATGTTGTGTTAGCTTTGTATCATTTCTTTTATGGATTAATAAGCAGTGTAGTAAATTGGGTTCAAAGCCCTTATATACCTTTTAAATCCAAATAATATAAATCAAACTTGGATAAAAAACGCAGCATAATTAATTATGCTGCGTTTTTTTATTTGTAAATAGTTTATTGATGACCAATGTGTGTTTATAAAAGGTAAAACATTGATTTTTTTTGTTTTTAAAAATCAAAATTGACAACTATAATTCCAATTTTAATAGATATCTTTGATATGTTTTATGAAAAAAATTATTCAAATTGCGATATTCTTAATTATTAGTTTTTCTTGGGCTCAAGTTGATTATTCTTCCTCTTGGGAAGATTTTTACTCCTATAACAATGTTAAAGATTTTATAAAGGTTGACAATATCATATATGCTTTAGTTGAAAATGCAGTTTTTATATACGACATAAACACAGAAGATATTCAAAAAATGTCATCTGTTAATGGATTGTCTGGAGAAAGTACTTCAAGTATTTATTATAGTAGGTCAACAAAAAAAATTATTATTGGCTACAATTCAGGAATGCTTGAAATAATTGACGAAAAATTTAATATAACGGTCGCAAAAGACATTGTTAATTTTAATTTTTCGGGAAGTAAAAGTATCAATGCCATAACTGAGTATAATGATAAGTTGTATTTATCAACTTCTTTCGCAATTGTTGAATACGATATTGTTAATTTTCAATTTGGAGATACATTTTTTATTGGCCCAGCTTCAAGTGAAATTTTAATAAATGAAGTTGAAGTTATAAATAATGAAATTTATGCAGCAACTGAGAATGGAATTTTTGTAGCAGATGTAAACAGCCCAAATTTAATTGATTATAATAATTGGATTCAATATTCTAATGGAAATTATACTTCTTTAGAAATTTTTAATAATAAAATTTACACATCAAAGTCTAAGGATTTATATCAATTTGAAAGTGGCATGCTTACCAGTTTGAATCGTTATTCTCAAAACATTCTTTCTCTAAAAGCATCTATTAATAATCTAGCTATTTCTACTAAAAACAGCGCTTATTTTATTGATAGTAACAATATTGAAATACAAAACTACACTACAAATTCAACTGATGAGTATTATTTTAATTTAAATACAGCATTTTTAGAACAAGATATTATTTATTTAGGAACACAAGAGTTTGGAATACTTCAAAATAATATTGCCAATTTACCTAGCTTTACTGAAATTCATCCTGAAGGTCCAACATCAAATCTTTCTTTTTCAATTGCGGCAAAAGAAAATCATTTATGGGTAGTATATGGTTATTATGACGCTGCATATACACCTAAAAATGGAAAATACTCAATAAGTCATTATAACGGAACCAATTGGTTAAACAAACCCTACAGTGATTTTAATGTTAAAAATTTAGTTCATGTTACGTTTGATTATTCTAATATCAATAAAGTTTATATTAGTTCATGGGGTGCGAGTAATCCAAACGACATTTCAAACACAGGAGGAATGTTGATAGTTGAAAATGATGAAATTTTAGATTTTTGGAATTATACGAATAGTGAATTGGAAGAGGTTTTTTTACCTCAATACCCAAATTATAAAACCACGAGAATTAATGGTTCAGCTTTTGATTCTCAAGGAAATTTGTGGATTGCAAATGCTTGGATTGATAATATGGTGAAAAAATATGATGTAAATGGAGGTTGGTTTAGTTTTGAAATAAGCTCTGTGCTCACTAATACAGCTCGGGGTTTGAACGAGCTTGTAATCGATAAAACAAATACAATATGGATTGGAACAAGGAGAAATGGTGTATTGGCTTTTAATGAAAATGGCAATAAAAAAACCTCATTAATTACAGAGCCTACAAAAGGGTCATTGCCAGATTTAAATGTACGTACAGTACAGGTTGATGCAAGTAATAGAATTTGGATTGGAACACAAAAAGGATTAGTAGTATACTATAATGCTGCCAACATATTTAATGAAACCATAGTTGACGCTGAGCCAATAATTATTTTAGATGATGGAATTCCCAAAAAGTTGTTAGGTGATCAAGTGATAAACACTATTGCAATTGATGGTGCAGATAATAAATGGTTTGGAACAGAGTCAAGTGGAATTCTTCAAACTAGTCCAGATGGAACAAAAATTTTAAATCAATTTAACAAAACAAATTCACCTTTACCATCAAGTAATATTCAAAAAATTTCAGTTGATAAAAGCACGGGTAAAGTGTTTTTTGCAACGGATAAAGGAATTGTAAATTTTAATAGTAATGTAGCAACTTATAGTGAAAGCTTACCTGAAGTTTATGCATTTCCCAACCCCTCAGTTAAATCCAATGAATTTATTACCATTGATGGCAGAAATGGCGCTCATTTACCAAATGGAACTAATGCTAAAATTTTAGATGCTGCAGGTAATTTAGTGTATGAAACTAATGTAAAAGAAGGTCAGGAGTTATTTGGAGGTAAAGTAATTTGGGATAAAACCAATTTGGCCGGTTCTAAAGTTGCTTCGGGTGTTTATATTGTTCTGTTAACAGCCAATGAAAATACTGAAACTACCACAACTAAAATTGCTATTATCAATTAAAAATGGTTCAAAGCACTAAAGCAATAGTTATCAATACCATTAAATACGGAGATACAAGTTTAATAGTTACTTGTTATACTCAAATATGCGGTATAAAAACGTATATGTTAAAAGGTGTATTGAAGTCAAAAAAATCAAAAATTAAAGCAGCATATTTTCAGCCATTAACAATTCTTAATTTAACCGCAAACCATAACAGTAAAGGAAACTTAAATACTTTGAAAGAAGTTGAAGTAGCCTATTTTTACAATTCGTTATATACCAATATTAAAAAGCAAGCCATCGCTTTATTTCTGGCTGAAATATTATATTTCTCACTAAAAGAGGAAGAAAAAAACAGTATTTTATTCCAATATTTGGAGACTGCTTTTATGTGGTTAGACACTCATGAAAATGTTGCAAATTTTCATTTATTATTTCTGTTGAATTTAACTAAGTTTTTAGGATTTTATCCAAAATTAGTCAATGGAAGTTATTCATATTTCGATTTAATGGAAGGTGCTTTTACCAATAACAAAACAAATACCACTATTTCTGAAGAGAAATTGACTCAGTTTAAAAAAATCTTAGGCATAAATTTTGATGTTATTCATAAAGTCAATTTTAGTGCCTCAAACAGACAAGAAGTATTGACAATTTTAATTCAATATTTTCAACTACATTTGGGCGGATTTAAAAAACCAAAATCGTTAAATGTTTTGAAATCAATTTTTAGTAAAAGATGAATTTAAGACTTATTTTAATATTAACTTTCTTTGTTAATATACTTCAAGCTCAAAAGGTAAAAGTGCTCGAATATGGCACTAATTTCCCTATTGAGAATGTAATCATTTATAACGATAGTAAAAGTGACTTGGTATATTCTGACAAAAATGGAATAGCAGATTTAACCGATTTTAAAGAATTTGATATTATTTCATTTAATCATATTTCGTATGTTGAATATGAAATTTTAAAAAAGGAATTAGCCGTTGTTGAATTTGTGATTTATTTGATAAAAAAAGCGGAATTATTAGATGAAATTATATTATCAGCTTCAAAAGGTAGTGAAAAACGAAGTAGAATTGCCGAACAAGTAGTAATTGCTTTTAATGATGATATTAAAAAAATTGCCCCACAAACATCGGCCGATTTATTAGCAAACTTACCTGGAGTCAAAGTACAAAAATCTCAATTTGGCGGAGGAAGTCCGGTTTTAAGAGGAATGGAGGCTAATCGAGTTTTATTGGTAGTTGATGGTGTTAGAATGAACAACGCAATTTATAGAATGGGGCATTTGCAAAATGCTATTACTGTATCTCCAAATACTATTGACAGAACCGAGGTTATTTTTGGACCTTCATCGGTTATTTATGGTTCTGATGCTTTGGGAGGTGTAATTCATTATTACACAAAAACACCTAAAACCAGTACAAAAAAACAATTAAATTCTTCATTATTTTCAAGATTTGGAAGTGTAAATAATGAAATTACATCAACAGTAAACGTTGAATTTAGAAATAAAAAATGGGCATCTTTCACTAGTATTTCCCATAGTAAATTTGATGATTTAATAATGGGGAAAAAGCGTAATCATATCTATAATGACTGGGGAAAAGTATTTGAGTTTTCTAACAATTCCAATAATTTTTATAGCGAAACTCCTATTTTGAACTCAAATAGTAACAAGCAAAAAAATACAGGATATCATCAATCAGATTTTTTGCAAAAGTTTGCGTTTCCAATCTCTTCAAAAACTAATTTATTATTCAATTTTCAATATTCAAAATCTTCAAATATTGACAGATTTGATAAGTTAACTGAATATTCTGATGAACAATTAAAATTTGCAGAGTGGTATTACGGACCGCAAAAAAGATTACTACTTTCATCACAGCTTAAATTGAATCCCGAAAAAAAATGGATTGAAAAAGGTACAATTACCGCAGCTTTTCAAAATATTAAAGAATCAAGAGTTCAACGAAAGTTTGCTAGTTTAAATCGTTCTTATAGAAATGAAAATGTAGATGTTTTTAGTGTTAATGGCGACTTTCACGTACCAATTACAAAGCATAAAAACAGATTGTTGTCTTATGGTGTTGAAGCAACACATAACAAAGTAAACTCGAAAGCATATGGAAAAAAGCTGGATTTATATAACAATACTATTGTTGGATTTTCAGATACTTTTGAAGTGCAATCCCGTTATCCTGATGGCGGTAGTACCTATACAAGTTTTGCGACCTATTTAAATTACAGGCAAGACATAAATTCAAAAACTACATTAAATACAGGTATACGATATAACAACACCTATTTAACTGCTAAATGGATTGATGATACATTTATAACCTTGCCAAGTTTTGATATCTCATTAAATAACTCAGCAATTACTGCAACTATTGGTTACGCTTTTAAACCTACAAAAAACTGGCAGTTTAATACGGTGGTTTCATCGGGTTTTAGATCTCCAAATATAGATGATGTTGGTAAGGTTAGAGAAAAATCAGGTGATGTAACTGTCCCAAATATATATTTGAAACCTGAATATGCGTATAATTTTGAAACAGGAATTTTAAAATATTTCAACAATAAACAATTTCAGGCAGGATTAAGTGTTTACTATACATTATTGGATAATTATATATCTCGTAATGATTTTGAAATTGAAAATTCAAGTAGTATTTTATATGAGAATGAATTAGGGAATATTGTAGCAAACATTAATAATGATAATGCCTATATATTTGGGAGTACTTTTAGTTTTAAAGGAAAAATGAATGATATTTGGTATACCAATGGCTCGGTAACTTATACTAAAGGAAAAACTTATGATACTAAGCTGCCGCTATCTTCAATTCCACCTTTATTTGGGATGCTTGAAATAGGTTTTGAAAAAGAAAGAATTCAAGCATCGGTAAATTGGAAATTCAACTCAAAAAAAGCTTTAAAAGATTATAATTTAATTGAAGGAATTGATAATATTGAACAAACACCTTTAAATCAAAACACAGGATTGTATGAAGGGAATCCCGCCTGGAATACACTAAATGTAAGCGCTAAGTATGAGTTGAATAAATCCCTTTCTTTATTTTTAAATTTAGATAATTTATTTGACATACACTATAAGGAATTTGCTTCCTCTATTAGTGCCCCAGGGCGAAATGTTTCAGTTTCTTTTTTCTTAAAAATATAATATCTAAGAAAATATTATTTAAAAGCCGCAATTCCCGTAATATCCATTCCTGTAATTAATAAATGAATATCGTGTGTACCCTCATAAGTAATAACACTTTCTAAATTCATCATATGACGCATAATAGAATATTCTCCTGTAATACCCATCGCTCCCAATACCTGACGTGCTTCTCTGGCTATTTTTAAAGCCATATCTACATTATTTCGTTTTGCCATAGATATTTGAGCTGTAGTTGCCTTTCCCTCATTTTTAAGTGTTCCTAGCCTCCAGGTTAACAACTGTGCTTTGGTGATTTCAGTAATCATTTCAGCTAATTTTTTTTGTTGTAGTTGGTAAGCTGCAATAGGTTTGTCAAATTGAATTCGTTCTTTAGCGTAACGCAAAGCAGTATCATAACAATCCATAGCAGCCCCAATAGCCCCCCATGCAATTCCGTAACGAGCAGAATCTAAACAGCCAAGAGGCGCACCTAACCCGTCTTTATTTGGCAAAATATTTTCCTTTGGGATTTTCACATTATCAAATATCAATTCTCCTGTTGATGAAGTTCTCAATGACCATTTGTTATGAGTTTCAGGAGTTGAAAAACCATCCATTCCCCGCTCCACAATAATGCCTTTAATACGTCCTTCTTCATTTTTAGCCCAAACAACTGCAATATCGGCAAATGGAGCATTTGAAATCCACATTTTAGCACCATTTAACAAATAATAACCACCCATATCTTTAATATTTGTGACCATTCCACCTGGATTTGAACCATAATCTGGTTCTGTCAAGCCAAAACAACCCATAAATTCACCACTTGCCAATTTTGGTAGGTACTTTTTGCGCTGTTCTTCACTTCCATATTTGTAAATAGGATACATTACTAATGATGATTGAACTGAAGCTGTTGAGCGCACTCCTGAATCGCCACGTTCAATTTCTTGCATAATTAATCCGTATGAAATTTGATCTAATCCTGCCCCGCCATATGCAGAAGGAATATAAGGTCCAAAAGCACCAATTTCAGCTAAACCATTTATAATTGATTCTGGAAATTCTGCCTTTTGAGCAGCTTGTTCAATAATTGGAGATACTTCACGTTTTACCCATTCTCTAGCGGCATCTCTTACTAATAGATGTTCTTCGGTCAACAATTCATCCAATTGATAATAATCGGGTGCTTGAAATAAATCTTGAGACATTTAAGTTTAAATTTTAGGTTATACACAAAGTTAATAATTAAAGTTTTAAGTTTTTATTTGAATGTAAGATATGAATATTGAGTATTAAGATGTGAGAAATTTGAATTAATAAAAACTCAATATTCATTAGTCAATATTTATTTCTCCAAACTTTAACGTACTTTTGCTAACTCTAATGATTGATGAACTTACAATGAAATATACATTAGGAAAAGAAGAAAAATTAAAAAGTAAAAAGCTAATTGAACAGTTATTTTTAGAAGGAACAAGAGTAAAATTGTATCCTATTCAATTAATTTACTTAGAAAAAAACCACAAGGCTGAGTTTCCTATACAGGTTGGCTTTTCAGTTCCTAAAAGAAATATTAAATTAGCTGTAAACAGAAACAGAATTAAGCGTGTATTACGTGAAATATACAGATGTAATAAGTTTGGGTTTTCTGAAAAAATAGGAAAAAAATACATTTTCATGTTCATTTATATGGCGAAAGAGGAAATAAATCATGCCAATTTAGAAGTGTCATTTTTGAAATTACTTGAAAAATTTTCAACTAAAATTGAAGGCTATGAAGCGCAAAATTAAAAAACGAATAGCGGGAATTTTAGTTATTGTATTTGTTGTAATTTCTATTAGTTTTCAATCTAATTTTTTTGAAATAGCCAAACAAATTGATATTTATACAACCATGTTTAAAGAGTTGAACATGTATTATATTGATGAGGTAAACCCTGCGAAACTTAACGAGAAATCGGTCAATTATATGTTGAGTAGTTTAGACCCCTATACTAGATATTTTGATGAGCAAGGTGTAGAAGATGCCCGTATACTTTCAACTGGAGAATATGGTGGAATAGGAGTTGTTTCTCGCTATAAAAATAAAATACTTACTATTCGTGAAATTTTAAAAAATTCACCTGCTCAAAAATCGGGGATTAAAGCGGGCGATAAAATTTTAAAAATTGATGATGTTGTCGTAAGTGATTTTGAAGGCAAAGGAATTGAAAGCCTACTAAACGGTTTGCCTAATACTAAAGTAATTATTGAAATTGAACGCCAAAATAAAAAGCAAATTATTGAAATTGTGCGTAAAAAAATTGAAATAAATCCAGTTCCACATTACTCCATGATAGATAATGAGATTGGATATATTTCGTTTATCAAATTTAATAAAAAAGCTTCAAGCGAAGTGAAAAAGGCATTTCTAGCATTGAAAGATGAAGGCATGAAAAAGCTTATTATTGATGTGCGCAGTAATCCAGGAGGTTTGTTAAATGAAGCGGTGAATATTGCTAATTTTTTTATTCCAAAAGATAAAATTGTAGTTACTACTAAAGCAAAAATTGAAAAGTGGAGTAACACTTTTAAAACACGTTTTAAACCTATAGATATAGAAATACCTATAGTTGTATTGGTAAATAACAGATCAGCATCTGCTTCAGAAATTCTAGCAGGTTCATTACAAGATTATGACAGAGCTGTAATTATTGGAGAGCGTTCTTTTGGGAAAGGTCTTGTTCAACGTTATAGTAAGCTTTCTTACGGAACTCAAATAAAATTAACTATCTCAAAATATTATACACCTAGCGGAAGATGTATTCAGGAATTAGATTATACAAATAGAGATAATAAAGGGAACATTCCAAAGTTTTCTGATTCGGAGCGAAAGGCATATAAAACAGAAAACGGAAGAACTATTTTTGGCGGCGGCGGCATTATGCCTGATATTAAAATTAAAAAACCTGAAACTACTAAAACTACTGAAACATTGTTGAAATCCGATGCGTTTTTTAAATATGCAACCAATTATTTTTACAAAAATCCTACTATTTCTGAGCCGCAACAATTCAATTTAGCCACAAAGGAATTCAACTTATTAGTAGAATTTTTACGAAAAAATAACAATGATTTTGAAACTTCCACCGAAACCCAATTTAAAGAAGCTTTGAAAAAAGCTGAAACAGAAAATTTAAGCAATAATTTAAAAGCTGATTACACACAGTTATTAGGAAATATTCAAGAAGAAAAAATAAATGAATTAGAAAAAAACAAGGAAGAAATACTTTCAAAACTAACCGAAGAAATTGTAAAAAGATACTTTTATTCAGAAGGTGTTTATAAGCAAAAAGCAAATTTTGATACTACAATTTTAAAAGCTACAGAAGTACTTAATAATTTTAAAGCTTACTCAAAAGTTTTAAGTAATTAACCTTTTTATAAATTATAGGAGATATTGTATCTTTACCCGATAAAATAGGTTTATGCAACAAGCAAAAATTAAAGGAAGAACCCGAGCCCAAGAATCATCAAACGCCATTGAACGTTTATACATTTCAATGCGCCACCTGTTTAGCCGTGGGTTTTACAAGCCAATGGGAGTTTCTGGAGAAACTTTAAGACAATCATTATTATCTCTTCGCCCAGAAATTTATGGCTCAATTGCCGAAGAAAAAGTAGAGCTAGAAGGTTTAATTTATGTGATAGAAAGGTTGCCAATTGGTATTGAAGAATGCCGATTTATAAATTTAACTGCTGATGAAGGTTATTCCAATTCACATTTTAAACCTATTATCCCAGCCAAAAGAAGAAGAAATTGTTTTAGAATAGATAAAGATCAAATGAATATTGAGGTAACAAGAGGAAGATCGGAAATCTACGATATCTTAACACATTTAACCTTTTTATTTATTGAATCACATAAAATAGCAGACAAAGTTTTAGTAGGTGAAGATTCAGAAACATTAAGAGAATGGAAAAAGTTGGAAGATGTTGTTTTGCATAATAGAAAGTTATTACAAAAAGACAGAGATATTATGCTGGCTCATATGGCAAGCGTTTTAGGAAGAACTTTTGAAGAAACTCAAAGTGTTCACAACCAGTTAAGCGAACAAAATAATCCCGACAGGTTTTTTCAAATCATTTATTGGTTAGGCTATCTAGCAATCAATGAAAAAACAAATAATTTAAAAAGAGCCATTACTTTTAGCCCAATACTTCGTGAACGAATAGGTCATCATATTTATGGTGAAATGTGGGCGAATAATATTAAAAAAACGCTGAGTGAATATAATTTACTTCATCGACCAATTCATATTATAAGTGCTAATATGCATAGCGTTATGAATACAATTTACGCACCCATTGTTTTATCAAATCAAATTGTTGATAATGATGCTATTTCGCTATTTGAATTGTTGAGTAAAGATGATAACGAAGATTTACGAAGGCAGGTAAAAGAATACGCTTCAAAAAATGGATTGGTGTACTTGAAAGATCATTCAGGTACTAATATAAATGTTCAAATTATTGATACTTCAAAAATTGATTTAAGCAAAACAAATTACACAGTAGGAAATAGTAATAAAAGTGATGAAATGCCTGTTATTATTGTAATGGATTATGCTTTTGGTGAACAAGCTTACGAAACAATGGATGAACTCTTAAAGCCATACATTTGTGAAAATGATAAAAATTACCATTTAAGCATAGAGTCGGTTTCAGTTATGGGAAAGGCAGGAATTTTAGAAGGGGCAAAAGGAGATATTATGATTCCATCAGCGCATGTATTTGAAGGTACCGCGGATAATTACCCATTTAAAAATCAACTAAAAAAGAGAATGTTTGAAGGTTGTGGTGTTGATATACATTCGGGCGCCATGGTTACAGTTTTAGGAACATCTTTACAAAATAAAGATATCTTGAAGTTTTTTCACAATTCTACATGGAAAGTTACAGGATTAGAAATGGAAGGTGCCCATTATCAAAAAGCCATTCAATCAGCATCAAAAATTAGGGGAAATATTTCAGAAAAAGTAAAGGTAAGGTATGCTTATTATGCCTCTGATAATCCTTTAGAAACAGGAGCTACTTTAGCTTCTGGAGGCCTAGGGTCAACAGGCGTGCTTCCAACCTATGTAATCACTGAAAAAATTCTTGAACAAATATTTTAGTGCATATAGTTGAATAGAAAACGCTACATATTCCCAAAGAGAATTTTCGATATTGTTTTTTCAATTTTTGTAATTGTTGCAATTTTAAGTTGGATGATACCTTTGGTAGCTATTATCATTTTTTTGGAATCTGGTGAAAAAACCTTTTTTACGCAAGAAAGAATAGGAAAAAAGGGTGTTCCTTTTAAAATTTATAAATTTAAAAGTATGAAAGGTGTTTGCCCTATAAATGATCCACTTTTATCAAGAGATGAAGAAGCTCGAATTACCAAATTTGGAAAATTTATTAGAAAATATAGAATAGATGAATTTCCGCAGTTTTTAAATGTTTTAAAAGGTGAAATGAGTATTGTTGGACCTCGCCCAGAAAGACAATTATTTTTAGACCAAATAATCATCCATATTCCAAAATATACGGAAATGCAAAAATTAAAACCAGGAATTACATCATTAGGGCAAATAAAATATGGCTATGCCGATAATTTAACTCAAATGCTTAAACGCGCCAGATATGATTTAGTTTATTTGGATAACTTAACTTTTTGGACAGATTTAAAAGTAATAATTGGTACCATTGGAATTGTATTTCAGGGTAAAGGAAAATAAAACAACAAACTAACAATATAAAATGAACGTATTAATATTAGGGTCGGGAGGTAGAGAACATGCAATGGCCTGGAAAATTTCACAAAGTAAATTACTGGATAATTTATTTATTGCCCCTGGAAATGCTGGGACTAAAAGTGTAGGAATTAATTTAGATTTTAACCCTACGAATTTTGATGATTTGAAAGCAGCTATCATCAAGCACCAAATTGAACTTGTTGTTGTTGGCCCTGAAGATCCGCTGGTTAAAGGAGTTTCTGATTTTCTTTTAAATGACGAAGCCTTAAATGTTTTAGTAGTTGGCCCTGAAAAATATGCTGCACAATTGGAAGGAAGTAAAGAATTTGCAAAAGAATTTATGTTTCGACATGATATTCCAACAGCAGCCTATAAAAGTTTTACAAAAAATAACTTAGAAGAAGGGTATGATTTTTTAGAAACCTTGAAACCGCCCTATGTATTAAAGGCTGATGGTTTGGCTGCCGGAAAAGGTGTATTGATTTTAAATGATATTGAAGAGGCTAAAACTGAATTGAAAGAAATGTTAGCCAATGAAAAATTTGGCGATGCCAGTAGCAAGGTAGTAATTGAAGAATTCTTGGATGGAATTGAATTAAGTTGTTTTGTATTAACTGATGGGACAAGTTATGTAAACTTACCAAATGCCAAAGATTATAAACGTATAGGTGAAGGTGATGTTGGGTTAAATACCGGCGGAATGGGAGCTGTATCTCCTGTGCCATTTGCTAATGAAGAGTTCATGGCTAAAATTGAAGAGCGCGTAATAAAACCTACTGTTAATGGTTTGAAAAAGGACAACATTCCATATGTTGGTTTTATTTTTATTGGACTTATAAAAGTAAATGGAGAACCAAAAGTAATCGAGTACAATTGCCGTATGGGTGATCCTGAAACCGAAGTAGTTATTCCACGACTGAAAAGTGATTTTTTAGACTTATTAATTGCGGCTGGTAAAAAAGAACTACATGCTAAAACTGTTGAATTTATTGATAAAAGTGCTTGTACGGTAATGTTAGTTTCAGGTGGATATCCTGAAGATTATGAAAAAGGAAAAGAAATAATGGGTGCTGAAAAAGTAACCGATTCTATTGTTTTTCATGCTGGGACAACCATCAAAAACAACAAGGTAGTAACCAATGGAGGTAGAGTAATTGCCGTAACATCTTATGGTGCCGATTTCAAAGAAGCGCTAAAGCAATCTTATAAAAGTATAGATGGTATTTGTTTTGAAGGAATGAATTTTAGAAAAGATATTGGTTTTGACCTGTAAAAAAAATTCTTATCGCTCCGTTAAATTAGGGTTTAGGCTACGCTTCCTACCGTATTCCATTATTAAGAAATTGTAGATAGCTGATTTTGTGATTGTACCTGTGTGATGGAGATGCTTAGCGCTATTAAAAAAGAATTTCCTAAGTTAACAAGCTACCTACTTCCTTTATATAGCGTAAACTATTCAAAAAACAGCAGATTGCTGGAATAATTTCTGACAATAGGTTTGGTGTGTATCACCCGAAAACTCCTTCAGTTTACATAAATCACCAGCTAAATGTTTTGCTAGAATTCGGTACTTTTTTACCTCAAAAATTCATCAAAACATGATGAAATTTAATGAGGTTTGGATTCCTGATACGCCTGATGCTCATAATCTTTCAGAGGGATTAAGCGCTTTTAAAGACTTTAATTTAAGTATCAAGCCAACAGGAGTTGCAAGTAGGTTAAAGCCGCTTAAATTAGACGTTAAACACAATGTGATGGTATTATTATCTGGTTCCGAACCACAACGTGCCGTTATAGAAAATAAACTACTCAATCAAAACAACTTGATTATTGCTCGTTCAGGGTATTCAACCATTATGGATTTAAAATTTTTCAACTCGTTCTAGGGTAAAAGAAAATTCAGATCCTATTTTAAACTTACTTTTTACAAAAATTTGTTCACCGTGCGCTTCAATAATATGTTTTACTATTGCCAAGCCTAACCCCGAACCACCTTGTTCTCTTGATCTGCTCTTATCTATTCTGTAAAATCGTTCAAACAATCTGGGCAGGTGAACTTTTTTAATACCTTCACCATTATCACTTACTTTAACCAATATTTTATTGTCTTTTTTAGTTTCAAAGCTAACTAAAGTGTACCCTCCTGTACGTCCGTATTTAATTGAATTTACTACTAAATTTGTAAGCACCTGTTCAACACGTTCTTTGTCGGCAAAAACCATAATAGGTAAATATGGTTTTTTAAAAATTAAGGCGATGTTTCTTTTTTTTGCTTTAATTTCAAGTAAATCAAATACGTCTTGTGTTAATTTTACAATATCAAAAGGTTCTTGATCTAAATACAATTCGTCAGTTTCTAATTTAGAAATCATATCTAAATCTTTTACAATAGAAATAAGTCTTTCAACACCTTTATTAGCTCTGTTCAAATAGTTTTTGGCAATTATTTTATCATTAATTGCGCTATCCATTAAAGTAAGTAAATAGCCTTGTACTGTAAATAGAGGCGTTTTTAATTCATGGGAAACATTGCCTAAAAATTCTTTTCTATAACTATCACGTAAATGTAAATTTTGTATTTGCAGTTGTTTTGCTTCGGCAAATTTTTCAACTTCTTTTGAAAGTGTATTAATATCTGAAGTTATAGAGGTTTTTCTTAAATCGGAAGAATCTAATATGGAAACATTCTCATAAATTTGTTTAATTCGTTGATAAATAAATTTCTCTAATCTGTACTGTGTAATTGAAAAAGTAAATAAAAATACAATAAGTATAAATGCTAAAAAATACAGTAAATGAGGTACGGTATTTAAAAAAAAGTAAGCCGATAAATAAAGTGCTACAGCACAAAAAAATGTAATGTATAGCGAAGATTTAAATGCAAAGGAGTATGTTTTTTTAATCTTCATGTATAACAAATTTATAACCTACGCCTTTTACGGTTTTAAAGTTTTGGTTGCCAATTTTTTCACGAAGTTTTCTAATATGCACGTCAATGGTTCTGCCGCCAACAACAACTTCATTTCCCCATACTTTGTCTAAAATATCATCACGCGTAAATACTTTTCCAGGTTTTGAAGCTAGTAATGAAAATAGCTCAAATTCTTTTCTTGGAAGTGCTAATTTATTGCCATCCTTAATTACCACATACTCATCACGGTCAATAATAATTCCTCCAACTTCAACTTTTTCTAAATTTTCAGCAGTAGTATTTTCTTTAACTCTTCTAAGCAAAGCTTTAATTTTACTTAGTAATACTTTTGGTTTAATAGGTTTTGTAATATAATCATCGGCTCCAACATTAAAGCCGGCAACCTGCGAATAATCTTCACCGCGGGCAGTAAAAAAAGTGATTAAAACATGTTCCAAATCTTTTGTAGCTCTAATTTTTTCGCAAGCCTCCATACCATCCATTTCTGGCATCATTATGTCTAAAATAATTAAATGAGGTTTTATTTTTTTAGCTTTTTCAACCGCTTCTAATCCGTTTTTAGCTGTTGTAATTTGATAACCTTCATTTTTTAAATTGTAACCTACTATTTCCAAAATATCAGGCTCATCATCAACCAATAGTATTTTAATATTTGAATTTTTCATAATTAATAAATTATGTATTTAAACATTCAAAAGTAAATATAAAATATATTATACATACTAAAAAGTTATGGAGCACCTAAATAATATTATTAACCCTACGTTTATAGAATATTTATGGCCTTTTATTTACGAAAAGTTATTCTTTATAAGAAAAACAATTTTCTCTTATAGCGCGTGATGATTAATATCTAATTTTAAGGTTTAAAATAAAAATTAAGCTATGAAAAAAAACTACTTATTATTGGTGGCGGTTTTCGCCATGAGTTCATTTATGTATGGACAAGGATTTGAAACTTTTACAAACTTACCTTTAGGTTCCAATTATGAAACAGGAAACTTTGTTGGAGATAATGGTATTACTTGGAATTATGAAGAGTGTAAAGATGAAAATGATGATCAGTTTTCTTCAGGTATAAATTTACCTGCCATTATGTTAAATAAAGAAAGTAATGGAGGAAAAATATCAGTTAATTCGGGATTAAATGGTGTAGGAGAGATTACCATGAAACTTTATAAAGGTTTGTCCGATACAATAAATAGGCAAGTTGATATATATGTAAACGAAATCCTCTATGGAACCTCGCCTGGTTTTAACGATAATGCAGAACATATTTATAAAATTTCAGGAATTAATGTTATAGGTAATGTATTAATTGAAATACACAATACTAAATCTGCCCAAATTATTGTTGATGACGTACAATGGAGCGCCTCTGGGGTGTCTCTTTCAGTAATTAAAAACAATATCAAAGGTTTTGCCATGTATCCAAATCCAGTTACAAATGGAGAAGTAAGGCTAACTTCACAAAGAAATGCTATAAAACAAGTTGAAATTTATTCTATGCTTGGGAAACAGGTATTTAATAAAACGGTAAAACCAAACGAAACTATTAATGTTTCAAACTTAAATGCAGGTATGTATATGATGCGAGTTGTTGAAGAGGGTAAAATAGCTACTCGTAAATTAGTGATTAAATAATATTTTAATATTTAAAATAGTTTAAAAGCATCTCAAAAATGAGATGCTTTTTTGTTATATTTAACTCAAAAAAGGTATGAATACAAAACTTAATTTCGAAAACATTTTGTTCTTAGATATTGAAACTGTTCCTGAAACTGAAAATTTTCAAGATTTATCAGAAACTAAACAAGAGCTATTTTCAAAAAAAACTGAATACCAACGAAAAGATGAAATTTCCGCTTCAGAATTTTATGATAGAGCTGGTATTTGGGCTGAGTTTGGAAAAATTGTATGCATATCAGTTGGATTTTTTACCAATTTTAATTCAGAAGATAGGAAGTTTAGAGTAAAGTCTTTTTTTGGTGATGAGCCTTCTATTTTAAAAGAATTTAAAGACCTTTTAAGCAATCATTATAGCAAACCACAATATTTGTTATGCGGACATAATGGAAAAGAATTTGATTTTCCATTTATAGCAAGAAGAATGATAATTCATCAAATGGAATTGCCCGAAAAATTAAACTTATTTGGTAAAAAACCTTGGGAGATTCCGCATTTAGATACCATGGAATTATGGAAGTTTGGCGATTATAAACATTTTACTTCATTAAAGCTGTTAACCACTATTTTAAATATTCCTTCGCCAAAAGATGATATTGATGGAAGTGAAGTAGGAGCTGTGTATTACCAGGAAAATAACATTGATCGAATTGTTACTTATTGCGAAAAAGATACGGTAGCTGTAGCACAACTTTTATTACGTTTTAATAATGAACCTTTAATTGAAGAGTTAAGCATTGTACATGTTTAAATAATGGAGTTGTTCTGAGTTTCTCGAAGAATTAAATAAATAAGTTTAACCTTCTAATTTCATTGAAAGTTCAAGCCAACGTTCTTCTTTTTGGTTAATATCAGCAATTAATTGTTGTAGTTCAATAGAAATAGTATTTATTTCTTCGCCTGAAATTTCACCTAAAGACAGCTTTGATTCCAGCTTGTTTTTTTGAGTTTCCAAGTGTTCAATTTCACCTTCCAAAGAGTTAAAATCACGCTGTTCCATATATGAAAGTTTTTCTTTTTTAGTGTTGTTTACACGGGTATCTTCTTTTTTTATAGCAACAATTCCTTCTTTAGGTTTTGAGTTTTCATACACTCTGTAATCGGTATAATTTCCCGGAAAATCTTCTACTACGCCATTACCTCTAAATACAAATAAATGATCTACAATTTTGTCCATAAAATACCTGTCGTGTGATACAACTATTAAGCATCCGGGAAAATCTAACAAGAAATTTTCCAACACATTTAAGGTAATAATATCTAAATCGTTGGTAGGCTCATCGAGAATTAAAAAATTTGGATTTTGAATTAAAACAGTACATAAATAAAGTCGTTTTCGTTCTCCACCACTTAATTTTTCAACAAAATCGTATTGTCGTTTTCTGCTAAACAAAAAACGTTCTAGTAATTGCCCTGCCGATATTTTTCTTCCTTTGGTAAGTGGAATATATTCGCCAAATTCTTTAATAACCTCAATAACTTTTTGCTGAGGTTTTGGTACAATTCCGTCTTGGGTATAATATCCAAACTTAACGGTTTCACCAACCACAACTTTACCTGAATCAACAGGTATTTTTTGGGTAATTATATTCAAAAAAGAAGATTTTCCACTACCATTTTTTCCAATAATTCCAATGCGTTCACCTCGTTTAAAAACATAATCCAGTTTATTTAGGATAACTAAATCATCAAAATTTTTTGAAATGTTGTGAAGCTCCAAAATTTTAGAGCCTAAACGCTCCATATTAATTTCTAACTGAACTTGGTGATTGTCTCTGCGTTTATGTGCTTCTTCTTTAATTACAAAAAAGTCATCAATTCTACTTTTAGACTTTGTAGTTCTGGCTTTAGGTTGCCTGCGCATCCATTCCAGTTCTTTTTTGAAAAGGTTCTTCGCTTTTTCTACAGTTGCTTGTTCTTGCGCTACACGCTCTTCTTTTTTCTGTAAAAAGTAAGAATAATTTCCTTTATACGTATATAATTTCCCTTGGTCTAATTCAACAATTTCGGTACAAACACGCTCTAAAAAATAGCGATCGTGCGTAACCATAAACAAGGTAATTTTTTCTTTGGTAAAATAACTTTCCAGCCATTCAATCATTTCTAAATCTAGATGATTGGTAGGCTCATCTAATATTAATAAATCTGGTTTATGAATTAAAATAATAGCAAGTGCTAATCGCTTTTTTTGTCCTCCCGAAAGTGAACTTACCTTTTGTGATAAATTATCTAATTTTAATTTGAATAAAATTTGCTTGTATTGTGTTTCAAAATCCCACGCATTGTTGCGCTCCATTTGCTCAAAAGCTTGTTGGTAAGCTTTTTCATCAGAGGGGTTGTCTAAAGCCTTTTCATATGTTTCAATAATTTTTAAAATAGCGTTATCCGAATCAAAAATAGTTTGTTCTACCGTAAGCGTTTCATTCAAAGCGTCTTCCTGTGACAAATAGGCAATTTTCAAATCCTTTCTGCAAATTACCTGACCGTTATCAGGTGTATCCAATCCGGCAATAATATTAAGCATAGAAGTTTTACCAGTACCATTTTTGGCTATAAAAGCAATCTTCTGATCCTTATTAATTCCAAAGGAAATAGCACTAAAAAGTTCTAATTCACCGTAAGATTTTGAGATATTTTCAACTGAAATATAATTCATGCATTCAAGAATTTTGACAAAACTACATAAAATTAACCCAAAATTTATGATTATTCAGCCATTTTAGGCGTTCCCTTTTGGGTCGAGCTATCACTTCTCGCTTTTAAAACTTTAAAGAGCTCAAACAAACCGTTCTATCCCTAACGCAATTCAAACAAAATGCTTAATTTTAAAAATATTTTTAAGTTATACAAACACGATGTTAAAAATTCAAAATTTATCAGTTTCATTTCAAGAAAACAAGGTAGTAAACGCTATTAATTTTGAATTAAATAAAGGAGAAATAGTGGGAATTGTTGGCGAATCGGGTAGTGGAAAATCGGTTTCATCATTAGCTATTTTAGGCTTGCTTCCAAAAAATGCCACTGTAGAAGGGAGTATATTTTTCAATGAAACTAATTTGATTAACTCTTCAGAAAAGGAGTTTCAAAAAATTAGAGGAAATCAAATTTCTATGATTTTTCAAGAGCCTATGAGCTCTTTAAATCCAAGTTTAACTTGCGGATTCCAAGTTCAGGAAATTTTACTTCAACATAAAAATATTTCAAAAAAGGAAGCAAAAAAAAAGGTAATTGAATTGTTTGAGAAGGTAAAACTTCCAAGACCTGCAATAACTTATAACCAATATCCACATCAACTTTCAGGAGGCCAAAAACAACGAGTTATGATTGCTATGGCTATTGCTTGTAAACCTCAGATTTTAATTGCAGATGAACCTACAACAGCATTGGATGTTACAGTTCAAAAAGAAATTATTTTGTTGTTAAAAGAGTTGCAGCAGGAAACTAATATGAGCATTATTTTTATAACGCATGATTTGGCTTTGGTTTCAGAAATTGCAACCAATGTGTTGGTAATGTATAAAGGTAAAATTGTGGAACAAGGCAATTCAAAAACAATTTTTAAAAATCCAAAAAACAATTACACCAAAGCATTAATAAATTCAAAACCGAGTTTAAACGAACGTTTAAAAAAACTACCTACTGTAGCTGATTTTGTAGAAAATAAACTTCAAATAGATATTTATTCTTCAAAAGAAAGAAGTGAATTTCATAAAACAATTTATAATAAAAAGCCATTGTTAGAAATTAAAAATATGTCGACGTATTTTGAAATTGGAAATAGTTTTTTGTTTAAAAAGCAACAGTTTGTAAAAGCAGTAGATAATGTTTCTTTTAAGTTGTTTGAAGGTGAAACATTAGGGTTGGTTGGCGAAAGTGGTTGTGGGAAAACCACCTTGGGTCGCACAATTTTACATTTGGAAAAAGCAACAAGTGGACAAATTTTATATAAACAACAAGATATTACATCACTTTCAAAAAAAGCTCTAAAAAACTTCAGAAAAGAAGTGCAAATAATTTTTCAAGATCCTTTTTCATCGTTAAACCCAAGAATTCCAGTTGGAAATGCGATTATGGAACCCATGAAAGTTCACGGTATTTTAAACTCCTTAACAAAACGAAAAGAATATGTTTTGAATATTTTAAAGCAGGTTGGTCTAGAAGAAGAACACTTTTACCGTTATCCACATGAGTTTTCAGGAGGTCAGCGGCAACGTATTGGAATTGCACGAACCATTGCTTTAAAACCTAAACTGATTATTTGCGACGAATCGGTTTCAGCCCTTGATGTTTCAGTTCAGGCACAAGTATTAAATTTATTGAATGAGTTGAAACAAACGTTTGGGTTTACATATATTTTTATTTCGCATGATTTGGCTGTGGTAAAATATATGGCTGATCAATTAGTAGTTATGAATAAAGGAAAAATTGAAGAAATTGGTGATGCTGATAAAATTTATAAATCACCAAATACCAGTTATACACAAAAATTAATTGATGCAATCCCTAAAGGTATTTAAAAGCATTTAATCGTATATTGCAGCGTAAATGCAATTCAAAAAATTACATAATATTATTTTGGTTGGACTATTTTTCATTTCAAGTATTTTGTGTTCTCAGGTTCCAAAAGAAGCTGAAGAAAATAATTTAAAATTTCAAACTTATTTTTTTGAAGCTTTAAAACAGAAAGCAATAAAAAATTATTCAAAAGCTATTGAAAATCTTGAAAAATGCTATGAAATCAAAGAGCAGGATATGGCTGTGGAATTTGAACTTTCTAAAAATTACTTGTTTCTTAATCAGTTTTTTGAAGCAGAATTATTTATAAATAAAGCGTTGGAAACGTCACCTTCAAATCAGTTTTTATTGCAGCATAAAGTACTGGTGTACAAATCTCAAAGAAAATTTAGTGAAGCTATTGAAATTCAAAAGAAACTAAATGAAATTCATCCAAAATATGCTGATGAATTGGCACTTTTGTATATTCAAAATAAAAATTATATTGAGGCAGAAAATTTAATTGCTGAAATTGAAAAAAATGCTTTAACAACAACAAGAATTTCAAGTTTTAAGGCATATATTGAAAATAGAAAAAAGGCAATTGCTAGTAAAAATAATGTGAGTACCTCAAAAAGCACTTCACAAACCATTGATGATTTAAGAAAAGAATTTCAAGATAGAAAAGGATATAAAACACTTATTCACCTTTTGAATAAAGAAATAGAACTGGAAAAATACGAGCTATTGAATTCCGATTCTAAAAAAGGAATTGAACTATATCCGGCGCAACCTGTTTTGTATAAACTTAATGGTTTGGCATTAAATAAAATAGGAAAATATAATAAAGCAATCATCGTTTTAACTATTGGTATGGACTTTGTAATAGACAACAAGGTCTTAGAAGCTGATTTTTACAGTCTTATAGCGGTTAGTTATGAAAAACTAAACAATACAAAAAAGGCTTCAAATTACAAACAAAAAGCTGCGGCTTTAAGAAAAGTAACTAAATGAGAACATGGTATAAAATACTAGTTGTAATTTTAATTGTATTTACTTCGTGTAAATCAAAGAAAACTATTTCTGATGTAAATACAATTCACTCAATTTCAACTAAAAAAATTATTAATAATCATTACAATAATAAATTCAATCAAGAGACTGTATATGCAAAATTAAATGCGAAATACAAAGGGAAAAAAAGTTCGGCATCTATAGGTGTAAAATTGCGTTTAGATAAAGATAAAACTATTTGGATGAGTGCTACAAAACTTGGAATTCCAATTGCAAAAGTTAAAATTACACCTACTAAAGTTAGTTATTACGAAAAAATATCAAAAACTTATTTCGAAGGAGATTTTTCATTAATAAGTAGTTGGCTAGGAACTGATTTGAATTATAATAAACTTCAAAATATTTTATTAGGTCAGGCAGTTTTAAACTTGAAAAAAGGAAAATATATTTCAACTATTGATAACAATTTATATGAAGTAAAACCGAAGAAAAATAATGAATTGTTTGATGTTTTGTTTTTGTTAAATCCGTTGAATTTTAAAGTAAATAAACAAGAGATTAAACAATTCGAAAAGAACCAGATGCTTTCAGTTTCGTACCCAACTTACAAAGAAATTGAAGGGGAACTGTTCCCTAAAAAAATTAATATCAGAGCTATTGAAAATAGAAATTTAACTTCTATTGATATTGAATATCGTACGGTAGAATTCAATAAAGAATTAACATTCCCATTTTCAATTCCAAACGGTTATAAAGAAATTAGTATAAAATAATGCATTTCAATCCAAAATACCTTCTTTTTATTTTTATAGTATTTATCTCGGTTCAAACTTCGGCTCAAAAATCAAAACGTCAAAAGCTTGAAGCTCGTAGAGTACAACTTCAAAAAGATAAAATTTATATAAACGCTTTGTTATCCAATGCAAAACGTAAAGAAAACAACTTAGTAAATGAATTAAAGGATATTAAGGATAAAATTAATATAAGTGAAGATATTATTGGAGCAATAACTAATGAAACCAAAGAATTAGGGAATGAAATTTACTTGAATCAACTGGAGATTAATAAAAATAAAAGAGCTTTAGAATCATTGAAGAAAGAGTATGCTAAAATGATTTATAAATCATATAAGAGTAAATCTCAAAATAGTAGAATGATGTTTCTATTGTCTTCTGAAAACTTTTTACAAGCTTTTAAAAGGTTTCAGTATATGAAACAGTACAATGCTTATAGGAAGAAACAAGGTGTGGAAATTCAGGAAAAAACAATGGAATTACAAACCTTAACCGATTCATTAAAAATTAAAAAGAATTTAAAACAAGCCTTACTTTCCGATAAAAAACAGGAGCAATCTGTTATAGAAAAAGAGAAAAAAACTCAGGAAGGTTTGTTGAGTCAGGTAAAACAAAAAGAAAACAAATACAAGAGGCAAATAAGAGGTTTTATTAAAGAAGAGAAAAGAATAAATGCTCAAATAGATAAATTAATCCGTGATGCTATTGCAGCTTCTAATAAAAAGGCGGGTAAAAGTTCTTCTTCCGCTACATTTGCCTTAACTCCTAAGGCAAAAGAATTGGCTGCGAAGTTTGAATTGAATAAAGGTAAATTAGATTGGCCGGTTGAAAGAGGCTTTGTATCTACATTTTATGGAAAACAGCCACACCCAGTTGTGAAATCGCTTACCATTCAAAGTAATGGAGTTAGAATTACAACTAATAAAGGAAGTAAGGCAAGAGCTATTTTTAGTGGGACAGTGCTTGCAATTCAAATAATGACAGGGAATAAAAAAGCGGTTTTAATTCAACATGGTAATTATATAACGGTATATAAAAACCTTGAAAATGTTATAGTTAAAAAGGGAGACAATGTGAAAATAAAACAGATAATAGGTACAATTTTTACCGATAAAATTACGGGTAAAACAATATTGGATTTTGTACTTTCAAAAAATGCCACCACTCAAAATCCTGCAAATTGGATTTATAGAATGTAATTGGTTATTCGGTGAATAATGCTTTTAACTCTGTAGCTTCATCCGGTTTTATTTTCCCCGCTAAAATTAGACTTAATTGCTTTCTGCGTAAAGCACCATCAAAACGAGTTTTTTCTAACTCAGTTTCAGGTTTAATTTGAGGAATTTTTACAGGATTTCCCATTTCATCAACAGCCACAAATGTGTAAATACCTTCGTTTACCTTAGTACGATGCTGTGATTCTCTGTCTTCAATCCAAACATCAACATAAACTTCCATTGATGATGTAAAAGCACGTGAAACTTTTGCTTCTATTGTAACAACACTTCCAACAGGAACCGCTTTGCTAAAGGCTACATGATTTACGGAGGCAGTCACTACAATACGGTGTGAATGACGCCTTGCAGCGATACTACATGCTCTGTCCATACGAGCTAACAATTCACCTCCAAATAAATTCCCAAGCGGATTGGTTTCACCGGGTAATACTATATCAGTCAATATTGTTAATGAATCTTTAGGTGTTTTAATCATTGTAAATATGTTTTTACAAAGATATACCTATTTTAAGAAATAATAATGTGAAAATATAATTGAATCTAGTATTCTTTAACCAATAGCCAAGCGTCTTCAGATTCGGTTTTTTTAATGAATTTAAGCTCGTTAAGTGCTTCATTTTTAGAATGAAAACTACCGTAGGAAACCTGCGTAAGGTTCCATTTATTAATACCTAAAATACGTGCGTTATAACCGTTTTTAATTAACTGTTGCAGTTTTTTTTCAGCATTTGCAGGTTCTCTAAAAGCCCCAGCTACTATATGAAAAGTATACGTTTCTTTAGCAATATTTAATGTAATTGTAGGTAAAGGATTTTCAATAACAAATGTTGCTTCCTGGATGGTTTTTTCAACTTGTTGTTGCTGTTTTTCAGCTTTCGCAACCAAATTTGAATATTCCATTTTTTGATATTGATTCCATCCAAAACTACCCAATGCAAAAATAATAGCTGCCGTAGCTGCATATTTAATAAATACAGGAGTTTTTCGCTTATTTTCTTCTGATGGAATAACAGGTGCAACTGTTTTTAATTGTTGCACTTTCTCTTTATAGGCTATTCGTTTGACTGCAGGAGAAATATAAGATGACAATCCGAAGGACGATGTCAAATAATTTACAGAAGTAGAGGGCTCAAATATAAGATTACCATCTTTAGTTAAAGTTAATGAACCAATATTTTCAATTTCCAGTTCGTCATAGGCCAGTGTTGTATTCCAATCGTTTACTTCTTTATCAATAAAACTTAATGCTTTCTCGTACGATATTTTTTTGCAAGTAGCAACGTAGTTTGCTAATAAGCCATCGTTTTTACCTAATTGTGAATTAAAAGAAATTTCCTTGCTAGGAGCTTGAAACGTATGCGTGTAGTGATTTACTTTTGCAGAAATTTCGTTTGTTACAAACCCTCCAAAATTAGGGATAATAACACATTCGTATCGGTATAATAAGTCGCTTATGTAGTTGGCTAAAGACATTAAAACAAATATAAGAGAAAACTAGTCTAAAATAAAGGGTTATTAAATATTTTATTAACAATAATTTTATATATTGACTCTCAAATTGTTAAAATATGCTAGAAGAAGAATTACGCTTTGTTTTAGCCTTGCAACGGGTTAAAGGAATAGGTGATATCAATGCTAAAAAGTTAATTACTCACTGCGGAAGTGCAAAAAACATATTTAAAGAGAAGCAAAAGGTTCTAGAAAAAATAAATGGAATAGGATCTTATACCATTCGACATTTATTTGATAAAGAAAATTTAATGGAAGCTGATAAAGAGCTTGAATATCTTCAAAAAAATGCTATTGAAGCTAGCTATTTTTTAGATTCAAACTACCCTGATAAATTAAAACACTGTATTGATGCTCCAATTTTACTGTTTAAAAAAGGGAAGATCAACCTAAATAATCAACCTATTATAAGTATTGTTGGAACTCGAAAAATAACCAGCTATGGCAGAAGCTTTTGCGAGAAATTAATTAATGAACTAAAAGAATACAATCCAATTATTGTTAGTGGGTTTGCTTATGGTGTTGATATTTGTGCTCATAAAGCGGCTTTAAAAAGTAAATTACAAACTATAGGGGTAATAGCTCATGGTTTTGAAGAGATGTACCCAAAATTACACAAAAAGTACGTAAATGAAGTTTGTGAAAATGGTGGATTTATCACCGATTTTTGGCATAATAATGTGCTTATTAAAGAGAATTTTTTAAAAAGAAACCGAATTATAGCAGGACTTTCAGAAGCGACTATAATTATTGAGTCGGCCGATAGAGGTGGGTCATTGGTTACTGCCGATATTGCAAATTCATATAATCGAGATGTTTTTGCCGTACCAGGAAGAACATCTGACAATTTCAGTAAAGGTTGTAATGATTTAATTAAAAGAAATAAAGCTGCTATTTTAACTTCATCAAATGATTTGGTTGAAATGTTGAATTGGAAATTGGAAGAAGAAAAACCAAAAATAATTCAAAAACAGTTATTTTTAGAGCTGGATGAAACAGAACAGATGATTTATAATTTTTTATTAGAAAACGGCAAACAGTTATTGGACGGTATTGCTGTTAATTGTAAAATACCCATTCATAAAACTACAGGTGTTTTATTTAGTTTAGAAATGAAAGGAGTTGTAAAACCATTACCTGGTAGACTATTTGAAGCTGTTTAATTAAAAATAAGCAGCAGAAAAATATGTAGGGTTTTGAAAAAATTAATCGTTATTTTTGCTATCTAAAATTTTACTATGATTGAAATCCCAGCACAAGCAAAAGGACTTATTTTTGATTTGGACGGAACAATTGCCAACACTATGCAAAATCATTTTATTGCCTGGCGAAAAGCTGTTGTACCTTTTGGAATTGATTTTAATGCCCAATTATTTAAACAATTAACCGGAATGCCACGCATTGCTACTATTGAAAAGTTAAATGAGATGTTTGGTACGAAAATGAACCCAATTGAAGTAGGAGAAATTAAATCATTGGAATATAAAAAGTCAGCCCATTTAACTTCTGAAATTCAAGTTGTGGCCGATGTAATTAGAAAATATCATACAGTTTTACCAATGTCAATAGGTACAGGAAGCACCAAAAAAGGTGCTAAAAGAACATTAGAAATTACAGGCATTGATAAGTATTTTGAAATAGTAATAACTGCTGATGATATTGAAAATCCTAAACCACACCCTGAAACATTTTTAAAATGTGCTGAATTAATGGGGGTAAAACCTGAAGATTGTGTAGTGTTTGAAGATGGAATTTTAGGAATGCAGGCTGCAGAAAAAGTTGGAATGGCTGTAGTTGATGTAAATGATTATTATAAAATGGAATTTACTATTTAGTTTTTATAGAATTAAAGCCCTCAATAGCAACAGTTGTAAGAATTAAAATTCCTCCTATAATTGTTTTTACAGCAGGTATTTCATTTAGAAATAGTAGCCCGAATAATATTCCATAAATAGGACCAATGCTACTCATTATACTAACTGTACCAATAGTGAATTTTTTAAAAACACCAACAAATAAACTATGACCAATAGCAGTAGTGATAAGCGCTAACCCTATTAATTTAACCCAATCTGATGTGTTAGGTGTAAAATCTAATTTGAAGAATACAGGCCATAGTAAGACCAGAATAATTACTAACTGGTAAAACATCACTTTGGTGCCGTTAAAATGATGTAAATTCTTTTTGGTAAGAATATTTCTTAACGAATAAAACACAGCTGAAATTACTCCCCAAATTACACCTTTTGTGTAATTGTTTGATATGTTCATTTCAGGAGTTAAAAAATAAATTCCTACTAAAACCACAAGACCTAAAAGTAGCTGAATTTTATTCAATTTTATTTTGAAAAATAAAGGTTCTAATAATGAGGTAATTACGGGGTAGGTGAACAAAGATAACATTCCAATCGCTACACTTGAGAGTTGCAGTGAGTAAAAGTAAGTAACCCAATGTGCGCCAAGAAAACCCCCGCTAAGTATTAAATTAAAAAAGTTTTTTCGGTTTTCAATTTTAAAGCTATATTTTCTATTCCAACAGTATATACCTAATATAATTGCAGCCAAAAAACAGCGCCACCAAATTGTTAAACCTGGCGCTAAAGAGATAGATCTCCCAAAAACACCCGAAGTACTTATGAGCATTACAGCAATATTTAGTTCTAAGATATTTTTTAAGTGCTGATTTTTCATTTATATGTTTTGAAGTTCACTCAGAGCTTTTTCAACAGAATCTATTTGAATAAAAGTTAATAACAGTCGCAAACCATTTTTAGTTTCTTTTTCTTTCATTACACAAGTTGTAGGATTACTTTGAACAAATTTTAAAACTTGAGTAAAGGTTGGAGAATTGTAAAATTCACTTTGTTGATTTGATAAAAAATAACAAACCATTCTTTTTTTCTTTAAAATCAGGCGCTCAATACCTAAGTTTTTTGCAATCCATTTTATACGAACACTATCCAATAAATCTATAACTTGTGTTGGCAATTCGCCAAAACGATCAATCAATTCTTTTTCAAATCGAGCTAATTCTTCTTCTGTTTTTAAAGCACCTAATTCATTGTATAAATTTAATCTTTCAGAAATTACATTGATGTAATCATCGGGGAATAAAATTTCAAAATCCGTATCAATCTGAATTTCTTTTACATACTCTTTTGGCTTATCAGTTTCTTCTTTGTAAAGTTCTTTAAATTCATTTTCTTTTAATTCTTCAATGGTTTCGTTCAACGCTCCCGGACCAATTATACTTAATGGTGGTAAATATATTCTTCTACTTTGTAACATTTATATTATATTTTATTGTTTATTTTTATATATTTTAAGTTGTATTAAAGAATAATACCAACTAAATTACTACCTATAAATCAATTTTCGATTAAGAATACGGTTAAACTCATGGCTCCCTGAGCACCAATAACTAAACACTGCTCTATGTCGGCAGTTTTTGATGGTCCAGATATAAAAAGTCCAAAATTTCGCTTTCTTTCAGCAATTAATTTATAAGCTTGATGCATGTGCAAACAGATCTCTTTTTTATTTAAAATGATTACTAAATCATTGGTGATAAATGGTAAAACACGCAGTTGCATTTGATCTTCGGATAGCCAGATAGCGCCGTTTTCAGCAACACCAAACCCACCTTTAACAATGGCCAAGTCAACAGTTTCCAATTTATGCGGACTTGTTTTTTCTGAAATTGAAACGGTTCCTAATTTAGATTCAGGGATAGAGCTTATTATTTCTGATGCATTTGGATACCTATTTTTTATTTCACTGTCCATTTCTTTTAATTGTGATAATTCTTGAATGTTTCCCCCTACAAGCTTCACATTACTTTTAAAAGTTTCTAACAAATTGACTTCTTCTGAAAAAGAATCTAAATTAATTTCAGGTAAAGACAACAAAGGTGGCTTATTCTTTTTTACTGATTTTAAAATTGCTTCTCTACCCATTGTTCTTTCTTTTTACTTTATACCACTCATCAAAATTTTGATTCTTCACTTCAGGTAATTCGCGTGCTTTCCCCCAAGCATTTAAGTTGGAATACACCATAAATCGAGGAGCATATTTTAACATAAACCGCGCCGATTTACCGCCTATATTGTAAAGTGTCCTATTTGAGAGCACTACTCCTGCAATTTTCAATATTGTTTTCTTAACTACAGGTTGTTTTACATCTTTTGTAATGATTTGTCGCCATTTGTATAATTGTTCGTGAATATTTATTTTCACAGGGCAAACATCACTGCACGAACCACATAAGGTAGAGGCAAATGGCAACGAACTGTGTTTTGTTAAATCTTTTCCTGGTGATAATATAGAGCCAATAGGTCCTGGAATGGTAGCATCATAACTATGACCTCCACTTCGTCTATAAATCGGACAGGTATTCATACAGGCTCCACAACGTATACAATGCAATGACGTCCTAAAATCTTCACGACTCAACTGCTCTGTTCTCCCATTATCAACTATTACAATGTGCAGTTCTGTTCCTTCTGCAGGTGTGTTAAAATGCGATGAATAGGTTGTAATTGGCTGTCCTGTGGCGCTTCTTGCTAATAAGCGTAAAAACACACCTAAGTGTTCTTCTTTAGGGATTATCTTTTCAATTCCCATACACGCAATATGAACAGGTGCTAAATGCGCTCCCATATCTGCATTTCCTTCATTGGTACAAACCACAAAACCGCCGGTTTCAGCAATGGCAAAATTTACGCCTGTAATTGCTGCATCCGCTTCTAAAAATTTTGTTCGAAGATGTTTTCTTGCTTCATTGGTTAAATATTCAGGGTTTCCATTACTGGGTTTTGTTCCTAAATGTTCTTGAAACAATTCATCTACTTCTTCTTTGGTTTTATGTATCGCAGGTAATACAATATGACTTGGAGTTTCTTCTGCTATTTGCACAATATATTCTCCTAAATCAGTATCAACAACTTCGATATTATTTGCTTCTAGATAAGGATTTAAATGGCATTCTTCAGTCAACATTGACTTACTTTTAACCACTTTTTTCACATTGTTATCTGCTAATATTTTATGAACGATTTCATTGTGTTCGTTGGCATCGGATGCCCAATGTACTTTTATACCGTTCTTTTTTGCATTCGCTTCAAACGCTAATAAATAGTTATCTAAATTAGATAACACATTTCCTTTAATTTTTGAAGCGGTATCTCGTAAATATTCCCAACCTTTAACTTTGTGAGCTGCCGTATCTCTTTTCTCTCGTACATACCACAACGCTTTATCGTGCCAATTTACTTTAGCTTCATCCTTATTAAATACTGCTGCTTTTTTTGAGTGGCTCATAACTAAATACTACTATTTAAAATTTCAGCAATATGCATAACTCTCAATGGTTGTTTATTCCTATTTAACAAGCCTTCTAAATGCATTAAACAGGAATGATCTGCTCCTGTTATAACTTCAACACCATTGTCTAAATGATCCTGAATTCGGTCTTTTCCCATTTTTACTGAAATAGCTTCTTCAAATACTGAAAAAGTTCCTCCAAATCCACAACATTCATCTTTTCTAGTCAATGACATTAATTCAAGCCCTTTTACATTGTTCAATAAATCTTCTTCCGTAGAAAAATGAGCATCCATTCTTTCTGAACAAGAGCCTAAATGCAATCCACGTAAGCCATGACAACTTTTATGCAATCCTACTTTATGTGGAAATTGTGCACCTAAATCGGTTTTCCCTAATATTTTTACAATAAATTCACATAACTCATAGGCATTGTTGCGAACTTTTATAACATCTGGAGTTTGTTCTAAGATATCAAAATGCTTTTTTACATGGTAAATACAGCTTCCCGATGGACCAACTATATAGTCATATTCTTTAAAATTTTCTACAAATAGTTGACAAGCTCCTTTGGAATCTTCTTCATATCCAGAATTACCTAATGGCTGCCCACAACAAGTTTGAGTTGACGGATAATAAACATCAACATCTAATTTTTCCAATAATTCCAACGTTGCAATGGCAACTTGTGGATATAACTGATTGATATAACAGGGAATAAATAGACCTACTTTCATTGTTTATTTCATTTTATTTTGAAATGATATTTAATTATTTAAAAAAGTAGAAATGTTGAGCTATATTAAACAACTCAACTTTCTACCATAATCAAACCTAATTAATATTATTTCTAAAACTTAAAAACTTCTTTTTTGTTTATCTATAGTGAGCGTAAATTACCTTTGTTTGCAAATACTCTTGCATTCCATGTTTTCCATCTGCACCACCAATACCAGATTTTTTCCAACCAGCATGGAATCCCTGCATGGCTTCAAAATGTTCTCTATTCACATAGGTTTCTCCAAATTGAAGTTTGCTAGTAGCATGCATTATATTGTTGAAGTTTTCTGAAAACACAGAAGATGTCAATCCAAACTGACAATCATTAGACAGGGCAATAGCTGAAGGCGTTACCCAAATATCTCCGTTCTCATCAATAATTGATATATTACCACCTGAAGTAGTCGTCATTCCTCTTTTATAAATTCGGCTAATAATAGAGGTTATTTGATCTCTTGGGTGAACTAGTTTTAATTTTTTTGACATTTTTTAATTAATTGTTAGTACAAAATTTAATATATACCGTGATAATATATAATCGTTTTATTGAATGGTTTAATTGGTTTTATTTTGAAAATATTTACTAAATACAATAAATAAAATACCACAAAGCAACCAGGCAGGAAGGGTAACAAAGGATAAGAACACATTAAATTGAATGGATATAAAATAAAATATACCAAAACTTATTGCCCAAGCCCAAAACACGTATTTATTAAATGAAAGCTTTGCAACTTCTGCATAATTTTTTGTGATTCCAGCTTTTTTGTAAAAGAAATGTTCGAATACAATTATGGCTCCAAATGGTGCAAGAATAAACCCATATAATGCTACAAATCCTAAAAGCTTCATGGCAAATGCAGGGAAAATACCTGCAATGGTAGCAATAGTACCTGCTAAAATAGTCACTTTGGCTGTAGATAATTTTGGTAAAATCGCCTGAAAAGCTAATCCTGCTCTATATATTGTAGGATTTGCTGTAGTCCAACCCGCTAAAACGACGGCAATTATCCCGAATATTCCAATAGCGTTGTTTGCTAATGGCCCAGGAGCAACCGGTGGTGCTTGGCCATTTGATAAAAATGCTAAAGCTTCAGG
>Ga0208521_1000169_pt1 | contig 44817 bp, 42 predicted proteins | sample ETNtaG_24_FD_185754 | JGI IMG/M metagenome (GOLD analysis project Ga0208521, IMG submission 185754) | Marine microbial and viral communities from oxygen minimum zone, Eastern Pacific Ocean - ETNP201306SV47 (SPAdes) (version 2) | ecosystem: Environmental > Aquatic > Marine > Oceanic ... | reverse complement strand
TCTTGATGAGAGTTTGATAGATTTGCGTTTGGTAACTTTGCCCCATATAGATCGGCATTATTCAGGTCTGCACCCTTGAAGTTGCAGTGCTGACACGAACCTGTAGTTACTAATTGTACGTCGTCAAAACCTTTTGGACACGAAATCGCCCTTGTTAGCCGTTCATTCTCTTTCTGCAACCGTTTGAGCTCTTGCAGTTGGCCCTTGCCCATACCCCCATAGTACTTGCGCCAACGATAGTACGTCTGTTCGGCAATACTGATTTGCCGAATCGCATCAATCCTGGCTATTCCCTGGCCGACAAGCACTTCAACCTGACGCAACTTGTTAGGGCGCAACTACTACAGCAAAAAAACCAACTTAATAGTCGTCTTATTCCCACTCACATTCCCTTCCTTTCATTGCTTCATGAAAATCGGCCGCGTGCCTTACCTTTGACCCCGTCGCCCGCATGAACCAAGCTTCTCGTTTCCGCCAACAACCTCTACCAATTTTATCTTTTATTCTGTTAATTGCTATACGGCAACTTTCACTTCCACCGCCCGGCACATAACCGCCAGTCATGCCACCACACCCAGAAGCTTTGTACCTGCGGACTCTTTCCATCACAGATTCACCAAGCTTCCAACCACGCTCCAAGCAGCAATCAGCTTCTGCTTCTTCAGCTGCTTCTTTTTTGGCTTTTGCTTCTTCAGCCGCTTTTTTAGCTGCTGCTTCTTCAGCCGCTTTTTTAGCTGCTGCTTCTTTTTTGGCTTTTGCTTCTTCAGCCGCTTTTTTAGCTGCTAAGTCTTCACAATCGCTTGGTATATAGGATTCCTCAATGTCTGTAGAACAGGTAAAAAGCACCGCACCATCAGTCGCCGTAGGCGTTAAGCGAAGAATCTTCCCGTCATGTTGGCTATTTGAGCCGAATGTGGCCGTAATCGTACCCAAACCATCGTTGGACACCGCGACACCAGTGACATACTTTCCGGTGATGTTCCCAGCTGGCTCAATGCCTATTGCTATATGCGCATCAGTTGGACCAGTGGGAAAAACACTATTAATATTATGATACTCAGCAAGGGCTGTCTTTATACCACCCGCAAGGCTGAATCCTTCGGTCACCTGACTTCTCGCCACATAATTCTGATACTGCGGTACCCCAACAGCCGCCAATATCCCAATGATCGCCACCACGAACATCAGTTCGATAAGAGTGAAGCCGTAATTGATGCGCTTCATACCACCTATCCTACTCCCCTACGTCTTGTAGGTTAATAGGCAAACGAAGGGCACTTTCGGAAGATTCCGGAATGAGCCTATTAAAGGGGTTTTCCGCGAACCTGAGATTTAGCCAGCTCCTTTACCCAAACCGGGCCTATCACTAAAACACTATATATAAAGGCTTTGATGACACCTTGAATCAGAGACCTTTAAAGCCTAAAACACTATTATTTAAGGCTTTCCTAAACATTGTCGTGCAATCTTTTGAGGAAAACAGGGGCTTGCCACCAGAGGGGCTTAAACCATCGCCCGAGTAATGAAGATAAGGATGACGGCTTAGAGGCAGTCTCAGTTACAAGCCGCAAAGACCCGCGGGTGCTGCTGCGTTACACCCATTTAAGAGCGGAGGATTTAGTGGAAAGGTTGGGGCAGAAAAAAGCCCTGCATGAGCCGGGCTATCAAACGCATACTACCTGAATATATATTCCGTTGCTGTTTATATACGACGTGAGGTGGGCGCACCCTAGTTTTATATAGTGGTCATACGGTCGTCTGCTTGGCCCGCCAGAAATCTCATCCAACTGCTCACCACTCAACTTTACCGATTTGTCTAATCTCATCTCGTAAGTCATTGTCCTGTCTCCGTGTTTAAATTTTCTGGGTAATTCCAGTGCGGGTATTTTCTGAAAGAACCTACAGGTTGCCTCCACCTTCTTAATCTTCTGGAGCCTTCTTTATTGCTTTGCAGCCTTACCGTTTGAGTAAGTCCCCACTATCTCGCCAGAGGCAAGATACTCGATACCTCCCCAAAATTTGCCGTCCTTGAATTCCCCCACGTACTTGTTTCCACTGGCCCATGTGTAGGTACCTTGGCCATTGAATTTGTTGTCCTTGATTTCCCCCACGTACTTGTCTCCATCGGCCCATGTGTAGGTACCTTGACCATGCCGTTTGTTGTCCTTGTATTTCCCGATGTACTTGCCTCCATCGGCCCATGTGTAGGTGCCTTGGCCATGGAATTTGCCGTCCTTGTATTCCCCGACGTACTTGGCTCCATTAGCATAGGTATAGGTGCCTTGGCCATGCCATTTGTTGTCCTTGTATTTCCCCACGTACTTGTCTCCATCGGCCCATGTGAAGGTGCCCTGACCATGCTTTTTGTCGTCCTTGAATTCCCCCACGTACTTGTCTCCATCGACCCCTGTGTAGGTGCCTTGGCCATGATATTGGTCGTCCTTGAATTCCCCGACGTACTTGTCTCCATCGGCCCCTGTGTAGGTGCCTTGGCCATGCTTTTCGCCGTCCTTCCATTCCCCGACGTACTTGGCTCCATTAGCATAGGTATAGGTGCCTTGGCCACGCGCTTTGTCGTCCTTCCACTCCCCGTCATACTTGTCCCCATCAGGCCATGTGTAGGTGCCCTGACCCTGCTGTTTGTCGTCCTTCCATTCCCCGACGTACTTGGCTCCATTGGCATAGGTATAGGTGCCTTGGCCATGCGCTTTGTCGTCCTTCCATTCCCCGACGTACTTGTCGCCATTGACCCCTGTCAAGGTACCTTGGCCATGCGCTTTGCCGCCCTTCCATTCCCCGACATAGCTTTCTCCATCAGGGTGCACCCACGTACCTTGGCCATGAGGACGGCCAGCCACAACTTCACCGGTGTATGTCCCGCCCCCTATGTGGAGAGTCTCCCCATAGGCATAAGAGCCCGCGAGCAAAATGGTGGCCAGCAATAGGAAAAGGAGGCGTTGCATAGCCCTATCCTACTCCCCTACTTCTTGTAGGTTAATAGGCAAAGAAAGGGTGTTTTCAGGAGATTGCCGAATCAGCCTATTTAAGGGCTTCTCAAGAACCCGGGATTTACTCAGTGCCTATTCTCAAACCGGGCCTCAAATTGGCGATGATTGAAAGGCCAAAGGGCGGAGGATTTGGTGGGGAGATTGGGGTAAGGAGTCAGCCGGGGAGGGTACACGCCGTAGCCTAGAGGCGACCCACCTCTTCGTATGTAATAGGTTGTGGTTAGGAGGCGTTAAACGCTACTACTTCTTAAGGCATCTGGGTATTCCCTGAACCCCACCGGTTGATGACCGGCAGGATTCAGGTGAGGTAGCTTGGTAGTTGCTGGATCGTTGCCTGTTGTCTTTTTAACCGTGCCTGCTGTGCCAAGAATGTGCCGCGGAACATTGCCCCCATGGCGTAACAAACCTAACTACTTGATTAGATGGTGGCTATGGGTGGGATCGAACCACCGACCCCGGCATTATGAGTGCCGTGCTCTAACCAGCTGAGCTACATAGCCACGATTGGGTGTGTGCCAGGCGCGTCGATGGTGTCCGCATAAGGTACTGAAAAGTAAACGCCTCACACGGTGAAACTACAGTGCATTATATCACCGTCGCTCAACACCTAATCCTTGCCCGCGAGCCGCCCCCGCGCCCGGTCGCAGAAAACTGTGCAGGCCAAGAATGCCGTTTTCGTTCCGCTCGTCGAGTCCTGACTTTAATCTTGGGTGAGATCAGTTCCCACTCGAGATGTATGTAGGGGGGGCTTCTCCAGGCTGCGTGACCAGGGTTCGTAAATCCGGGCCCAGGGGGAGAACGAAATCTTCCGAAGCCAGAACAATACTGTCGCTTGCCTGTATCAGTTTCGCCGTAACGTATACACTCTTCGAACCAACAGCATAAATTCCGACAATTACAGCCTGGGCATCGTGTTCGGCACTTAGGTCTTTCAGCGCCCTCGAAAGCAGAAACTCTCCCTCGCCTTTGCCGATATAGACGTTGCCTCTGAGCAACATCTCTATAATATTGTAGCCCTGACTTGAAAATACAGAACCAATTTGCTGCGCAACGATTCGGCCGAAGGTGGAAGAATTTTCAAGATTGTCTATGTCGGCAAAACTCGCCAAGATAAGACTGCCTGGATCCAGTCGATCCTTGCTCTGAGAAATCATCTTTTTCGCCGCACCATGGCTAATCGGAATCATGTTGACATCTTTTACCGGGCCATTGGTTTGGCAACCAGCCAATGCGAGCACAGAGACCGTCAGTACAAGAAATAAGGGTAATCTACACAAGCGAAAGAAAGATTTCATTATTCCGGTTCTCATCTAACTTTGATCGGTAACCTGGAAAGAGCGGCTAGGGTTTGGCGGTGGTGGAAACTCGTACAGAGTTTTGTCGTCTGGGTTGAAATAATAGATTCGGGTGCTTGATTGGACTATCTCTCCCGATTTGTGAAGTTCGGTTGTGATCAACACCTCGGTTGTGATCAATACCTCGGTATCGAGAGGATCGCGGTCCTTATGGGTCACCACCTGTACCTGGTAGTTCAACAAGTAATCTCCGGCTGAGTCAAACACTTCAATACCATTATCCAATAAATGCCCTGTGAGCATCTTTTTATAGGCTTTACCAAAGTCAGTGTCAGGTGAATCTGCTGAAAAAGAAATTGAAGCCTCACCGCCTACTATCTCTATAACTTTCGCTGCCTCGATGGAGGCAAGGATGTCCCATTGCGAAGCATCAATACGAAGAAGTGCACAACCAGCCAAGGCAATTGAGAACAACAAGGCCAGAATCGAACGAGCTGTATTCATGTCTGATAACTCCTCGCGGGCTTGCCACGTTGTACTCCTGCTAGGCGTCATTTGCCTCACCGGTTTTTTCAGTCCTGCCAAGGCCTACTTTGCACCCAATATCCGATCACTTCAAGGGGTTAGGTCAACATTCCAGCCCTGTCGCTGATGTGGCCAGGGTTTGTTGGCCTGGTGTCAGTACAGCGCGCTGTACCGCGCGGATCCTGGAGAGCAGGTTGGACCAACCACCGGGCACCAGACCCGCTGCATTAGGATATGTTGGTTAAGGGTGGGGTAACCCCAGCATCACGCATACCGTGCTCTAGCCAACTGAGCCACATAGCCACAGCCGGGGCACGCTGCTCGAGCCCGCACAAGGTGCTGAAAAGTAAACGCTTTACACATTGAAGCGAAAGTGCATTATATCGCCGTCGCTCAGTACGTAGTCCTTGCCCTCGAGCCGTCCCCGCCCGGCCTCGCGGGCGCCCTGCTCGCCGCCATAGTGAACAAAATCATCATAGGCGATGGCCTCGGCGCGGATAAATCCGCGTTCGAAGTCGGTGTGTATTTGCCCTGCCGCCTGCGATGCAACTGTGCCTACCGGCACCGTCCATGCCCGCACTTCCTCAGATCTGGTGGTAAAGAAAGTCTGCAGGCCAAGCAGCCGGTAACCCGCCTGGATCACCCGATTGAGGCCCGACTCCCCAAGCCCGAGGTCTTGCAGAAAAGCCGCGTGCTCGCCAGGCTCAAGATCCGATATCTCCTGTTCGATGGCAGCGCTCACCACCACGAGCTCGGCCTGGGTTTTTGCTGCATGCCCACACAGCGTATCCACCTGCGCATTGCCTGCTAAATCCTCTTCAGCGACGTTGGCCACAAAGAGCACTGGCTTGGCTGTAAGCAAGCACAACGGCTGCAGGGCTGTAGCGGTATCTCGATCCTCGAGCAAACCGCGTACGCCGGAACCGTCGTCCAGCGCCTGGCGTGCTCTTTCAAACAACTCGAGTAGACGCAGTTGTTCCTTGTCGCCGATCTTGGCAGCCTTGCGGCTACGTTCGATGGCGCGTTCCAGCGTCTCCAAGTCCGCCAACGCGAGTTCAGTCTCTATGGTGGCCACGTCGGCGATCGGGTCGATCCTGTCCGACACGTGAGCGATATCGGTATCTGTGAAGGCGCGGACCATGTGCACGATGGCATCGACCTCACGAATGTGGGCGAGAAAACGGTTACCGAGGCCCTCCCCGCGGGAAGCGCCAGCCACCAGACCGGCAATGTCGACAAACTCGATCACCGTAGGGATCACCACCTTGGGTTTGACGATAGCGGCGATTACCTGCAGTCGGGAATCGGGCACCTTGACGATGCCGACATTAGGTTCAATGGTGCAGAATGGGTAGTTCTCCGCCGGCGCGGCAGCCCGGGTCAGAGCATTGAACAACGTCGACTTGCCAACATTGGGCAACCCGACAATACCGCAGCGAAAACCCATTCAGGTCGGGTTCCCGTCAAGGCTTGCGTGCAACTCGTTCATGGCCGCTTCGAAATTTCCAGCGACGATCTGCTCAAGCACCGCCACGGCCCGGTCTACCGCATCGAGGATTGCGGCGCGATCGGTGGCCGAGGGTTTTTGCAGCACATAGTCCGTCACCTCGTCTGCGTTGCCGGGGTGACCAATGCCAAGCCGCAGACGCGCGAACTCGCGGGTACCTAGGTGCGAGAAGATGTCGCGCAGGCCATTGTGGCCACCGTGGCCGCCACCCGTCTTGAGGCGAACACTGCCGGGGGCGAGATCCAGGTCGTCGTGCACCACCAGCACTTCAAGCGGGTCAAGATCAAAGTAGCGCGCCACGCCGGCAACGGCCGCACCACTGCGGTTCATGAAGGTGTCAGGCTTGAGCACCCGCAGCCGCTGGCCGCTGATGCGGATATTAGCCAACGCACCGTGGAAGCGGTTGTCGTAACGCAGGTCGAGCGGCCAGCGCCCGGCCAAGGCATCGAGAAACCAGAACCCTGCATTGTGGCGCGTGGCTGCATAGCCGGGGCCGGGGTTACCCAGCCCGGCGATAAGCGAGATGCCTGCCATGTGCCGCGAACCGGTAAAAGATAACAAGCAGCAGCAGTTTTGTGGATCGCCAGCGGCTGCCTGGTCGGTGGATTATTTCTCTGACTTTTCTTCCTCGGCGGCAGCCGGCGCCTCCTTGCTCCCTTCGGCGGCCTCGCCTTCCTCAGACACCTCGCCTTCCTCGAGCACCTCGCCTTCCTCGCCCTCGGCCAGTTCTATCTCTTCCTCCATCACCTTCGGCGGCGTGACGATGGCGACCGTCGGATCCTCACCCTCGTGGAAGGCAGTGGCCGTGAGTTGCACACCCTCGGGCAACTGGATATCAGACACGTGCAGCGATTGGTTCATCTGCAGTTCGGATACGTCCAGGGAAATGTACTCCGGCAGGTCCCGCGGTAAACAGGTGATATCGAGGTCCGTCATCAGGTGGGCCAGGATGCCGTCATCGACCTTAACGCCAGGGGCAACGTCAGCGCCCTCGAAGTGCAGCGGCACTTTCATGTGTAACTTCTCGCTGGCCTTGATGCGCTGCAAGTCCACGTGCAGAACCATGGGCCGGTATGGATGCATCTGCACCTCGCGCAGTATCACCTGCTGCGAACCACCCCGAGTCTTTAGATCAATGATGGCGGACTGGAAAGCTTCCATCTCGAGATTGTGCATTAGTTGCTCCTGATCCAGCACCAGGCTCTCGTTGCCCTTACCGGCACCGTAAACGATTGCCGGCACTTTGTTGTCGTGGCGCAGCCGGCGGCTGGCGCTGGTGCCTGATGCACTTCTCGCCTCGGCGTTGAGTTCAAAGTTACTGCTCATCATTGCTCTCCCTCACAATGGCACCGCGCGGTGCCTCTATCGGTGCTTCCGGCTGTTGCCGGAAAACTAGTCCATAAACAGGGTGCTGACCGAATCACCTGCGGCGATTCTCCGTATCGATTCAGCCAGCAGGCTGGCGATGCTGATCTGCCTTATTTTGCCGCAGTGGCGTGCTGCGTCCGTCAGTGGAATCGAGTTGGTCACCACTATCTCGTCCAACTCGGAGCCGGCTATTCGCGCAACTGCCTGGCCCGACAGCACCGGGTGCGTACAGCATGCCTTAACCTGGCGGGCGCCGGCGTTTTTCAGGGCGACTGCCGCCTCGCACAGCGTGTTGGCGGTATCCACCATATCGTCCATCAACACGCAGGCGCGGTTGTCTACCGAGCCGATGATATGCATCACCTTGGCCTCATTGGCCCGTGGCCGGCGTTTGTCGATAATGGCGAGTTCGGCTCCCAGTTGTTTTGCCATCGCCCGCGCCCGGAGCACACCACCCACGTCCGGCGACACCACCAGTAGATCCTCCGGTTCCTGCCGCCAAAGTTCGCTATTAAGCACCGGCGAGGCATAGATGTTGTCCACCGGCACGTCGAAAAAACCCTGGATCTGGTCGGCATGCAAATCCATGGTAACCACGCGGTCAGCGCCAGCCACACCGATCATGTCGGCCGCCAACTTGGCCGTGATTGCCACCCGTGCCGTCCGCGGGCGACGGTCCTGGCGAGCGTAGCCGAAATAGGGAATCACGGCGGTGACCCGCTCGGCCGACGAGCGCTTGAGAGCGTCGATCATCACCAGCAACTCCATCAGATGCTTGCTGGCCGGTGTAGAAGTTGGCTGAATCACGAAAACATCCCTGCCGCGGACGTTTTCCATGATCTCGACATTCACCTCACCGTCACTGAATGCGCCTACCAGTGCTCGGCCCATACCAATACCCAACTTGTCCGCCACCTCGGCGGCCAGTGGCGGGTTGGCGTTGCCAGTGAATAGCGTCAGATCATCAACTGCCACTTAATTTTCCTCAGCAAAGGTTGTGTGTTTGGCTGGGGTGCCAGGATTCGAACCTGGGATTGCCGGAATCAAAATCCGGTGCCTTACCACTTGGCTACACCCCATCAGGCTCTTCGACATAAAGTGGATGCCTGGCGATTCCGCGAGCAACAAAACCTATGCACCAAGGTGGGAGCTGGTCCAGGATCGCCTGGCCGGCACCCATGTCGGCCACAACCAGAAAAGCGGCCGACCCGCTGCCCGTCATTCGGGCCTTGCCGAACCGGTCCAACCAAGCCAGGCATTTTGCAACCTCGGGGTATTTTCGCGAGGCCACCGGCTCCAGATCGTTGCGCAGATCACCCGTCAAAAGGGTGGGTATTCTGATTCGGGGGGTGGTGCGTGTCAATTCTGCCGCCCCGAAGATAGCGGCGGTGGAGACTGCGACCTGAGGCCATATCACGCAATAGCAGCGTGGTGGCAGGTCGACCGGTGTCAGCTGCTCGCCTACCCCTTCACCCCAGGCCGAGCGGCCATGGATAAAGACCGGCACATCTGCCCCGAGGGTAAGGCCCAACGCTGCCAGCCGGGTACGGTTTAGGCCGGTACCCCACAACTGGTTCAGCGCGATCAGTGTGGTGGCCGCATCGGAACTGCCACCGCCCAGACCGGCACCCACTGGAATGCGCTTGTCGAGGAAAATCTCGGCACCCAGCCTTGTGCCGGTCGCCTGCTGCAGGCAGCGCGCTGCCTGCACCGTGAGGTCATCCTCAGGCAGTGCTTCAGCACCACGACGACAGATAGTGCCGTCGTTTGTCACCGTCAACTCGAGCGTGTCACAGTAGTCCAGCAGTTGGAACAACGTTTGCAGTTCGTGCCGACCATCTGGCCGGCGCCCGACCACGTGCAAAAAAAGGTTCAACTTGGCCGGAGCCGGCCAACTCGTCACTGGGCAGTCTCCCCGACCACGGGCGGGCCGTTCCAGTATTCAATGAACAACTTCACACGCAGTATGTCGCCCAAGTTTTCGCCCTGTTTAGACATCACCTGCACGGTACCCGGCCAGGCCTGTAAGGCGATCTTGCGTGGCAACTCGCGCTGGTTGAAGCGGTCGTACTGGCTGAAGTTGATATCCCAGCCGGACTGGCTGAGCCTGGCCAACCGGCCGCCGGCATCGATCTCGATATCTACTGCTTCCCCAGGCCCAGGCAATCCCCGCACCCAGTGACCAAGGTGGTCGAACGGGATGTGCCAACCAGTGCCCTCGAGCAGCACCTGCTGCGCGCTGTCGCCAGAAAACTGGGCGTTCTCGTGATTGCGCAGCCGGGCGCCGTTAGGGTTGATCCAGATGCGAACCTTGCCGCTGCCGAATGCGCCGAACAGATCGATGCGTGCTGTTTCGCCTTCGCGCCGCCAGCGCAGGTGGGCAGTACCACCGCTATCCCCTGCTCGTACCGCGACCCGCCCACCCAGATCCCAGTGGGTGAAGCTGGCGAGCGCTTGCCGGCGCGCCTGCCAGGCGGCATCCACCGCCGACCCGGGTGACTCCTCCCGCGGCAGGCCCGCGCAACCCACCAGCAGCAGTAACGCGCCAACGCCCCAACACCGCCAGCATATCACTGGCCGAATTTCCGCAGGGTATCGATCAGTACCGGGTTCCCGGGATCAGTGTTCTTGCCGTCACGCCAGGTGGTACGGGCCTCATCCTTTGCACCAGTCATCCACAGCACCTCACCCAGATGGGCCGCAATCTCCGCATCGGGGCTCTGGTCAATGGCCTGCTGCAGGTATTCCAGCGCTGCCACCAGGTTGCCCATGCGATACTGCAGCCAGCCCATGCTGTCGAGGATGAAAGGGTCGTCGGGCAACAATTCGAGCGCCTTTCTAATGAGTTCCAGGGCTTCGTCGTAACGGTCGGTCTGGTCGGCCAAGGTGTAACCGAGCGCGTTATAGGCGTGGGCGTTGTCAGGTTCAAGCGCAATCAGTTGGCGCATGTCACGCTCGTGGCGATCAACCATATGCAGCATCGCAGTCACCAGCCCGCGTGAATACAACAGGTCCGGATCGTCCGGAATCTCCAGTAGCGCGGCGTCCAGCAACTTGAGGGCCGCCTGCGGCTGGTCGCTGTCGCGCAGCACCTGCTCACGGGCCAGATACACCCGCACCTGCTGCTCCTGCGTCTTGGGAACGATGTCGGCCAGGTGCTCCAGCGCCTGCTCAAAGCGGCCAGCGTCAGCCAGGACGAAACCTATTCGCACCTGGGCATCGAAATGGAATTGCAGCGACTGGATCTGCTCCAGCCAGTCCAGCGCTTCGTCGTAGTTTTCCAGTTCGCTGGCAATACGGGCGAGGTACAGGCGGGCCCGATCCTCTTCTGGCGCCAATTCCAGAAAATGCATCAATTGCTCTCGGGCCCGCTGGTGCTCATCCAGATCCAGGTTGAGAATCCCGGCCGCAAACAGCGCATCGTTGTGATCGGGGTCTATCTCTATCAGTTTCTCGAAATGGGTCAATGCCAGGTGAATCTCATCCCATTCGGTCAGTAGTCGCGCCCAGGTCAGACGAAAGTGGCCGCGATCGGGATACTCGGCGAGATAGTCTTTCGCATACTCATGCACCCGCTCGCGCTGGCCCTGCTCACGCAACCGTGAAAGTTCAAGCAACGCAGCCTTTTCCCAGCCGGGCTTGAGTACCATGGCCTGCGCTAGCGCACGGTCGGCAGTTTCCGTATCACCAGCCCGGTAGGCGAGCCAGGCATAGGCAAAATGAGCTTCCGGAAGATCAGCGTAACGGCTTGTGGCTCGCGCCAGCAGCGGCAACCATCGGCTCGGATCATCCTGCCGACTCAGCACCTCGGCCAGGTGCTGCAGGGTACTGGCAGTTTCTTCCGGCATTGCCTTAAGGAATGCAACCACTACCTCGAAAGTCTCATCAGCGCGCTCCAGCGCAATCAGGGCCTGCAGCCGCATAGTGCGGGCACGCGGGTCGCTGGGAATCAGCTGTTCCATCAGTTCGCTCATCGCCAGAGCCTGCTCGAAGCGATCGGCTTCCATCGATAGACTGAAGGCGTGCAATACCAACCGCTCGTCACCGGAGAGTTCGGCCGCTCGCGTCATAGCGTCCGCTGCAGTTACCGGCTTACCCCGGCGCGCGGCCAGATCGCCCAGCAAGTATTCGAAAACCAGTTTCTGGGACAGTCCGGCAACGCGCAGGGGTTTGTCCGCAGGAGCTTCGCTCTGCACTTTTGCTGCTGGTACCAGTTCGACTGGCACACCGACGCAACCGCTTGCCAGCAGCCATGCCGCCAGCACCGCAGCGTATCTAAGTTTGAAGTGGGTCACCGAGCTACATCACCTTGCGGCCGGCAGCAAAATGGCCGGCTCTGAGCCCAGAATACCAGAACCCTTGCGCTGAGGCAGGCGCCATGCCTGCCAGGCCCCGCTCTGGAGCCCGTGCTTTCGTGCGTTTCGCGGACGCTCATGCTTGACAGTGCCTCGGTGCCAGTGCAAATAGCGCACACTCGGCCTAAAATATTGATTCCATGAACCTTCTGACACTCGGCCTCAACCACCGCACCGCGCCTGTAGCAATACGGGAGAAGGCCGCTTTTGCTGCCGGGCAGTTGCCCGATGCGGTGCGCTCACTGGTAGCCAATGGGGATGTTTCCGAGGCGACCATATTGTCGACCTGCAACCGCACCGAGATTTACTGCCGCCAGAACCGGATAGAACCTGGCCCAGTATTCGACTGGCTGTGCGATTACGGCCAGTTACCGGCCAACGAACTGGGAGATTCAACCTACACCCTGCCGGGCGAGCAGGCTGTACAACACGCTTTCCGTGTGGCTGCAGGCCTGGATTCGATGGTGCTCGGCGAACCGCAGATTCTCGGCCAGATGAAATCTGCCTTCTCAGTGGCACACAAGGCCGGTGCCACCGGCAAGATCCTGAATCGCCTGTTCCAGCACACCTTCTCAGTGGCCAAACAGGTCCGCACCGACACGACCATCGGCGCCAGCGCAGTGTCAGTCGCTTTTGCCGCAGTCGATCTTGCCAAGAGAATTTTTTCCCGGCTGTCCGACCAGACCGTACTGCTAATTGGCGCCGGTGAGACCATCGAATTGGTGGCGCGCCACCTCAGACAAAACGAGGTGCGTCACATCATCGTTGCCAATCGTTCTATCGAACGGGCCCAAATGCTTGCCGGGCAAGTGCAAAGCGAGGCGGTCTCGCTCGCCGAAATCCCTAACCGGCTACACGAGGCAGACATTGTGGTCGCCTCCACTGCCAGCACCCTGCCTATCCTCGGTAAGGGCACGGTTGAGAGCGCGCTGCGCAAGCGCCGCCACCGTCCCATGTTTATGATTGACCTGGCTGTACCCCGCGACATCGAACACGAAGTAGATGAGTTGCGCGACGTCTTTCTGTACACGGTGGACGACCTGCACAACGTGGTCCAACAAAATATCGCTTCGCGCAGGGAGGCCGCGGAAGAGGCCGAGAAAATCATCGACCTGCAGGTGATGCGCTTCATGCACTGGCTACGCTCGCTCGACTCGGTTCCAACCATTTGCGCGTTTCGCCAACAGGTGGAAGCGATTGGCGAAGTAGAACTGGCCCAGGCACACGGGCGTATCGCCAGAGGTGAGGACCCCGCCCTGGTACTGGAACAATTTGCCCGCATCCTCTCGCGCAAATTTGCTCACGCACCCAGCCAGGCTTTGAAACAGGCCGGCCAGGACGGTAACGCGACTCTCATTTCTGCAGCACGGCGACTGTTCAAGCTATCCCGCTAACCATGAACTCTTCGATGCAAGCCAAGCTTGAGCATCTTCTCGAGCGGCAGGAAGAGATCAACGCGCTACTGTCCGACCCCGCAGTGATAGAGAACCAGAAATCCTTTCGCGATCTTTCCATTGAGCTTGCCGACATCTCACCGGTGGTCGAGCAGTACCAGCACTACCGTGAACTCGACGCCGAACTTGCCGAGACCAGGGCTATGCTGGAGGACGACGACCCCGCCATCCGCAAGATGGCGCAGGAGGAAGTGCCGCGTTTGCAGGAGCACCTGGACCAACGCCAGCGGACACTGCACAAGTTGCTAATACCGCGCGACCCAAACGATGAGCGCAATATATTTCTCGAAGTTCGTGCCGGGACGGGTGGTGATGAGGCAGCGCTGTTTGCCGGCGATCTGTTTCGCATGTACAGCATATATGCCGAGAAGCGCGGCTGGAAGGTAGAGGTGATGAGCCAGAGTCTGGGCGAACACGGCGGCTACAAGGAGATCATCAGCCGGGTGGCTGGGCGTGGCGCCTACTCCCGACTCAAGTTCGAGTCCGGTGCCCATCGGGTGCAGCGCGTGCCCGAGACTGAGGCCCAGGGGCGCATCCATACCTCGGCCTGCACCGTCGCCATCCTGCCTGAGGCCGATGAGATCGACGATGTGGAGATCAACCCGGTCGACCTGCGGGTGGACACCTTCCGCGCCTCCGGCGCCGGCGGCCAGCACGTCAACCGCACCGACTCGGCCGTGCGCCTCACCCACCTGCCCACCGGCGTGGTAGTCGAGTGCCAGGACGAGCGCTCACAGCACAAGAACAAGGCCCGTGCCATGTCGATCCTGCGCTCGCGCTTGCTCGAGGCCGAGATCCGCCAGCAGAAAAATGAACAAGCCGAAAATCGGCGCAGCCTGGTGGGCAGCGGCGACCGCTCCGAGCGTATCCGCACCTACAACTTCCCACAGGGCCGAGTCACCGACCATCGCATCAACCTGACCCTGTACAAGTTGGCCGAGGTGCTCGCTGGCGACCTGGAGCAAGTGATCGAGCCGCTCAGCACCGAGCACCAGGCCGACTTACTGGCGGCCATGAGCGCCGAGTGAGCGACCGCCAGGCCGCCACCGTGTTGCGCGAGATGGCGGCAGCGCTCAGCACCGCCAGCGACACGCCAATGCTCGACGCCGAGGTGCTACTGCACGCGGCCTGTGGTATCGACCGTACCATGGTTGCCAGGGGCGACAACCTGACCCCGACCGACAGCGAGATTCAGGCGCTGGAGGCCATGGTCGTCCGCCGCCAGCAGGGTGAGCCCATCGCCTACATTACCGGGCACAAAGAATTCTGGTCGCTCGATTTAGAACTGAACAAGGCCACGCTAGTACCCCGGCCTGAGACCGAGATCCTGGTCGAGCAAGTTCTTGCCTGCATACCAGTGGAGACAGCCGTGGACATCGCTGACCTCGGCACTGGCAGTGGTGCAATCGCACTCGCTCTCGCCAGCGAACGCCCGCGGGCACACATCGTCGCGACCGATATCTCGCCACCGGCACTGGCGCAGGCGCGCGCCAACGCCCGGCGCCTCGGACTCGCCACCATTGATTTTCGCCAGGGCGACTGGCTCGAGCCCCTTGCCGGGATGCACTTTGATGTGATTGCCAGCGACCCGCCATACGTCGGCGTGGGTGATCCAGAACTGGAAACTCGCCATACCCGCTTCGAACCGCAACAGGCGCTGCTCGCCGGCAAAGATGGCTTGGCTGCTATCCGCCAGATCTGCGCTGCTGCCAGCGCACACCTCAAGGCCGACGGAGTGCTGGCGCTGAAACACGGACCAGGTCAGCAAACCACAGTGCAGGCGCTGTTGTTGGCCGCAGGCTTCGACTCTATAGTGTGCACCAGAGATTACGCCGGCCTGCCGCGGGTCACTACCTGTCGCTGGCCTTGATGATACTTGATGTAACAGGCAACGGAGTCGACATCGCGATGGATCATCTAGAGCAAAAAAGCGTCATCCTTGCAGTAGAGAACGCTCTACCGGGCCGGGCGGAAGCCATGCGCGTGGGCGGTTGTCACTTTGTCAACGGTACCAACCTTAAGCCACCGTTTCCCGGTGGCAGTCAACAAGCGCTGTTCGGCTTAGGCTGCTTCTGGGGGGCCGAACGGCTGTTCTGGCAACTGCAGGGCGTTTTCACCACTGCGGTGGGCTATGCTGGTGGCACCACGCCCAACCCCACCTACCGCGAGGTTTGTTCAGGGTTGACCGGCCACACCGAGGCCGTGCGGGTAGTAATCGACCCGCAAAGAACCAACTACGAGGCGCTGCTCAAGGTCTTTTTTGAATCCCACGATCCCACCCAGGGCATGCGCCAAGGCAACGATATCGGCAGCCAGTACCGCTCGGCCATCTACACCCTCGACCAGGCACAAGCTGATGCGGCACGAGCGTTTGCCAGCCGTTATCAGGCGCAACTTGCTGCGGCAGGCTTCGGTCAGATTACCACTGAGATCGCGCCGGCGGGAGATTTCTATTATGCCGAGAACTACCACCAGCAGTACCTAGCGAAAAACCCTGGTGGTTACTGCGGGCTTGCCGGCACCGGGGTCATGTGCCGAGAGGTCAATGCCGCAAACGCGGCTTGAAGAAAACTACTCTGCGGCGGGCGGCTTGAATGGCATCGGAAATGGCGCCACATTGCCACCTTTGCTCTCATCCCCGGGTAATATCTTGGCCTGGCCTTCTTTTTCGACTTCGTCAATACGAACTACCGCGTGCAGAGGTATATAAGTCCGCTTGACCCCGCTGAACTCACTCTTCAATTTCTCGTCAGAAGGATCGACCACCAGTTTCGAGCGCTCGCCAAAAATGATGTCGCCCACTTCGACGAAAGCATACAGGCCGCCCTGGGATACCTCGTGTGCGTATAGCTCGTAGATGTTGCCCTGATTGTGAAAAATGATCCGAAAGATGCTTTTTTTTGCCATAGCCAAAATTTACAGGTGTCGCCCGGACCGCGGGCGAGGCACATTATAGCAACCCGCACTAACCTCGAACTTCAAACATGGGGTCGCGCCGTTCAAATCCAAGCCCGAGCAACGGTTTAAAATCGGCTGCGTGAGTGCCGTGCGATTAATTGCTACGGGAATTGCGCTCCTGGGTCTGGTTGCCTGGCGGCTGGCCGCAGCTGAGTTACCAGCGCATGTTGCGCAGTTGCTGCTAATGAACAACGTGGCGCCCGACTCCGTCAGTGTTTTCATCAAGCGCGTGGGCGATACCGGCCCAACCATTGCCCACAACGTTAACACGCCGCGCAATCCCGCTTCCGTCATGAAGCTGGTCACCACCGCCGCGGCGCTGGACCTGCTCGGCGCTGACCATCGCTGGCAAACGCAGGTGCTGGTCGACGGCACGATCAAGGGCAATACCTTGCACGGTGATCTCATCCTCAAGGGTGGCGGCGACCCCTGGCTGGTGATCGAGCGCTTCTGGCTGCTGTTGCGCCAGTTGCGCGCGCGGGGCCTTGCCCATATAGCCGGTGACCTTATCCTGGACGATAACTTGTTCGACCGCACAGCCATCACGGGCACAGCACTTGATGGCAAAGCCTTCCGCGCCTACAACACCCCGCCCAATGCACTGCTGGTCAACTACGGCGCTACCCGCTTTACCATCGAGCCACGCGCCGGCACGCTTACCGTTAACGCCGACCCGCTGGCCACCACTTTGCGCCTGGCGAACCGACTCAGGTCACGCAGCGGCAGTTGTGCCAGGCGTGGCCGCAACATCACCCTGGAAGTAAAGCACCAAGGCCAACACACCGAGGTCGCCATTGGTGGCAGCTACCCCGCGCACTGCGAAGGAGCCGAATTTGCCCGTACGGTGCTGCCCCACGACCAATACGTGTACGGTGTCTTCAAGGCCCTGTGGCAGCAACTGGGCGGTACGCTCACTGGCGGCTGGCGCTACGGACATGCCCCGGAAGGCGCCCAATCTTTAACTCGCTTTGAGTCGGTATCGCTGGCCGAGGCCATACGGGGGATAAACAAATTCAGCAACAATGTAATGGCACGCAGCCTGCTGCTGACCCTGGGTGTGCAGTTCCGCGGCCACCCGGCAACCCCGGCCACGGGTGCAAGCGCGATCAGTGACTGGCTGCACACTGCCGGGGTGAAAATGCCAGCACTCGTTATCGACAACGGCGCCGGCTTATCGCGGCGCGCCCGGGTGAGTGCGGCTGGGCTGGCAGCACTGCTCGAGTACACCGCCGCGATGGCGTATTTTCCGGAGTTTGCGGCTTCGCTGCCGATCGCCGGCGTCGACGGCTCGCTGCGCACCCGCTTTCAGGGCATCGCGGCTGCGGGCCGGCTGCGCCTCAAAACCGGGCAATTAACTGGAGTACGCGCGCTGGCCGGCTATGCGACCGGTCGCGATGGTGCCCGCTGGATCATCGTCATTCTGCACAACCACCCGCTGGCAAACGGGCCGGTTGGCATCGACCTCCAGCACCAACTGCTGCAATCGGTCCTGCGCCCGTAGGCGCACCCCGCCCCCGCCTTCAACCTGTAGTGGCGAGGTGTTCGAGAAAAAGGTTAACCTGCTCCGCGACCGGGACTGGATTCTCCATATGCAGGTGGTGGCCACCTGGGAGAGTTTTTACTGCGGCGTTCTGCAATACCTCGACCCGCCCCGGCGTGGCGGGATGTTTAACCAGGATGCCGTCGCTCGCGATTAACAGCAGCGTCGGTACAGTGACGGCTGCAAGGTAGGCGAGCACCTGTGGCTCGGACATGTACTGCAGGGCAGGCAAGCGCAGGCGGGTATCGCTGCGCCAGGTAAAGCCGCCTTCGACCTCGCGCGCGTTGCGCTCCACCAGGCGCCGGGCGGCGGCTTCGCCAACGTCTCCGACCCGAACCCGTGCGGCCGTCAAGACCTTAAGGTCCGGGTAAACGGGTGGCACTCTGCCGTGCAACCCTCGGTAGCGCTCGAGCGCACGGCGCAGGCGCTGCGGACCCTGTTGCGGGGTCTCGGCCGGTGGCCCGAGGCCCTCGATGAGAACCAGGCCCCGTACCCGCCCCGGGGCAATCACTGACAGCAGAGCTGTGGTAATGGCCCCCAACGAATGGCCCACCAGCACCAACTCATCCCAGGCCAGGGCGTCGGCTGCCTCCAGCACTGGCGCAAGATAATCGAGCAAGTGGTAGCGTGCACCGCCCGGGCGATGGTCAGAATGCCCGTGCCCGGGCAAGTCGATGGCGGCGATGTCAGCGTTTGTGAGCAGCGGTGCGAGCGGCTCGAAACTGGCCGCGTTGTCCAGCCAGCCGTGCACGGCCAGCAACCGCTGGCCGCCGGTCGATCCCCAGCGCAGGCCGGCGAGCCGTCCCGCCGAGGGGGTATCTACTGAAAAAGGCCTGCCTGCCATGGGCACTCTCTCGCTGCCAGAAGAATCGGAAAACTCCAGAACTTATGGAAAATTTATAGCTAAATTATTGTTTTACGCCGGTTTTTAAAACCTAACCCGCACTTGCGGATGACGGGGTAGCCGAGGTCTATTACACTCTTTTTCCATGTCAAGACTATCATTTATCTGTCTTTCCGTATAAATATAGACAAATATTGTTTGCATAATTATTAATCAATTCAATATTGATTATTACTTCATTCGAGGAAGTTGTTATGTCGCAAGCCGTGCAAAAAAAGAGCAGTGACCTGGCGCAGGCGGTGCGCCATTCATTCACGTTGACGGATAACGAGACTGGCGAGTCTTGGGAGTTACCGACTTTGCACGGCACCATCGGCCCCAAGGTTATCGACATCCGCAAACTCTACAGCCAGACCGGGGCCTTCACCTACGATCCGGGCTTCACCTCCACTGGCTCGTGCTCCTCCGAGATCACTTACATCGACGGCGAAGCTGGCGTACTGCTGCACCGCGGCTACGCCATCGCCGATCTCGCCGAGAACACCGACTTCATGGACGTCTGTTATCTGCTGCTGCATGGCGAGTTGCCCTCGCCCGAGGAGAAGGAGCAGTTTGACGGTGATATCACCCGTCACACCATGCTGCACGAACAACTGGTGCGCTTCTACAGCGGCTTCATGCGCAGCGCCCACCCGATGGCTATCATGGTCGGCGTGGTCGGCGCACTGTCCGCTTTCTATCATGACAGCACCGACATTAACGATCCCATGCAGCGTATGGTCGCCGCCCACCGGCTGATCGCCAAGATGCCGACCATTGGCGCCTATGCCTACAAGTACTCGCTGGGTCAGCCGTTCGTCCAGCCGCACAACAGCCTCGCCTACTCGGAAAACGTGCTGCGGCTGATGTTCGCAGTGCCGACACAAGACTACGAGATCAGCCCGGTACTGGCACGGGCGATTGACCGTATCCTTATTCTGCACGCCGATCACGAACAGAACGCCTCCACGTCGACCGTGCGTCTCGCCGGCTCATCCGACGCTAACCCCTTTGCTTGCGTGGCCGCCGGTATCGCTTCGCTGTGGGGCCCAGCACACGGTGGTGCCAACGAGGCGGTGCTGAACATGCTGGAACAGATAGGCACCAAGGACCGCATCGAGAAGTTCATAAAAAAAGCGCAAGACCCCGATGACCACTTCCGGCTGATGGGCTTCGGCCACCGGGTCTACAAGAACTACGACCCGCGGGCCACGGTGATGTGTAAAACCTGCCACGAGGTGTTGAATGAACTGGGTATCCAGGATCCGACCCTCGACCTGGCCCTGGAACTTGAGCGTTTCGCGCTGGAGGATCCCTACTTCATCGACAAGAAACTCTACCCCAACGTCGACTTCTATTCCGGCATCATCCTGCGGGCCCTGGGCTTCCCCACCAACATGTTCACGGTGCTGTTCGCTATCGGTCGCACGGTGGGCTGGATTTCGCACTGGAAGGAGATGATGGAATCCTCGGAGAGCCGCATCGGCCGCCCACGCCAACTCTACGTCGGCAAGGAAGAACGGCCCTTTACAGCAGTCGGCCAGCGGGAACATACTGAGAAACGATCCGGCTGGGCCTGGCTTTGGGGCGGCAACCGCAAGAACGGCTGAGCGTCAGCGCAGTACACCTCTCCCACTTGATCCCGGATCTCAACTCCGGATGAAGTGCGTGGTTTACAAGGGCACTCGCAAGGACGGTGCTTACCTCTACGTTGCATCCCCTAACCACCTGGAGCAGGTGCCGCAAGCCTTGCATGAGCAACTCGGTAAACTTGAGCAGGTGATGGAACTGGATCTCGGACGGCGGCGCACCCTGGCTGCGGCCAACCCTGAAATAATCGCAGACAGTATTAAATCCCGGGGTTTCTACTTGCAACTGCCGCCCGCCGAAGACCCGCCCGCATGCTAACCAAGATTCTCTTCACCCTGGCGGTGATTATCGTGGTCGCACTGGTGTTCCGAGTGAAGACGCAACAACCAGCGCGGGCAGTTGCGCCAGCGGCCACTGCGGGGCGTGCTGGGGTCTCGGCTTCGATGGTGGCGTATTCCCTGCTTGGGCTAGTGCTCGCAATCTCGGCGCTGGTCTTTTTCCTGCATTGGCAGGCGCAACACCGCATCATCAACATCCGGGTTACTGACGGCCAAGGCCAGACCCTCACCTACCAGGCCTACCAAAAAACAATCGAAGGTAGGCGTTTCACTACCCTCGACGGCATAGCGGTAGATCTCGGCCAGGGTGACCGGATCGAGATCTTAGGTACAGAGCAGCCCGACTGAGAGCGCCGCCAGCAACACCACCTACGCATCCAGCTCAGCCGGCACATAACGAAAATCTTTCAAGTTCACTCCCATTGCCACATCCTGGCGCAGACTGACCAGGCGGTGGGCAAGTGCGGCACTGGCGATCCCCGCGCGGATCTTCTCGCCCAGCTTGCCGGACATCTTCTGCGCCGCCTCGACTACACCAGCGAGGTCGCGGTGATCGTGCAGCAGTTTGGCCGCGGTATGCACACCCACCGAGCGGATGCCGGGCACACCCAGTGAGGAATCGCCGGCCAGCGCCAACAGGTCAGTCAATTGTTCCGGTCCGACTCCGAAACGGTCGACGATCCAGCGCCGGTCGTGCTCGATGCCAGAGAAATGGTCGAACACCCGGGTACCCGGACCAACTAACTGGCAGAAACTCTTGTCGGTCGAGAGGATGGCCACCTGCCCGTCCGCGGCCACCACTTTGGCGGCAATGGTGGCAATGACGTCGTCGGCTTCAAAACCGGCGGCAGCCAGGGCCGGCCCGCCAAGTTCGGCCATAGCGTCGAGAATATCCGGCAGCCAGCAGCGCAAGTCGTCCGGCATGCCGGGCCGATTCTTTTTGTAATCGGGATATTCTCCAGCTCGCCAGCCAGGGCCGTCGCAGTCCATGGCCAGAACCACATGGCTGGGATGGTGCTGGCGCAGCGCCCGGCGCAGGGATGCGCTACAGGCCGTCAGTACCGCCTCGGCCCGGTCACTTGCCGTGTCAGGTACACCAGCAAAGACCCGCCGGATAAGATTGGGTCCATCGATTAGCAGCGCCAACATAAGCGATCCTCCCGCCAGGGACGGACGACCCAGTATACGGCTGCTGCCGGCGCTTTGTCAGGGCGGGCCAACTGCCCACTCGCCGCCGGCTAGAGGATGTAGCGGGACAGGTCCTCGTCGGCGGCAAGGTCCACTAGATGGTCGGCGACGTAATCCTCGTCTACCACGATGCACTCGCCCGAGCGATCGGCCGCCTCGAAGGAGACGATCTCCAGCAGGCGCTCCATCACGGTGTGCAGCCGTCGGGCACCGATGTTCTCGGTCTGCTCGTTGACCTGCCAGGCCACCTGCGCGATGCGGGCCACACCTTCGTCGGTAAATTGCAGGTCGACACCCTCCGTGTACATGAGCGCAGCGTACTGCTCGGTCAGCGAGGCGTCAGGCTCAGTGAGGATGCGCACGAAATCCTCTACCCCCAGGGCATCGAGTTCCACTCGAATCGGCAGCCGGCCCTGCAGTTCCGGGATCAGATCAGAAGGCTTATTCAACTGGAACGCACCGGAGGCGATGAACAGCACGTGATCGGTTTTGACCATGCCGTTACGTGTGCTGACGGTACAGCCCTCGACTAACGGCAGCAGATCTCGCTGCACACCCTCGCGCGACACGTCGGCTCCAGTCTGGTCGCTGCGGCCGACAATCTTGTCGATTTCGTCCAGGAACACGATGCCGTCCTGTTCTACCCGCTCCAGCGCCTCGTGCTTGAGGTCCTCATCATCGATGAGTTTACCGGCCTCCTCTTCAGTCAGCAGCCGCAATGCTTCGCTGACCCGGACCTTACGGGCACGTTTTTTCTGGCCGCCCAGGTTCTGGAACATGTCCTGCAACTGGCCAGTCATCTGCTCCATCCCCGGTGGGCCCATGATTTCCACACCCACCGTTGGTGCACTGACCTCGATCTCTATTTCCTTGTCGTCCAGTTTGCCCTCACGCAATAACTTGCGAAAACGCTGACGCCCGGCACCCTCCTCAGTTTCGACTACCGCCGGTGGATCGGTGTCGCCCTCCTGCCATTCGCTGTCTCGGGCCGGTGGCAGCAACAGATCCAGAATCCGCTCTTCGGCGGCATCTTCGGCGTGTGGGTGCACCCGTTCCAGCGCCTCTTCACGGATCATCTTCACCGCCATGTCCACCAGGTCGCGGACGATGGAATCGACCTCCCTGCCAACGTAGCCCACCTCGGTGAATTTGGTAGCCTCAACCTTGATGAACGGCGCTTTAGCGAGCCGCGCCAATCGGCGGGCGATCTCGGTCTTGCCGACCCCGGTCGGACCGATCATGAGGATGTTCTTGGGCGTGATCTCGCTACGCAGGAACTCGTCCGGCACCTGGGACCGGCGCCAGCGGTTGCGCAGGGCGATGGCCACGGCCCGCTTGGCCTGCCCTTGGCCAATAATGTGCTTGTCGAGTTCCTCGACGATCTCTCTAGGTGTCATCTGGGACATGGATATTTTCTGCGTGGTACCTGCATCTGCCCGGCCGGGCGCCGGCGCACCAGAGAACTGGCCGTAAGCGGCGGTGAGCCGCTCACTGCGGCGGTATCTCCAACTCCTCCAGGGTTAGTTGGTGGTTGGTATAGATACAAATGTCGGCGGTGATGGCGAGCGATTCTTCAACGATCTGCCTGGCATCGAGTTCGGTCTGCTCCAGCAGTGCCCGCGCTGCGGCCTTGGCGTAGGCGCCACCAGAACCGATCGCCATGATGCCTCCCTCGGGTTCAATCACGTCGCCGTTGCCAGAGAGGATCAGCGAAGCGGTCTTGTCAGCAACGGCAAGCAAGGCTTCCAAGCGCCGCAGTACGCGGTCGGTACGCCAATCCTTGGAAAGTTCCACCGCTGCGCGCAGCAGGTTGCCCTGGTACTTCTGCAACTTGCCTTCGAAGCGCTCGAACAACGTGAACGCATCGGCCGTGCCGCCGGCGAAACCGGCAATGACTGTATCGTCGTGCAGCCGCCGTACCTTGCAGGCATTACCCTTCATGAGCGTATCGCCCAGGGTGACCTGACCGTCACCGCCGATAACAACGCGGTCGCCGCGACGCACCGACAAAATCGTGGTACCGCACATCTGTGGATGACTCATGTTCCGTACTCGCTGGAATTTTCAGGCACTAGGCAGATATCGGGCCTTGGACCCACACTTTCAACCACTACTCGACCAACTTTAACTGCGGTTTGCCGCGCAGCGGTGGATCGTCCTGGGTCTGCTTGCCGGACGGAGTCGACCTCTCTTCTTTGAAAAACATGCCTTGGTTGTTCTCGCGGGCGAAAATGCCCATCACCGCCGACAGCGGCACAGTCACCTGGCGGGAAACGCCATGAAACCGGGCCAGGAAGGAGATGAAATCGTTACCGAGGTGCATGGCATCCACCGCCTTCGGGTGAACATTGAGCACGATGCGGCCCTCCTCAATGAACTCCTGCGGCACTTCGACACCCTCGGCCTGGGCGTTCACCAGCAGTTGGGGGGTAAGGCCGTTATCGATGGTCCACTCCCTTATTGCCCGCACCAGGTAAGGCCGGGTCGAGATCAGATCGTGATCATTTTCAGACATCGGACAATGGTACAGCAGGCCTGATCTGCCGGGCAGGTCAAGCCGCGCGAATCTCCCGCTCAACCTCATTCAAGCTGGTACCGAAGGTAGACTTAGCAAACATGCGGTCACCGTACTCGATTAGTTTCAAGGCCTGCCGCGGCAACTCTATGCGGAGCATCGGCAGCCGCCACAGTAACGGTGCCAGGTAGCAATCCGCCAGGCTAAACTCGTCGCCCAGTACATACTTGTGGTCGGCAAAATGCGCCGACATCGCCAGCAACCCATCCCATAAGAACTTGCTGGTTTTTTTGTCGAGCTTGGCGCGTCCCCTAACGCACTGTTGCACGGGTTCCAACCAATCCCGCTGCAGCCGCGAGATCATCAGCCGGGCCTTGGCCCGTCCTATCGGATCGATAGGCAGTAAGGGTGGATGGGGAAACCGCTCATCGAAGTATTCGTTGATCACCACCGAGTCGTACAGGACCAGATCCCGATCTACCAGCGTGGGGGTTTCGCCATAGGGATTCAACTCGGCGAGTTCCTCGTGGACCTGGTCTGGGGTGACGTAGAACAACTCACAGTCGATATCCTTCTCGTGTAGGACGATCCGACAGGCGTGGCCGTTTATGCACAGCGGTCCGGTATATAGTTTCATCGTAAATTATTCACCTGGGTCGTATCGTTGCACCGCGGGAGCGCGGTGGAAAATCCACCGGGGCGTCACAACATATTCAGTGAACGTCCCGCCAGTACTCCTTTTTTAGTGTATAGGAAAGAACAATAAACACCACCATGAAAATCATCACCCAGAAACCGATCCGGTAGCGAACCAGTTTAGCCGGCTCGGCGAGATAAACCATGAAATTGGTCAGGTCACGGATAGTTGAATTGTACTCACTCTCAGTCATCTGACCCGGAACTCCCGCAACAAAACTCTCGAAGTGTTTGTTGCCGTCGACCTCCTCGAAGTGGACTGTACGCGTGCCTTGCCACTGGTGCAGCACGTGTGGCATGGCGACACTGGGAAACAACAGGTTGTTCCAGCCCGTGGGAGTCGACTCGTCATGGTAGAAACTGCGCAGGTAGGTGTATATCCAGTCCGGTCCGCGCGAGCGCGCGGTCAGGCTGAGATCAGGTGGCACCACGCCGAACCACTGTTTGGCGTCTGTCGGCGCCATAGTGGTCACCATCAACTCACCCGGCTTGTCGGCGGCGAACATGAGGTTGTCTTTCAGCAGTTGCTCGCTGATGCCCAAATCGCTGGCCATCCTTTCGTAGCGCATATAGGCCGCGCTGTGACAGGACAGGCAGTAATTGACGAATGTGTTCGCGCCTTTTTGCAATGACAACCGATCAGCGAGGTCGATGTGCACCGAATCCAGGTTCTCGTTATTGCTCGAAGCTTGGGCCAGCGCGGGGGAGGCGAGCAAGGCGATAACAATCAGCAGTTTCCTCATCATCGCGCTTACCTCACCCGGTCCGGTTCCGGCTTGTTCCGGTCCAGTTTCGTGTAGATGGGCATCAACAGGAAAAAGGCGAAGTAGACCACCAGCCCGATCTGCGCCCAGGTCACGTTCTTGAACCAGATAAGGTCCACGTGACCCGGGTTCACGGTGCCCAGATATCCCAGCATCACGAAGTTCACCGCGAACAATATCAGCATGGTTTTATACATCCAGCCGCGGTAGCGGATCGAGCGCACTTTGGAGCGGTCTAGCCAGGGCAGGAAGAAAAGCAGCACGATGGCGAAGCCCATGGCCATCACGCCCCATAACTTGGCGCCGCCCGGCAGCCACTCAAAGGTGACCGCCCGCAGGATCGAGTAGTAGGGGGTCAAGTACCACAGTGGCACGATTTCCGGCGGCGTTTGTAGGATATCGGCCGGCTGGAAATTGTCCTTCTCCAGGAACCAGCCATCCAGTTCCGGTACGAAGAAGACGATGGCTAAGTACACCATCATGAACACCGCCACACCGAAAACATCCTTGACCGTGTAGTACGGGTGGAACGGGATACCATCGAGGGGCTTGCCATCCTTGTCCTTGTTCTTCTTGATCTCGATGCCGTCAGGGTTATTCGAACCCACCTTGTGCAGAGCAACGATGTGTAGATAGACCAGCGCCGCCAGCAGCAGCGGCAGCAGGATCACGTGAAAGGCAAAGAAGCGGTTCAGGGTTGCGTCCGAGATCACGAAGTCACCCCGGATCCACTCGGCCAGTGCCTCGCCGATCCCGGGAATCGCCCCGAACAACGAGACGATAACCTGCGCGCCCCAGTAGGACATGTTGCCCCAGGGCAGCAGATAGCCGAAAAACGCTTCTGCCATCAGCGCCACGTAGATGACCACACCGATCAGCCAGATCAACTCGCGCGGTTCGCGATGGGAGCCGTACATCAAGCCCCGAAACATGTGCAGGTAAACGGTGACGAAGAACATCGATGAACCCACGCTGTGCAGGTAGCGGATGAACCAGCCCCCCGGAACATCGCGCATGATGTACTCCACCGAGGCGAACGCCAGCGTCGAGTCCGGCTTGTAGTGCATGGTCAACAGAATGCCGGTCACGATCTGCAGCACCAGTACCAGCAAAGCTAACGAGCCGAAGTAGTACCAGAAATTGAAGTTCTTGGGCGCGTAGTACTGCGCCATGTGCTCCTGCCAGACCTTGGTCAGCGGAAAGCGCTCGTCGATCCAGTGCAACAAACTCTGCATCATGCGCTCGCCTCCTCCTGGTCTACCCCAATTAGAATACGGCTGTCTGACAGAAATGAGTACGGAGGTACCGGCAAGTTGGTTGGCGCCGGCACGCCCTTGTATACGCGCCCGGCGAGGTCGAAAGTAGAGCCGTGACAGGGGCAGAAAAAGCCGCCGACCCAGTCATCGCCAAGGCCGGATGCTGCACCGATCTCGAACTTACGGCTCGGCGCACAGCCGAGGTGGGTACACACACCCAGCACCACCAGCAGCTCGGGCTGGATGGAGCGGTACGGGTTCTTGGCATAACTCGGCTGCTGGGCAAGCACCTCGGAATCGGGGTCAGCCAGTTTGCCGGCAAGTTCAGCGAGGCCCTGCAACATTCGCTCGCTGCGACGCAGTATCCATACCGGCTTGCCACGCCATTCCACCGTCAGCATCTGGCCAAGCAGCAACTTGCTGATGTCCACCTCGACCGGTGCACCAGCAGCTCGGGCCCGGGCGCTTGGTTGCATGCTGGCCACGAACGGCGCCACCAGAGTACCGGTGCCGACCAAGCCAACCCCGGTGGTCAATGTGGTCAACAGGCGGCGCCTGCGTTTATTCACTTGCTGAGTCATGGGGTCCCGGGGAATAAATCGCTATTAGCGCGCGGGTAAACGGAATAAATGAAGTGTATTGGCTTCAAAACACACTGCCCGAAAAAAAAGCGCGATTATAACAAAATTGCCCTGTTAATTCGGGTCCCGCGGGCAGTTATAGCCTTTGTTAAGGTCAGTCCAGTGCCGTTTCCAGGGCGCGGATGCGGCTGGCGTAAGAGAACGCCGCAGTCGTTACCGCCGGGTAGGCCCGGGCCAGTGCGCCCAGTGCATTCGCTGCCAGCACCGGGTCTCCCAATTGCCGGGACAGGCGCAGGCTAATTCGGCTCAGCACCGCGTCAGCTGCGGGCAAAGAGCTATCCGCAACCATTTCATACAGGGGTGTGTTCGCAAGCAGTGACACCGTGCCCAGCCGCCAGCCGTTACCCACCCGGAAGGCCTCCCAGCCAGCCTGGGCGACCCGGGCCGCCAGTTCGAAATCCGCATCCCGGCCGGTTAATTCGGCAAAAGCCAGCAGACCCTCAGCCACGTAAGCATAATCCTCCAACGACACCGTCCCCAGCGCCGCACCAGCCGCCAGCGCGCGTACCAGCACTCGGCCATTCCACAGCACCTCGGCCAAGTAGTCGCGCAGGCCCTGCGCTACCTCGGTGTAGCCGGACTCGCCGGTCTCGCGAGCCGCCTCGGCAAAAGCCGCCAGGGCAAGGCCGTTCCAACCGGCCAGCAATTTATCGTCCACTGGCAGGGAACGCTTGCGCTGAGTGACCCGCAACTGGGCCATGGCTTCAGCGAGTAACTCTGCCGCCCACCCCGGCTCCAGCTCGAGCAAAGTGGCAACCTCTCCGATGGGCAGGGCCTCGACCAACAGGTGGCCGTGCTCGAATGCAGCCGGGCCCAGTGCCCAGGTGGCGCTAAGCACCTGGTAGTGTTCGTCACTCAGCAGTTCCCTGAGGGCCGCTTCGGCCCACAGGTAGTAGCCACCCTCGCGGCCGGCGGCATCGACAGCCGAGAAGGCGGCCACCATGGCGCCGCTACCGGTACGCATGCGCTCGACAAGAAAACCAAGCGTCGAGCGGGCCACCGCCGTGTAATCCGGCCGACTCAGGATGCGTCCCGCGCGCAGGTACAGCCGTGCCAGTTGAGCGTTGGTGTACAGCATCTTCTCGAAGTGCGGCTGCTCCCAGCCTGGATCGACGGTATAGCGGAAAAACCCGCCACCGAGGTGATCGTGCAGCCCACGCCCGGCCATGGCATCGAGCGTTGTCACAAGCACTTCACGCACCGACGCCTCAGCATGGCGCTGGTAGCGTTCCAGCAGGTACTCGAGCTGGGGCACGTGAGGAAACCGGGATTGACCACCGAAACCGCCTTGCACGGTATCGGCCAGGCCAAGCGCCATCTGCTCGAAGGCCTCGCCCAGCATCGCTACCGCCCCGGGATCCACGCTTTCGGCGCTGTCGGCAAAGTCCGGCGCAATCTCGGCACGGGCGAGGGCAACGAGCCGCCCAGAGTCTTCGCGCCACAGCGCCGTGAGCTTTTCCAGCAGCTGCTGGAACTGGGCTGGCGGCCGGTACAGCACTGCATAAAGGGGATAGCCCTCGGGGGTGATAAACACGTTGAGTGGCCAGCCGCCGCGCCCCTGCGTTTGCTGCACGAAGTTCATCAACGCGCTGTCAAGCGCAGGCTGCAACTCGCGATCGACCTTGACTGGCAGATAGTCGCGGTTGAGTAGTGCCGCGATCTCCCGATCACGGTAACTCTCGCGTTGCATGACGTGGCACCAGTGACAGGAGAAATACCCGACCGACACGAACACTAGCCGGTTCTTCTCGCGCGCCCGGGCGAACACTGCCTGGTCCCAAGTCTGCCAGGCCACCGGGTCCTCGCCGTGCAGGGCAAGGTAAGGCGAAGGGTGTGATTGCAACTGATTGACCAGGCCTGCAGCAAGTGCCGGAAGCGGCAGCAGTGCCGCCGCGAACAGCACCGTGCGGGCGAGGCGCAACAACAGCCCAGGCCGATCCGATACAGCAGGGTGTCGATCGTTGGTCCGCGGCCGAGAATGGCGGCACCACTCGCGGGCAGACCCGTCTATCCTGCCCGTAGCCACCAGGCGGTGGCCCGGAATCGTCCCCGTACCGGTAGTTTCAGGCCGTACTTGCCAGCGAGCGTCCGGAATTGAACATCGGCCCGAGCAACAGCATGGCCACGATGTACAGGACCGACGCCGCCAGAATAGTGGAGGTAAAACCGATGTATATCGACAGGATGCCACTCAACAACCCCCCAGTGATAGTAAACAATCCGTTCATTGCCCAGCACCACGCCACCGTGCCCGGCGGTTTTGCCCTGGCAAGGGTAATACCGATGGGGAAAGGCATGCCCAGGAAAAACCCGACCGGCACCAGCATCAACGCAGCGATCAACATACGTACCCCCAGGCTTGATTGCAGGGCAACACCGAATACCGCATCGCGAAACACCAGCAACAGCACGATCGTCAGCAAGGCCGCCAGGAACGGCCAGCGGAGCCGTGACAGCTTCGTTTCGCCCAACCGTGCTGATGCGGCACTGCCCAGGCCCGCACCAAGCAGCAGCGAGAAAACTGCCGTCGCATAGGTAAAAGTCGGAAAACCAATCAACTTCATGAACATCTGGATCAACACCAACTCGATAACGATGAAGCCCGCACCGAGACAGGCAAAGTAAGCCATGAACGATGCCTTACCCTGCCAGCGAGTACGGCCTGTTCGGCTGAAAAGAAGCGGCACCCCCAAGACAACCAACGCGAACAAAAGCGAGGCAGCACCGGTAACAAAAAGATGCAACACGTCCAGTGGTAACCCCGCCTCACGCCTCTTGTTCAGCAAACGTGCCGCCGACGGGTTCACGAACCTGCTGTGGTCGACTTTTTCCACTTTGAGGGATTTGCGGATGAAATTGAAGAAAGGATTGTCATCGGTCGGCACTCGTATCTGGTAGGGGATTCGCGCGATAGTTCCCTCCGACAACTGGCCGCCGAAAAACTCGTCTGTCAGGTAATTATGGTCGTCGCCCAGCGGATTCACCACCACGTGAAACGCCTGGCCATGGTTGAGCAAGCGTTTCATCTGCTCAATTTCGACCGGTGTCCAAGGCGACATCTTGATCAGCATCGTCGGCAAGTTATCCGGCAGATCCTTATGCTCCATTACGAAGACGTGCTGCCGGAAATCTTCCCGCCCAAGTTCACGCCAGGCTCTGGCTGCTGTTGCGATCATGCGTGGAAAAAGATGGTGGTTTATATGCAAAACCCCGTCTTTCTTGAGGTGTTGAAAGTACTCCAGGTAGGCTTCCACTGTCTGTAGATAGGCCGGTGACATCGCGCCGCTGCCCACCGCCAGACTCGAGCTGGTGTGGTTACTCAACATCTGGATGATGTCGTATTTCCTGTCGGTGGCGCGGAGAAAACTGCGCCCCTCCGCCCGTATGGCATTCACCCTGGGATGGTTATAGATATTGCCGATCCACTGTGCGTACTTGGTCTTGGCCAACTCGATCACCGAGCCGACGAGTTCTACCGCATCCACATGTGATGCACCGTATAGCAGTGCCGCCTTGGTTTCCTGGCCACCGGCCGCACCGATGATCAGCACTTCCTGGTCAGTGTGCTGCTTGAGATGGTGGGACGCCAGTACGTAGGGACCCCAGAACTGGATCGTCTTCAACTCCTCGAGATTCTCCCGCAGGGCATCGAAGTCGCCGTCGAACTTGTAGTAATAACTGGTCTGGGTGCCGCCATCGTACGCCACCCACTTGATGCTGCTGCGAAAATCAACGATGTTTATGCTGGAAACCGGGTCCCAGACCGAGTGCTCGATTTTATCGTGATGAAAATAGTGCGCGAATCCCCGCTTGTCCATGTGTGGGTAAATTTCGTAGGGGTTATCTCGAACCAGCGGCTTAACACCCACAGCAACGGCCAGCGCCATAACAATCAGGGATGTGACGCGATGCCGGATAAAAAAGGCAGCGGCCAGCAGTGCAGTCGCCGCAGTCAGTATCAGCAATCCCGGGGCACCGTAATGCTCTACTGCCAAAAGGATTGTTATGCAGCCGAGCGCAGCACCGACCAGATCCCAGAAATAGAGCGACCGAATCTGCTCGGCGTAGCGGGAAAACACGGACGAGATGATCAGCCCGCTGATCATGAACGGCGCAGAAATCGCCGTGAGAATGCCGAAAAAGATCGCCAAGGCCTCGACTGGGTCCTTGCCAAGAGCCTTGTAGTTGAATTCCAACTCATTAAGTACTGGCAACACCAGGTAGGCGGCGATCGCCATGGCTACAGCAAAAACCGGCATGACAATCCCGAAGTACCGATAACGTTCCGCAGGCCTGAGCGAGACCAGTACACCGGAAACGCCGATCGAGAACATGGCCAAGGTAATGATCATGTAGGCCATGTTAGTGAACCACAGGTGGTCGAATATGCGAATTAGCGTCAACTCGAGCAACAGCGTGGTAAACGCGATGAAAAAGATCCCGAGCCTTATGCTGTACATATTGAAATCCTGTGCCCCATCCGGTCAGGTGGAGAGTTGACGAAAAAACGAGCAGTAATTAGGGGGCGAACTGAGGTTTGTTGACCCAGTGCTGGCATAGTTGAAATTCATGGCCCAGGCGACCGGCACGGCGGCTGATTATACAATTGCGACCGCTACCGGTATTGCCCGAGTGCGGATGGGATGTGACGTGGCTGCCACCAGCCCCAAGCTCAATGGTCCAGGCCAGCCTGGTGCAACAGGGCATCAACCGTGGGCTCGCGGCCACGAAAAGCAACAAAATTCTCCAGTGGCTCGTTGACGCCACCCGCCTCCAGGATCAGATGAAGAAAATCGGCACCGCAAGCGGCGTTAAAGATGCCTTCTTCCTGGAAACGCCCGAAAGCATCAGCCGAGAGCACCTCGGCCCACTTGTAACTGTAGTAGCCCGCGGCATAACCGCCGGCAAAAATGTGCGAGAAACTGTTCTGAAAACGGTTGTATGATGGCGGCTCAATCACGGCGACCCGGGCACGCACCTGGTCCAGCGCCTGCTGGATCGCCGCGACCGTCGCCGGTGCTTCCTGCCCGTGCAAACCCAGGTCAAAGACCGAAAACTCCAGCTGTCGTACCATTTGCAGCGCCGACTGGAAGTTGCGCGCCCCGCGCATCCGCCCAAGCAACTTTGCCGGCAGTGGTTCCCCAGTCTGATAATGGCCGGCAATACCAGCCAGCGCTGCCCCCTCCCAGCACCAGTTTTCCAGAAACTGGCTGGGCAGTTCCACCGCGTCCCAGGGCACGCCGTTAATGCCGGCTACGGCCAGCTCATCGACCTGGGTAAGCAAGTGATGCAGACCGTGACCAAACTCATGGAACAGAGCGACGACGTCGTCGTGGGCCAGTAGTGATGGCTCGCCATCGACCGGTGGCGGGAAGTTACAGGTAAGAAAGGCGGCCGGTACTTGCAACGCACCCAAACCGATCCGGCACCGGCCAATACAGTCAGCCATCCAGGCGCCGCCACGCTTGTGCTTACGGGCGTAAAGGTCGAGAAAAAACCGTCCCCGCAATTCACCGTCAGCGTCAAGAATGTGAAAGAAACTTACGTCCGGGTGCCAAACCTGCTCGACCGTAGCCGACTTTACGGTTACACCGAAAAGTCGGTGGGCAACGTCAAACAAACCCTCGAGTACCCGCGGCAGCGGGAAGTACGGCCGGACATCTTCGTCGTTGAAGGCGTAACGTGATTGTTTGAGCTTTTCGGCGTAATACGGGATATCCCAGGCTTCAAGCGCGGTCAGCCCATGGACGTTGAGCACGTAGTCGCGCAATTCGTCCAACTCGCGTTGCGCCAATGCCCTAGTGCGCCCGACCAAGTCATCGAGAAACCCATTCACCTCCGCGACCGAAGTCGCCATTCGGTCAGCCAGCGCATAATCGGCGAAACTCGCAAACCCCAGCAATTGCACCATCTCGCTGCGCAGCGCCAGGATTTGCACCATCAGTTCGCCGTTGTCCCAACGACCACCGTCGGGACCCGTATCGCTGGCCCTGGTCACGAAAGCCTCGTACATCTGCTGCCGCAGTTCCCGCCGGTCGCTAAACATCATGAACGGCAGGTAGGACGGTGCCTGCAAGGTAAAGTGCCAACCCGACTGACCGGCACTGGCTGCGCTCTGGCGGGCGAGCGCTAAGGCCGTAGCCGGTAAGCCAGCAAGATCTGCTGCATCGTCCAGGTCCAGGTGCCAGTGGTCAGTCGCGTCCAGCAGGTTCTGCTCGAAACGGTTGGCAAGCGTGGCCAGTTCGGTTGCGATTTCACGGAAGCGTTCACGCGCCTGCCCTTCGAGTTCTACACCAGCGAGACGGAAATCGCGTAACGCGTTGGTTACCGCCTTGCGCCGCGCCGGCGATATTTGCGCGAACGCTTCGCTGTCGGCCAGGCGCCGGTAGCCCTCGAACAACAGTCGGTTCTGGCCAAGCTCGGCGTGGTAGGCGGTCAACTTGGGTAGGCAGTCCGCATAGGCTTGGCGCAGCGCCGCGCTGTCGCAGACCGCATTCAGATGTGAGACCGGCGCCCAGAACCGCTCCAGCCGCTCGGCCAAATCCTGCAGCGGCCCGGCAAAACCGTCCCAGTCGGCCTCGCCCGCACACTCTTCCAACGCCACGATGCGGGCGCGACTCTCGGCCAGCAACTCATCAAGCGCCGGCGCTATCGCCGCCGGTACGATCTCCCCGAAACGGGGCAAGCCGGAAAAATCCAGTAATGGGTTCTCTGCGGACAATGGGTTCTTTGTTGTATGGTTTGTGTGTTGCGCGGACAACGTAGCCGACCCTGGCACGAGTGCCAGGGTCGGGCAATACCAACAACGCGCCGGCACTTTACTCTATCATTGCGCTCGCCGGCACAGCACACCGGCATAACCTTGACAGGTATCTGGAAAAGCGTGACCCGGCATTTTGACTTGCTCGTAATTGGAGCCGGTAGCGGCGGTATCGCCGGGGCCCGGCGCGCCGCCGAGTACGGCGCCCGCACAGCCATCATCGAAGGCGGCCGGCTCGGTGGCACCTGCGTCAATGTCGGTTGCGTACCTAAAAAGATGATGTGGAACGCCGCGCACCTGGCCGAAACCCTGGCACTCGCCGGTGACTATGGCTTCTCCCTGGAGCACCAGCCCTTTGACTGGGCCGGTTTTAAAACCGCGCGGGACAGTTATGTTGCCCGGTTGAATGACATCTACCGACGCAACCTCGAGTCCTCCAAGGTTTCACTTTTTTCCGGCTGGGCACATTTCACCGCCCCCAATACAGTGTGCGTAGGGAACGAGACCTTAAGCGCCGACCATATCCTGATCGCAACCGGCGGTCGGCCAGCGGTGCCGAATATCCCCGGGGCAAAACTCGGCATGACCAGCGACGATTTCTTTGAGCTTGGCGAACAACCGCGGCGGCCACTGGTGATTGGCGCGGGTTACATCGCAACGGAGCTGGCCGGCGTACTGAACGCGCTGGGCGCAGAAGTAACCATGCTGTTGCGCAAGGACATCCTGCTGCGGGGATTCGATGCCACCCTGCGCGAAACTGTGATGGACGAGATGCAGGCCCGTGGCATCAGCATACTCACCTGCGTACAACTGGCAGGAATCGTCCAGGAACAAAGTGAGCGCTTTGCAATCCGCCGCAGCGATGGCGAAGAGATAAGGGGCTTCGACTGCGTACTCTGGGCCGTCGGCCGCGACCCAGCGACCAGCGATCTGGGTTTACCTGTCGCCGGCATCGAAACCGATGCGCGTGGCCACATCCTGACTGATGCTTTCCAGAATACCAACTGCTCTGGAATTTATGCCGTGGGTGACGTCACCGGCCGCCGCGCGCTGACCCCGGTCGCGATCGCCGCCGCGCGACGGCTGTCCGACCGTCTGTTCGGTGGCCAGGACGACGCACGACTGGATTACGACGACATTCCCAGTGTGATCTTCTCGCACCCACCCATCGGCACGGTGGGCCTATCCGAAGAACAAGCGACCGAGATTTATGGTCATGACAACGTCAAGGTCTACCAGAGCCGGTTCACCAATCTGTATTACGCCGTCTCGGAGCGTAAGTCGCCGACCGTAGTAAAACTGGTGGTCACCGGTCCCAGCGAGAAGGTGATCGGTTGCCACGTGGTGGGTGATGCGGCCGACGAGATGATTCAAGGCTTTGCCGTGGCAGTGAAAATGGGTGCAACCAAGGCCGACTTCGACAACACGGTGGCGATTCACCCCACCGCTGCCGAAGAACTGGTCACTCTGCGATGACAACGGCCGCTGGCTCGACCAGCTCCGGGCCACTACGTAAGGTGATCTGATCCGGGGGCGCTGCCAGTGACCTGGGAATCCCAGACCGATCGTTGTTTTTAGTTGGCCTGCCCAGCGAGACCACCCCGGATCACACTGGCATCGAATCCGGCCTGGCGCAGAAGAAATGCGGCGACCACGCTCTGGCTGGCATCGTTACAGAACACGATATACCTTGGATCTCGATCGAGTCGAGGCAACTTAAGGCGCAACAAGTAGAAGGGAATATTGATTGCGCCCGGCAGCGTCGCAATCTCAAATTCACTTTCAAAGCGCACGTCCAGCGGCTGGGCGCCTTTCTCAATTGCGCGGCTAGCCTCATTGAAATCCATCCATTGCACCCGGGGTTCAACCAGCAAAGCATCAAAGGATTCGCGTGACAACCGCATCAACTGCCCATCGGACGATGCGACCACGGTTGCCGTGCGGGCACTATTCATCATCAGAGCGTCCTCGCCAAAAGCCTGTCCGGGGCTCAGTTTTGCAAGGACGATCTCTCGACCTGAGTAATCATCGTCAGCTTGTATCACTTCGCAGTGGCCATGACGTATAACATAGTAGTAGTCCAGTGACTGATCGCCCTGGCGAATCAGCACCTCACCCTCTTTCATCTCTTGCTGTTCAAAGGACAGCGCCAGCCGGACTACATTCACTAGAGAAAGATCAGCGAACAGAGGTGATTGCAGCAGTGCTGTAGCCCAGTCCAGATCAAGTGCGCCTGCCAGCTCGAACTCTGCAACCTCGTAGCCTGCAACCTCCGTGTTAACAGCAGTCTGGGTGCCACCCAAAGCCAGGTACTTATCCAACAGATCTGAGCTGACCACAGCGATCTGAATCTCGCTACCAGCAACTGCAGTGTGTCGCCGCGGTCGAGCATTGGCTACCGGATAGCGGGTACTGGCTGAAGGCGCCTGCAATGTAGACGAGCCGGCATCGGTATCCAGTTGCAGTGAACCGCTGAGCAGGAAGTAGGTCGCGGGATCACTGTCGCCTTTTTTAAAAAGCGTGTAACCGGCCGGCTGCAGGCGAACCTCGATCTGCTCACACAGTACCCGCAATGCGTCATCCTTCAATCGGCCAAGCGGCGACAAGGTTTGTGCGGTATCGAGATCCAGCCTAGTGGTCATTGCAATGACAAGGTGGCCGTGAAGTGAAATCCCTTACATTCTAGACCTATTCGAGGCAGCCTGGAACCGGCTTTCCAGCCCCAGGATTCGGGTAACTGTCGATTACAATCCCTGCTCGTACACATATTTAACAGAGTAGACACGATGGCCTGGTGGGGTAAATTGATCGGTGGTGCGATGGGGTTCATGCTGGGTGGCCCCCTGGGGGCTCTGCTCGGTGGCAGCATCGGCCACCAGTTTGACAGTGGCCTGAGAAGAAAAGGCGGCGTTTTCGCAGCCGCTGATCAGGAACGCATCCAGGCCGCTTTTTTCACCGCCACCTTCTCGGTGATGGGGCATCTGGCCAAGGCCGATGGTCGTGTCTCCGAACACGAGATCCAAACTGCCCGCAACCTGATGCAACAGATGCACCTTAATCAAGCGCAGCAAAAAGCCGCCATAGAGCTGTTTGACCAGGGCAAGGACTCGGATTTTCCGTTGGAGGAGGTGCTGCACCAGTTCCGCAACGAGTGCCATCGGCGCACTACCTTACTACGCATGTTTCTGGAAATACAGGTGCAGGCCGCACTGGCCGATGGGCGCATGGATCCAGCGGAGAACCGTATCCTGCTGTACATCGCAGAAGTATTAGGGTTTGACCGTGCCCAGGTCGAGCACCTGATCGACTTTGTCGCTGGCGCGGCTACCGGGCAGCGCCCAGGCCACCAGGTACAGTCGCTGGAAGATGCCTACAAGGTGCTGGGCGTAGCCCCTGACAGCGACGATGCGCAGGTAAAAAAAGCCTATCGGCGACTGATGAACCAGCACCATCCCGACAAACTGGTGGCCAAAGGTATGCCCGAGGAGATGGTCAAACTGGCCACCGAGAAGACCCAGGAGATTCGCAGCGCCTGGGAGCGGGTGCGCGACCACCGCGCTGCGCAACACTGACTGTCCCTGCCGTGAACAGCTGAGCGCGCCCAGCATGAATCTTTTCCAGCTACTACAGGCACGCGCTGCCGAAGAGCGTCCGGTGCGGGTGGCGCTCATCGGTTGTGGCAAGTTCGCAACCATGTATCTGGCCCAGGCTCGACAGACCCACGGCATACACATTGCTGGCATTGCCGACCTTGACCTGGTGCGCGCCCGCGCCAACCTCGCTGCCGCCGGCTGGCCTGATGAGCAGTACCAGGCCGCGTCACTGGGTGCGGCCCTCACCAGTGGCAGCACCTGGCTGACTGCGGACGCCGATGCCCTGGCCGGGGCGGAGCCACTGGACGTCGTCATCGAAGCCACCGGCGTAGCCCGGGCCGGTATCGCACATTGCCGGCGAGCCATCACTGCAGGCCATCATGTCATCATGGTCAACGTCGAGGCCGATGCGTTGGTCGGGCCGCTGCTGGCTCAAGAAGCTGCAGCTGCAGGGGTGGTCTACAGCCTCGCCTGGGGCGACCAACCGGCCCTGATCTGCGAACACGTCGACTGGGCCCGGAGCTGCGGCTTCGAGGTCACAGCCGCGGGCAAGGGTACCCGCTACCTGCCCGAGTACCACACCTTAACTCCCGATACCGTCTGGGAGGTGTTGCAACAGTACCTTAGCATCAACGACCCGGATAGCATCAACCTGAAGATGTTCAACTCCTTTCTCGACGGCAGCAAATCTGCCATCGAGATGACCGCTGTCTGCAACGCCACTGGCCTTAAGCCCCAACCCGAGGGGCTACGCTTCCCACCGGCATCGCGCTTCGAACTGGCCGAGGTATGCAAACCGGCAACTGATGGCGGCACCCTGGCCCATAGCGGCACCACCGAGGTGGTATCGTCTCTGACCCGCGATGGCAAAACTATTCCCCATCACCTCGCCCTGGGTACGTTTGTCGTCATCCGCGCAGACAACGACTACGCCCGCCGCTGCTTTGCCGAATACCACATGCTGCCCGACACCTCGTGCCGCTATGCAGCGCTCTATCGGCCGACCCACATGATCGGGCTGGAACTGGGTGTGTCGGTGGCCTCGGTCGTGTTGCGGGGTGAAGCCACCGGCTGGCCGCAGGCCTTTGCCGCCGACGTTGCGGCGACCGCCAAGCGGGCACTCAAGGCCGGCGAATACCTCGATGGCGAAGGCGGCTCCTGCGTTTTCGGCCGCCAGTTACCGGCAGCCGAATCACTGACCGCTAACGCCCTGCCACTGGGACTTGCCGGCAGTGTGCGCGTAGTGCGGGACGTCGCGGCCAATACGGTTTTGCGTTGGGGCGACGTGGCTGTTGACGACAACGATGAAGCAGTACGGGCGCGGCATGCTATGGTGCGCTCGTACTATCCCGACTCTACCGGGTAACGGGCCCCGGACACCCATTCCAGAAAACAACTGATGGCAACCAACGCCACCGTCCTCATCACCGGCGCGGCCCGCGGTATCGGCCTGGAACTCACCCGGCAATACGCCAAGAGCGGTCACACTGTGATCGCCACGGCGCGCAATCCTGGCGCAACAACCCTGGTCGATTTAAGACGGGATTTCCCCGGTAAGGTCGAGACCTTCGGGCTTGAGGTGACCGATGCAGGCTCGATCACTGCGCTGGCAGAAAGCCTAGCCGGCCGGCCACTACAGCTGCTGATCAACAATGCCGGCAGTTTTGCCTCCAAAGCTCACAGTCTGGACGACCTCGAGGCCGAAGCGTGGCTGGAGGAACTGCATATCAATACCGTCTCACCGTTCATGGTCACCCGTGCCCTGATTGGCAATCTCAAGGCTGCTGGCAACAGCACCGTTGCCATGATGTCGAGCAAGATGGGCAGCATGTCTGACAACGCCGCCGGCGGTGCCTACGCTTACCGCTCAAGCAAGGCGGGCCTGAATGCAGTGGTCTGCAGCCTGGCGCACGATCTGGCTGACGATGGCATCACGGTAGTGGCCCTGCACCCCGGCTGGGTCCGCACTGACATGGGTGGCCCCAACGCGCTGATCGACGTGCAAACCAGTGCCGTGGGACTTAAGCGGGTGCTTGACGGTCTGCAGCCAGCCCAAGGTGGTCGGTTCTTTGATTACACCGGCGCCGATATACCTTGGTGAATGAGGCAGATACAATCGCGCAACGGATGCATGAGCCCTAGGTAAGAGCGCGGAATACTATGCCAAAACACACCATCGCCCTGCTTGCCGGTGACGGCATCGGCCCCGAGATCATGGCCGAAGCGGTCAAGATCCTGCAACTCATCGAGCAGCGCAACGACGTGACTTTCGACCTCAGGCCGGCGCTGTTCGGCGCCAGCGCCTGGTTCGAGACCGGCAAATCGTTTCCGGACGAAAGCATCGCCATCTGCGACCAGGCCGACGCCATTTTGAAGGGCACCATTGGCCTTAGCCACGCCGAGTCCCAGAAAATTCCGGTAGACGAGCAGCCCGAACGCGGTGCGCTGCTGCCCATGCGCCGACGCTACGACACCTTCGCCAACTTCCGGCCGGTATACCTGCCGCGCAGCCTGGCACACTTCTCACCACTACGGCCCGAGATCATCGGCCAGGGCATCGATCTGGTCATTATCCGTGAGCTGGTAGGCGGGCTGTACTTCGGCAACAAAGAGACCGGGATCAACGACGCCGGCCGACGCTATGTGCACGAGACACTGGAGTACGACGAGGACCAGATCCGGCGGGTGCTGGAGATCGCTTTCGAATTGGCTGCAAAAAGGAAGAAGGTGCTGCACAACGTGCACAAGAGCAATGTACTGAAATCCAGCGTGCTGTGGAATGAGGTGCTGAACGAGGTCCACCCCAACTATCCCGAGGTCGCGGTCGAGCACGTGCTGGTTGACGCGGCCGCCACCTACTTGTGCTTGAATCCCACTCGCTTTGACGTCATGGTGATGGAGAACATGTTCGGCGACATACTCAGTGACCAGGGTGGCGGCATTCTCGGCTCACTGGGCCTGATGCCCTCGGCCTGCGTCGGCCCGCAGAAGTCGTACTATGAACCCTCCCACGGCTCAGCCCCGGACATCGCCGGCCAGGGTATCGCCAACCCCTACTCCATGCTCGGCTCGGTGGCCATGATGCTGGAGATGAGTTTCAACATGGCCGAGGAAGCGCGCAACCTGTGGCAAGCGATGCAGGCGGTCTTTGTCGCCGGCTACACCACGCCCGACCTTGCCCGCCGGGGCGAGCGGGAAAAGAAAATCAGTACTGCCGAGTTTGGCGACCGGGTCGCTGCCGAACTCCAGGGAATGCCAACAGACTAGGGTGCGCTGGACCCGCTACTCGGGCTTTGCCAGGGGGCCTGAATCCTCCGCGCCATTTTGGTACATGACCATGTTGAGCATGCGCAGGGCAGCGTTGACGCCGGCAAATACCTGATTGGCATGCACACCACGGGTCTTGAACTCGTGCCCGCCATCAGTCCAGGTGACAAAACACTCGGTCAACGCGTTGCTGTGACCACCCTTGGGAATACGAATCTCAAAGTCGGTCAGTTCCGGAAAGCGAAACCCGCTCGGCTCCAGAATCTTTTTCATGGCGGTAATGAATGCATCGAAACCGCCGTTGCCCGAACCCGACGATTTGTGGACCTCCTCGCCTACTCGCACCCGCACGCTGGCAGTAGACTCAATCTCGTAGCCACTGTTGATCGAGCAATTGAGTAGTTCGACGTGTTTGTAGTCGCCGCTTTCGAGAATATCGGCGATGATGAAAGGTAGATCTTCGGGCGTGATGGTCTCCTTGGTGTCGGCGATCTCGACGATACGATCCAGCACCTTCTGCTGGTTCTCCGCTGACAGTTCCAGGCCCAGCGCCTCCAGGTTCTCGATCAGTGAAGCCTTGCCACTCATCTTGCCGAGCGCGTAACTATGCCGGCGATCGAACCGCGCCGGGCTGAGTTCGGTCTGGTAGAGCCGCCCCTTACGATCGCCGTCGGCATGGATACCGCTAGTCTGGGTAAAGACGTCACTGCCGATGACCGGCGCGTTTGCTGCCACCCGCTTGCCTGAGAAGTTCTCCACCATCTGGCTGAGGTCGTGAATCTTGGACTCGTCGATTCCGACCTTAACACCGAGTTTGTCCTTGAGCGCTACGGCTACCTCAGCCAATGAGGCATTACCGGCGCGCTCCCCCAGGCAATTGACGGTAGCATGGATACCTGCCGCACCCGCCTGTACTGCCGCCATGGCGTTGGCCGTGGCCAGGCCATAGTCGTTGTGCGGGTGGAAGTCGAACGCTTGCTGCGGAAAGCGCTCACACATGTCACCGATCGCCGCCGCCACCTCATCGGGTCCTAGCACTCCTAGCGTGTCTGGCAGCATGATGTGGGCGATGCCCAAGCCAGCGAGCGCTTCCACCATCGTGTAGACATAATCACAACTGTCACGATAACCGTTAGACCAGTCTTCCAGGTATACGTTCACCAATACGCCATGCTCGTGCGCATAGCCAACGGTGTGGCGGATATCCTCGAGGTGCTGATCCAGCGTTCGGCGCAACTGCTCGCGGCAATGTTTTTCACTGCCCTTGGTCAGGAGGTTCAGGGTGCGGCCACCGGCACTTACCAACCAATCCACGCTGCGCTCATGGTCGGTGAACCCGAGCACCTCGACCCGTTCCAGCAGGTCATTGTCAGCCGCCCAGCCATAGATGCGGGTAACAGCCTCCTTTTCACCGTGGGAGACGCCGGCTGAGGCCACCTCGATGCGATCCACCTTGAGGCTCTGTAACAAAGCGCGGGCGATGTTGACCTTCTCGTCGGGCGCAAACGACACCCCTTGGGTCTGTTCCCCGTCCCGCAGGGTAGTGTCCATAAGTAATATGTGATCGCGCACGTTGTTCGTCCCGCTGCCAGCCGAATCTCGCAAAGAGCGCGATATTCTAACGGTAAACCTTTGTTAGAAAGAAATATTTAATAAGCCAGATTGCGAGATCTGGGTATCGCCACGGCCACAATCAGCGACTGAGAAACACCAAGGGAGCGGTTTTCTCAGCGTACGGCCGAGTCGATCATGTTGATTTTGCCGCGCTGGTCCTGGCGGTAGAACCGCCGCAACTCGCGGGTGAGTCCGACATTGTCATGACAACGCAGATAGCGCTGCTCCAGTTGCCGGCAATATAAGGCGGCATAGAAATTGGCTTTCTGGTAGCGGGCGAGTTCCTCGGCTGCAAGGCCCGGCGCAAACCGCACCGCGTCGAACAACCAGGCACGCAGGCGGGCACAGCCATCAACATCCAGGGGCTCTTCAGGTAGCGTCATCATGCCCACAAACTTATCGACCTCGGCCTGTAGTTCAAGTTCCATCTGGGTAAGGGTGCGGTCGAAACCGGCCCGCCAAGCAAGGTAAAGAAAGTGGCTGACCCCTTCGATAGCAAGGCAGAAAGTTCGTCCGTCAGCCCGCGGCCGGCTATCGCTCACCCTGGCCAAGTGGCCCACGATCTCCGGCGCGAGGTAGAGCGAGACGTTGAGTTCGTCCTGTACCTCCCTCACCAGCAGTTTTTCGGGACAATCACCACGGCCCGCGCTACCGTGCAACTGCTGTGCAAGATCCGGGTTGGTGATTACGAAATCCGCCACATCATGGTCGATACGAATCTCGTACACCCCCTCCAACCAGTGTTGCAGGCGAGTCAGAGCCTGCATCTCAGTGCTTCGTGTCCGGCACGTTTGGCGTATCGGGCAAGTGGATGCCGAGTGCGCGCAACTGCCGGGCGCAGCGGCGGCTGCCGGTCTTGCGCCAGCGGTCGTAACTGGCGAGCAGGTCTTTATCGTTACCCGGACAACGATCACAGACCTCCTCGAGCACTTCGACAAAAACACTGAACTTGTGGGCAAGTTCCAAGAAGATGGCGCCATGGGCGTTGCCGCCAGCCGGGTAATTACCCGACAGGCTCGCGTAAGCGCTACCACCCATGGCGATGTAGTACTCGACACCTACCGGCCGGCGCTGCAGGTTATCTGCAAACACCCCGGCCACGAACAGCGCCACATCACCCAACCTTCTGAGCGCAGCAACTCGCTCTTGGGCGGTGGACGCTGACAGTGCCTCGCCGTAAGTTAAGGCCAGCGGCCGAATGGCAAGCCCGTCCACCGTGTGCTCGAATAGATGATCGGCACGGGTGTAGAAAGTCAACAGGTTGACGATGTAAGCCACCGTCTCATCGAGGGCGCTAACTTTCTGATTGTTAATCGCGCCCCTGACTGTGTCGTGGAAATACTCCCTAACCGTGCTGTGGGTATTGAGGCTAGGCGCACCCTGCATCCATGGCATACACTTTCCTCCCGGGCAATGACCGTTATCCAAGGCTTCATTGTTCACGATGTCTGCCGGCCGGCAAAGTCAGCACTCGGCCTTGACCGCTGCTGATAGATCGTGGGCTTTTCCCCGGTCTGGTGATGTCCACGGCAACCATGACGAACACGAGCAACCATCCACAAAGAGCCCTGCTGGCCGTGCTGCATGCGGATATCGTCGAGTTCAGCCGCCTGGTTCACCAAGACGAAGCAGCGATATACCGCACACTGCAGCAGCATCTGACCACAGTCCGCAGCATTATCAGCGACAATGAGGGGCGCCT
>Ga0208521_1000160_pt1 | contig 46416 bp, 39 predicted proteins | sample ETNtaG_24_FD_185754 | JGI IMG/M metagenome (GOLD analysis project Ga0208521, IMG submission 185754) | Marine microbial and viral communities from oxygen minimum zone, Eastern Pacific Ocean - ETNP201306SV47 (SPAdes) (version 2) | ecosystem: Environmental > Aquatic > Marine > Oceanic ... | reverse complement strand
GACGGTCTCTGTGCTCTGGCTGTCATCAGTTGAGGTGTCCGCAGCGCTGTCGTCAGTGCTCGCGCTGTCGTCAGCAACACCTGATGAAGTGTTTTCGCTACCGCAACTAAAAGGCCAGCACCAGAAATCGCTGCAACCACTGAGCGATAACGTGGCCACCAGGACCAGGACCAGTTGTAACTGCTGGATCAGCCGCTTCCTGAAGAATCCGTCGAAGGTCATTAAACTGATCATATATTGATTCCACCCCTTTAGCTGTTCCTGGACTTGTGCCAACCCATCTAACAGGCGTTTAGGAAACGCCAACCCGGCGGGCGCTCGAGAGACACAAAATACAGCTTCCAAAGCTAGCCCGAGAATTTTATCACGATTGACCGAGTTCGGGCCCTACCGAGCCGGAAATCTGCTTTCCCGGCGCCCTGGGCTCATGGCTGCACAAAAGATTTTACCCAAGATTTTTTCCGTTCCTATGGCCGTGACATGGTATTTGGCCGTAACGTTACCTCACAACATCCGCTCAGGATCTCCCTGGGAAACGGCATTTATATTGGCGACCACGCTTTTGAAAAAAATGGGACGATGCTCGTCAGCCTCGATGACATCATCGACATCGCCGCCGGGGCGGGCGCCGGTTGTTATTGTCGAATCGGCAGCGCCCGAAAAACCACTATCTGCAGAAAGGACCTGCTTGCCTCCTACGTTTACGTAGTCGGTGCAGACCACGGCACTTCCCGCACTGATATCCCCGTGACAGTTCAACCTAATGTCTCGCTGGGTGGGGCCATCATCGGTTGACGGCGCCTGGCCGGGGGCAAATTCGACAGTGCTGAACGCAGTGTCGGTGAACCGTGATTATATCGTGGGTACGCACAGTCTAGTTAACAGGGATCTCCCAGGTTACTCCGTGGCAGTCGAGGTTCCAACCAGGATTTTTCGAAATTGGAAATATTGAGCTGTACTCAGCGCCGCAGCCTGTAAATAAGAACTTTGCCCGCTTTATGGCCACTGAAAACTTTTATCTGATCGTACTTCCATACTATTTTGAAGTGTTTAATGATCTTTTGGCAAAGGTCCAGATTACAGACCACAGCGATGTATTCGGCCTCAGGCCAGCGCTTTTTCTTCAGCCCGTTATTGAGCACGCCAAAACTGGGGACGATATTTTCCAGGTCAGCATGACGGCCTGCATAGTAGGCCACCTTGCGATCGTTCGAAACCAGTGATCCAGAGATTGCTGTCTGTCCGGCCAGCCAGAGGCCGGCCTCCTTCAGATGCTGGTGACGAGTGAAGTTGTCCAGCCCACTGACACTCTCTCCAACGCCCCACAGCAACAGAATCACTATCAGCACCTGCTTTATCCTATTGAAGTCTTGCCAGCGTAGTTTGCCGAGAACATTGTCCAGGACGAAGGGAATCAGCAGCAGCGCCGTGACAGAGAAACCAAGCAAATAGCGATCTACCAGAAACAACATAATCAGAACAAATGTTGCCAGGATCATTAGGTGCAGCAGCATCAGGTTAATCCAGGTCCGAGCCTGGATATGATTCGCGAACCCCGAGTCGTTTCGAAGCCCGAAAACCGTGAGTACGAACCAGGGTACTGTCAGTTGAGATATCGTCGTGGAGACGATGATCATGGGTACAGTAAGACCAAACAGCAGGTAGCTGTAACGGGCGGAGAACGGGCCGAGAAAGTGTTGTTGCAAAATGCTGATCTTTTTGTTTATTCCACTCGCAATCTGATCCCAGGCAGTGCTGATTATCTGCACTGGATCACTCAGAATCGAAAACTTAACAGCACCGTCTGGCACCAGTGCCCACCAACCAAGTACTGTGGCGAGCAGGACCCCAACGATGCTGGCGAAAGTGGCGAGCAACCCGAGTGACCGAACCGGCTGTGTTCTTGTCAGTACTATTAATATCGGTGAGCAAAAAAGAAACACCAAACCCTCGATGCGAAACAGGCTGGCAAATGCAAACCCCACCAGCACGCCAACGTAGTAACGGGGCCGAGCACAGCGACAGTATCGAAACAGGAAATAAACCCCTGCCAGGTAGCCAACCAGATAGCCGGGGTCACGTATGATGAATGCCCGGTATTCATTGAAGGCGGGATGAATTAGCGCAACCAGTGCGGCCAGCAGCGTCAACCGGCGGGAAGTTCCACCCAGCGCACGAACTGTCAGCACGAAAAGCGCCACGACCGCAGAGAGCAGTACCGAGTTGGCGATATGGCCGGCCATCTGGTAGCCGACACCAGTAACCTTGCCGACGATCAACATGAAAAGCGGATAGAACGGCCACTTGTACAAGGACAGCGCACCGGTCCAATCGCCAAGGGCTAAACGCTCTGCTGCCCGAATATATTCGACACCGTCGTTGTTGATGACGTCGTCGATATATATGCACCACGCCGACAAAGCGACACTCAGCACTGTGCAGGCCCCAAGTACCCACAGCAGAAAGCCCCGGTCGGTGGACTGATCAAACGACAGGTTCAAGATCTGCTGTCCTCACCACGCAGGTAGCGGTGCCCCAGTCGTTGCAGGCTGCGCCCACCGGGGCCCCGCTGAGTTGGCCGCCAGGATAGCGCCTGCACTCTAGTTGGGCAAAATCTGTTCATCGTTAAACAGCTGTTCAATAGATTCGCGCGGGCGCACTACATGATAGCGTCCGCCATCTACCATTACCTCGGCTGGTCGGGGCCGTGAATTGTAGTTGGAACTCATCACGAAGCCGTAGGCGCCCACCGAGCGCACCGCCAACAGGTCGCCCGCTGCCGTTGCCAGACATCGGTTCCTGGCAATGAAATCACCGGTCTCGCAGACCGGCCCTACGATGTCACACTCGACCACCTGACCGGCACCTCGGCTGACCTCCACCACTTCGTGCCACGCCTGGTACAGCGCCGGACGCAGTAGGTCGTTCATGGCCGCATCGACGATGACGAAGTCGCGGGTCGGGCCGGGCTTGACATACTCAACCCGAGTCAACAACACGCCGGCATTACCGGCAATGGCGCGACCTGGCTCCAGGGTCACCGGCAAATTACAAGCACGTCGCTGCAAGATATCGAGCATGGCTTTGGTGTACTCCCCGGGGGCTGGTGGCGTTTCATCGCGGTAACGTATACCGATACCGCCGCCAAGATCCAGATGCGTCAGTTCGATACCCTCGGCCGCTAACACCTCGACCAGGTCAAGCACGCGTTCGAGTGCATCACAAAAAGGTGCCAGCTGAGTTAATTGCGAACCGATGTGGCAGGCGATGCCGGTTACTGATATACCGGCCGTGTCCTGGGCCAAGCCATAGAGGCGGCGCGCATCAGATGAGGGTACACCGAACTTGCTTTCGCGCAAACCGGTTGCAATGTACGGATGGGTCTTGGGGTCAACGTCCGGGTTGATCCGAAAAGCAATCGGTGCGTTAACACCCAGTTCGCGGGCGACATCTGCCACGCGCTCGAGTTCAGCCGCGGACTCAAGGTTTAGACAGCGGATACCTCTGAGTAGCGCCTGGCGGATCTCGACCACTGATTTACCGACCCCCGAAAAAACGATCTTCCCGGGGTCACCGCCGACCGCCAGAACTCGCTCAAGTTCACCGCCTGAGACAATATCAAAGCCCGCGCCCAGACGCTTGAGTACACTGAGTACGCCGAGGTTGGCATTGGCCTTGACCGCGTAACAGATACGGTGAGGATAATCACCAAAAGGCTCATCGAAAGCCTGGTAGTGGTTTTCCAGCGTAGCCCGCGAATAGACATAACAAGGTGTGCCGACCTCAGCGGCGATCGTCTCCAGCGCTATGTCCTCGGCGAAATAGCGATCCTGCCGGTAACCGAAATGATCCACCGCGGATCGCCTAACTGTCGCTGTCTTCCTGCTCTTGCGACTGCGGCTGTTCGGGAAGGTACAACGGCCCTTTCTGTCCGCAGCCCGGCAGTATCACCAGGCCAACCGCCAAAGCAGTGATCAGCGTCAGCAACAGCACAAGGCGAAAGCTTCCTGTCATCTGGTTTATCCGGCTGATTTAATCTTCCACTCAGTGATCAGCAAGCCTGTCCCTAGCAGCAGCGGCAGCGGCGCGAACCTGCACTGGGGCAGTACCACCAACATGGTCGCGCGCGCCAACCGAGCCCTCGAGAGTCAGGACCGCATAGACGTCCTCATCAATCTCACCGCAGCAATCGCGCAACTCGGCCAGTGACAACTCGGCCAACTCTAGCCCACGCCCGGCCGCCAAACGCACCGATTGGCCGACCGCCTGGTGGGCGTCGCGAAATGACAGGCCGCGGCACACCAGGTAATCGGCCAGGTCGGTGGCCGTCGCGTGACCCTGGGCAGCGGCCTGGCGCAGGCGCGCCCGGTCAAAGGTCATGTTCGGCACCATCGCTGCCAGCACCTCGAGTGAGGCCATTGTGGTATCAACGGTGTCAAACAGGGGCTCCTTGTCTTCCTGGTTATCCCGATTGTAAGCGAGCGGCTGTCCTTTCATAAGCACCAGTAACGAAACGAGGTTGCCCACTGCACGGCCGCTCTTACCGCGTACCAGTTCAGCGACGTCCGGATTCTTCTTCTGCGGCATGATGCTCGAGCCGGTACAAAAGGCGTCTCCCAGGTCGACGTAGCGGCAACTCTCCGAAGCCCACAGCACCAACTCCTCGGCCATGCGCGAGAGGTGCACGTGCAACAGGGTTGCCGCGAAACAGAACTCGATAGCGAAATCCCGGTCCGAGACGGCATCCAGCGAGTTGTTCGCGACCTCGCTGAAGCCGAGCTCCGCAGCCGTCATCTGCCGATCGATGGGAAAACTGGTTCCAGCCAGTGCCGCTGAACCGAGTGGTGAGACATTCACCCGGGCCCGGCACTCGCCGAAGCGCTGCCAGTCCCGCTCAAGCATCTCGTTCCACGCCAGCAGATGGTGCCCCAGGGTCACTGGTTGGGCTGACTGCAGGTGGGTCAACCCGGGCATAATGGTTTCTGCCTCCCGCTCCGCCAGCTCGACCAGCGAGAATTGTAGAGCGGTGATACCCGCAGTGGCCTGGTCGATGGCATCGCGCAGGAACAACCGCAGGTCGGTGACCACCTGATCATTGCGCGAGCGCGCTGTGTGCAGTTTTTTGCCAGCCTCCCCGGCGAGGGCGGTCAATCGCGCCTCGATGTTCATGTGCACGTCCTCAAGGCTCGCTGACCACTCGAAACTGCCATCACTGATCTCCCTGGCAACGGCACCAAGGCCCTCGACGATGGCATCGCGCTCAGTTGCTGTCAGCACACCGCACTGGCACAACATGCGGGCATGGGCAATCGATCCGGCGATATCGTACTGGGCCAGCCGGCGATCAAAATGCTCAGACGCGGTGAACGTTTCCACCGCGGCATCGGTACTGTCGCTGAAGCGTCCACCCCAGAGTTTTTCCGCGCTCATGACTGTGACTGGTGTTGGAACTGTTCTGCAGTATACGCTGAGGGTCATCCGGGCCGCCTGCAGCAAAGCGGCGCTGCCCAAACTCGGGCACACGGCTGCAGCCGGTGGGCCCGCTGTTACTGCAGGCCCGACATATACAATGCTACGGCCCGAATCTGCGTTGCCGACAGGCGAAAGGCGATGGGCCCCATGACTGGATCGGCACGCTCGCCTGACTTGAAAGCCAGTAGTTGGCTCTCCAGGTACTCGGGCCACTGGCCCGCAACGCGCGGGTAGTTGACCGGCACGCCGTGCCCATCTGGGCCGTGACAGGCCATACAGGCGGGTACAGCATACTGCTTGGCGCCGCCGCGGAAGAGTTCCTGACCCACGAGTGCGGTCTCCAACTGGGCCTCGCCGATGGCCCGGGGGGCCGGCGTCTGGGAGGCGTACCAGGCATCGAGATCCGCCATGTCCGCCACGCTCAGCAGTTGCACCATGCCGACCATAAGGGCGCTGCCCCGCTCACCGGATTTGAATTTCGCCAGTTGCTGCGCAATAAAGCCGGGTACCTGGCCAGCTAACGAGGGAAAATCCTTGCCGGTGCTGTTACCGTCGAGGCCGTGACACGCCGCACAGACCTGCGCTTTTTGTTGCCCTGCGCCAGCGTCTCCTGCGGCCGACACACTGCCCGGAAACGCTGCCATGATGGCTATAGTGATGCTCAACGTCAGCCGTTTCATTAAACTGCTCCTAGCCCGGCAACTATCCCGACAAATCGAACCGCGCGATTATACCTTGTGAAAACCGTACCTTGCGATACGAAATTGCTGCGCCAGGCCGAGTACCTGGGCGCTGCCCACCGGCCACGCGACTGGTTTGAGGACAGCGGTAGCGAGGTGGCGTTTGCCGGCAGATCTAACGTCGGTAAATCGAGCGCGATCAATGCCATTACCGGCCACAGCGGGCTGGCCCGCACCAGCAAGACGCCGGGTCGGACCCAGCAGATCATCTTCTTCCGCCTTGACGATCAGCACCGGCTGGTGGACTTGCCGGGTTACGGTTTTGCCAAGGTGCCGCGCGAACTGCAAAGACACTGGCAGAAGACCCTGCAGCGCTACTTTGCCGAGCGGGTCTCGCTGCGCGGCCTGGTGCTACCGGTTGACAGCCGCCGGCAGCCCACGGTGCTTGATCTACAGATGCTTAACTGGTGTGCAGCCAATGACCTGCCCGTCCACGTGCTGCTGACCAAGAGTGATAAGTTGAGTCGCAGTGCGGCAATGGCAGCACTGACACAAACCCGCACCGGGCTCGCCAACATACCCCACCTCAAGATACAGCTATTTTCTGCCACCCGCGGCACCGGCGTCGAAGAAGCGCGCCAACACATCGTGGAACTGCTCGGGAACAATCCCATGACCAGACGCTGACAGTGCTTAACTGTGGGCCTGGGCCCAGTTGTCGCCCATGCCAACATCGACCTTGAGCGGCACCTTGAGCGTAGCGACGCCGCTCATCAGCTCCACCAGCGCATCAGTCACGGTGCTGGTTTCGCCAGCCGGCACCTCCAATACCAGTTCGTCGTGCACCTGCATGATGACGCGGCTAGCGGAACTGTTCCGGGTCAACCAGTCATCCATTGCCAACATCGCCAGTTTGATAAGGTCGGCCGCTGTACCCTGCATGGGCGCGTTGATGGCGGCACGTTCTGCACCCTGGCGGCGGGCGTGGTTGCTGGCGGCGATATCTGGCAGGAACAAACGCCGGCCGAAGACCGTTTCCACGTAACGTCGCTCGCGGACCAGTTCGCGGGTGGCGTCCATGAAGGCACGTACGCCGGGGTAGCGCGAGAAATAAAGATCGATGTATTGCTGGGCCTCGCCGCGGTCGATGCCAAGTTGGCGGGCAAGGCCGAAAGCCGACATGCCGTAGATCAGGCCGAAGTTGATGGCCTTGGCGCTGCGCCGCTGGTCACTGTTTATATCTGCCAGCGGTACGCCGAAAACTTCTGCCGCTGTCGCTCGGTGTACGTCCTCACCCTGTTCGAATGCGGCCAGCAGGCCCTCATCAGCGGACAGGTGCGCCATGATGCGCAATTCGATTTGTGAATAGTCTGCCGATACCAGTACTGACCCCGGATCGGGCACGAAGGCTTCGCGGATGCGTCGACCTTCCGCGGTGCGCACTGGGATATTCTGCAAATTCGGATCGCTGGAAGAGAGTCGCCCGGTCGCCACCGCAGCCTGGTGGTAGGAAGTGTGTACCCGGCCGGTGTCGGGATTAACCAAACCTGGCAGTTTTTCGGTGTAGGTAGAGCGCAACTTGCTCAAGGTGCGGTGCTCCAGTATCAGTCGCGGCAGTTCATGCTGCTCGGCAAGTTCGGCCAGTACACCCTCAGCAGTGGACGGCTGCCCCTTGGGGGTTTTCGCCAGCACCGGCAGGCCAAGGCGATCGAACAACACTTCCTGTATCTGCTTGGGCGAAGCGATGTTGAAGGCGCCATCCGCCTCCCGGTGAGCGTGCGCCTCCAGGGTCTGTATGCGCTCGCCAAGCTCCGCACTCTGACTGGCAAGCATGCCGCAATCCACCTTGACACCGGTGCGCTCAATTCGTGACAACACCGGCACCAGTGGCATCTCGATGCTCTCGAACAGGTCGCATTGCGACCGTTCAGCCTGCAGCCGTGGATACAAGGCCTGGTGCAAACGCAGGGTGATGTCAGCATCCTCAGCGGCGTAAGGCCCGGCCTTGTCCAACGCCACCTCGTTGAAGGCCAGTTGGCCCTTACCCTTGCCGGCAATATCCTGATAGTGGATAGTCTTGTGTCCCAGGTACTTGAGCGCCAGCGAATCCATGTCGTGCCGCGAACCGGTGCTGTCCAGCACGTAGGACTCCAGCATCGTGTCAAAGCGAATTCCCTTGAGTTCGATACCGTGGTTCAGGAGTACCGTGCGGTCATACTTGAGATTTTGTCCGACCTTGGGCCGATCGGGATCTTCCAGCAGCTCCCGCAACTGCTCCAGCACCGCCGCCCGCAGTAGTTGCGTTGGTGCGCCGAGGTAGTCGTGCGCCAACGGTACGTAAGCGGCCGCCCCGGGGCAGTCGCTGAAGGAAACGCCGACGATACGCGCCTGCATTGCATTGAGCGAAGTGGTCTCGGTGTCAAATGCAAAGAGCGGCGCCTGCTCGAGCCGCTTGATCCATGCAGCCAGCGATCTCTGATCGAGGATAACCTGGTATGCCGTCGTTGGCTCGTTGTCCGCCGCGTCGGCGCCGCCAAGTTCGGCCAGCCAGGTCTTGAACTCGAGGTGGGCGTAGAGTTCCCGCAGCGCTTGTTCGTTGGCGGCGACGGGCCGCAGGCTGCCGGGATCCTGGTCGAGCGGCACATCACACTTGATGGTAGCGAGCTGCCGGGACAGCGCCAATTGCTCCAACGATGCGCGCAGGTTTTCACCTGCTTTGCCACTCACCTCGTCGGCATGGGCGACCAGTTGGTCCAATGAATCGTACTCCTGCAACCAGCGGGCAGCAGTCTTGGGTCCTACTTTGGGCACACCGGGAATGTTGTCCGAGGCATCACCGACCAGCGCCAGATAATCCACGATGCGCTCCGGCGGCACCCCGAACTTATCCTCGACTCCAGCGGCATCGTAGGTGACGTTCTTCATACTGTCGCTCATCAGCACATGTGGCCCAACCAGCTGTGCCAGATCTTTGTCGCCGGTGACGATGACCGTATCCATGCCGCTTTGTGCCGCTGTCAAAGCCAGGGTCCCCATGACATCGTCAGCCTCGACGTCAGCTACGCACAATAACGGCAGACCCAGCGCCTTGATCACTGCATGCACTGTCTCGACCTGGGCGCGGAGGTCTTCGGGCATGGGTGGACGATTGGCCTTGTACTCGGGGTAGAGCCGGTCACGGAAGGTGCCCCCCGGCGCGTCGAAGACCACGGCAAAACAGGCTACATCGTACTCTTTGCGCAATCGCCGCAGCATGTTGACGATGCCGTAGACCGCACCGGTCGCCTCGCCGCGGGAGTTGGTCAAGGCAGGCATAGCGTGAAACGCCCGGTACAGATAAGAAGAGCCGTCGACGAGGACCAGTTTATCGGGCATTACATGAAGAGCCGGTCCGGATACGGGCCGTACGGGGCGCGCCGGTTTAGTTAAGAACTGTGACCGGAGTATACGCCGACCCTGGGCCAGGCCCTCGCCACGATCCCTTGCGCCGGCCTCTGCGGTAGTGGAAGATTGGGTGTTGTGATATTCCGGCCAACCACGCATCCAGCATCGCAAACGTTGATCATACGTAACGCCATAAGTGAACGAGTAATGAGCCGGCTCACCGGGCCTGTTCCAACCCGCGCAGCCAGCGCCCAGCAATGGTGTTAGACGGAGCTGGACTGCGCCGGGCCTGCGCCTGTGCGACCATTGCCCTGCTGCTTGGAGCCTGCGCCCACGAGCCGTTTCCGGAAAAACCGGCGCAGATCCGTTTTTACCGGCTCGACAACCAGAATCAGCCTGTTGAACTGTCACTGATCCCCAACCGGGCGGCACCGGGCTGTCACAATCTGCCACTGGTGCTCGACCTGCACCGTGTAGCTCAGGTCGGTTTTTCTGTCTGTTCAGTGTATGCCGCGAGTGACTGCTCCGAGAACAGCATTCTGATGCTGCGCTGGGCCGGCAAGACCCGAACAGATTCCAATAAAAGAAAGCCCACTACTCGGGTGACGCCGGGTGCATTGTGGCTGTTCGGCAATGCCCGTGAAGCTGCGGTACGTTCGTGGCGCTGCCACACCACCGACTAGCTGCGGGCATAACCGACCAGCGTAGTGGTGACGTCTTAGGAGGACTGCCGGCGAACGATGGCCATCCCCTTGAGTACGTTCAAGGCTTCACCAACTTCAAAGTCACGATCCTGTAGTCGCACGGTCTCGACATCTGCCTCGTCAATCGCATTGCCCCCGTTCTCGTTCTCGAGGTGGCCGGCAAGGCTCGACTCGCGCATCTCTGCCCGGTCATCGACGTTCGGGGCTTTCGGTTCGAGTTGGCGGCTAATGATGTCGGGTGTGATGCCGGTAGCCTGTATCGAGCGCTTGCTGGGCGTGTAGTAACGGGCCGTGGTCAGTTTCAGTGCCGCGCCATTGTTCATCGGCAATATAGTCTGGACTGAGCCTTTGCCGAAGGTCTGTTGGCCGAGGATCAATGCACGGCCGTGGTCCTGCAAGGCACCAGCCACAATTTCTGAGGCCGAAGCCGAACCGCCGTTTACCAGCACCACCAGCGGTGCGCCGTCCAGCGCGTCGTGCGGGGTGGCATCAAAGGTCAGCCCGGCATCTGCTGCACGGCCTTGGGTAAAGACGATGACACCTTCGCGCAGAAACAAATCACTGACCTCGACCGCGGCATCGAGTACACCGCCGGGGTTGTTGCGCAGGTCCAGTATCAGTCCCGCGAGACTGCCCCCGGCAGTCTCGGCCAAGTGCTCGAGTTTACGCCGCAGTGAAACCGCGGTTCCCGACTGGAACTGGCTGATGCGGGCATAGCCGAACCCCTCCTCCAATACCTCTGTACGGACACTCTGGAGTTGGATGATGGCTCGCTTAAGTGTCACTTCGAAGGGCTGAGTCGCGCCCTCGCGCATGATCGTCAGCACGATCTGGGTACCGGGGCGGCCACGCATTCGATCCACCGCCTCGTCCAGCGACAAACCTTTTACCACAACGTCATCTAGCTGGATGATGAGGTCGCCGCTTCGCAGTCCCGCTTTGTGCGCTGGCGTTCCATCGAGTGGAGTAACCACGCGGATCACGCCATCGTCCAGAGTCACCTCCAGGCCAAGCCCACCGAACTCGCCACGGGTGTCGATGTTGATCTCGCGCAGCGATTCCGGGTCAAGGTAGCCTGAGTGGGGATCAAGGCCATTCAGCATACCCCGTACGGCATCCTGTAGCAGCGTGGCATCGTCGATCTCCTCAACATAGTCGGTTTTGATCTTGCTGAAGATCTCGGCGAAAAGCCGCAACTCCTCAATGGGTAGCTCGGCACTGCCAGAGCCTTCGGCAGCGCTCGTCGTATGGATACCGCCGGCCAAGGCCAAAAGGCAAAGGAAAACGAGCAAGTAGCGGATTGAGTGGATCATGTCGATGTTCTTGGAGGTCCTGCGCAAGTAAGGTGCGCACAAAAGACGGTGCTGCCCGCAGTATAACGCTCGCCACTGTAGGCTTTCGTCGCCCCCGCGGCAGTCCAGCGTTGGCGCGTCGACAAAACGCTCCCAGTAGGAGCCAGCCGGATCATTTCCGGGACTGGACAATCGGAACATTATTGTATAACGTTTGTTTAATATTAGATTGTTGGGGGAACCTAGTACTCATGGCATTGGCTACGCCCGAAACCGAATATGCCGCCAACGGGGAAACCCCGAGCCAGTTCTTCCTAGCCGACGAGGCCGACCTCTACATCGCCTCGCGGGCGCTCAAGGCCATGGGTCACCCCCTGCGGCTTAAGATACTCTGCATCCTGGCCGGAAGCAGCGAAACCAGCGTGCAGGATCTGGTGGATCTGGTTGGCACCTCGCAGAGCAATATCTCCCAACACCTGGCGATCCTGCGCGACAAGGGCATCCTCGCCTCGCGTAAGGACGCCAACAAAGTCTTCTACCGGATTGGCGACCAGAAGATTCTGCGGTTGATGGCCACTATGCGCGACGCTTTTTGTAGTTCCCACAACTGACTGACTTGCCGGTGTATCCGACCCGTGGGGCCAACCGCAGCACCGCCCTGCTGTACACTACGCCCCCCTGCTGAACCGTTGTAGATTCCATGGATATCGAGTTTATTACCAACAACTGGTACCTTTTTGCTGCGTTAATCGTCATCTCTTTGTTGATCGGCATCGATACCATGCGCCGCGGCGCTGGCCACAGTACCCAGATCAGCGCGGTACAATTACCCCAGTTCATCAACCACGAAAACGCCGTGGTCGTCGATGTTTGTGATAGCGAGGAGTTTCGCAAAGGCCACATTCCCTCGGCCATCAATATCCCTGCCGGTGAAGTCAAGGACAGCCTCGGTCGCCTGCAGAAATACCGTGCCAAGGACCGTCCCATCGTGCTGTCCTGCCGCAATGGACAGCGGGCTAGTCGCAGCGCGGGAATTCTGCGCAAGAACGAATTCAAACGCGTGTACACGTTAAGCGGTGGTCTCGCGGCCTGGGAGAAAGAGAATCTGCCGATCGAGCGCTGAACTTGAGCCGTCCGCGTTGAAGCATTTCTGTTAATGACCGACCAGCAAACTCCTCCGCCAGCGGTGTTTAACCTGCACCAAGTGTACGTGAAGGACATCTCCTTCGAATCGCCCAGCAGTCCGGGAGTATTCACCTGGTCCGAGTACAAACCTGAAACCGAGGTAAATCTCGAGATACAGCACCGGCAACTAGACGCTGACAAGAACCTCTATGAGGTGGTGCTTAAATCTACGGTCACTGCACGGCACCAACAAAAGACGGTGTTCCTGGCGGAGGCACAACAAGGCGGCGTTTTCACAGTCAAGGGCGGCACTGATGAGTTGCAGGAACTGATGTTGGAAGCCGCCTGCCCCAATGTACTCTTTCCGTTTTTGCGCGAGACGATCGCACAACTGGTCTTAAAGGGCGGCTTTCCCCAATTGCTGCTGAGTCCAGTTAATTTCGATGCCATGTACATGCAGAAAAAAACTGCGCCATCCCGAGCAGCTGCCGGCAACGGTGACCCGGCCCCAAGCCAGGGTGACTGACGCAGCGACTAACCCGCATTCTTTCAGTTCATCACTGGCTCGTGAATTCCCCGTCCCAAGCGCCTGTCGCAGTCCTCGGTGCCGGCTCCTGGGGCACTGCCCTCGCTCTTTTAAGCGCCCGCTGTGGGCGACGGGTGCTACTGTGGAGCCCCGAGCAGGACCAGGTCAGCGAAATGGTCGCAACCGCCAGCAACGAACGCTACCTGCCGGGTATCCCGTTCGGCCCCAATATCACTGCGACCGCCGATCTCGCAGCTGTTACCGAAGCGACCCGCGACCTGGTGGTAGCGGTTCCCAGTCACGCCTTTCGGCCGGTGCTCGGCGCGCTGGCCGGCTGCCGGTCCGGAGACAGTGGAGACCTGCGAATCTGCTGGGGCGCCAAGGGTTTCGAACCCGCCAGTGGACTGTTGCTCAGTGAAGTTTTCGCCGAGGTACTCGGCGAGTCAGCAACCCCGGTAGTGGTGTCGGGACCGAGTTTTGCCGGTGAGGTGGCCCAAGGTCTACCCACAGCGCTGACCGTGGCCGCAGCTACCGAGTCGCAAGCTGAGACGGTCGCCGGCTGGTTCCGCGATGAGCGCACCCGCGTCTACACCAGCACTGACATGCGGGGTGTACAACTGGGCGGCGCTATCAAGAATGTCATGGCCATCGCTGCTGGTATCAGTGACGGACTCGGCTTTGGGGCCAACGCTCGGGCCGCGCTGATCACCCGCGGCCTGGCCGAAATGATTCGCTTGGGCAAAGCGCTCGGCGGCCAGGCGGACACTTTCATGGGGCTAACCGGCATAGGTGACCTTATTCTCACCTGTACTGACGACCAGTCACGCAACCGCCGCGTGGGGCTGGGCGTGGCTCGCGGCCACAACCTAGGCCAGGTGTTAGACCAGATCGGCCAGGAAGCCGAGGGCGTCAACACGACGCGTGTGCTGCACCGTAAAAGTCAGGAAATGGCGGTGGAGATGCCAATTGCCGAACAGGTTTATCAGGTGCTGTTCGAGGGGCTCGACCCCAGCCGCGCCGTCAACACTTTGTTGTCACGCGACCCCCGACCAGAAAGTTATTAAACGGCATCAGTGGGAGTGCCAAGTTGCCCGAGACAGCCGGGTGTGTCTACATCCACCAGTACCGCAGAATCTGCCATTGCCACCGCCAGTACCTGGTCCGCGTAACGAGCCAGTAGGGCGCGGGCGCCGGCGTCGCCGGTCAGCGCTTTAATCTCCCCAAACAAGCGGGTAGGCCACAACACCGGATTGCCGCGCCTGCCCCCGTACGTCGGCACACAAATCGGCTCTTCCCCGTGCTGCTGGAACGCCGCCACCAGGGCATCGATATGCACCGCCCCCACCCTGGGCATGTCACCGAGGCAAACCAGGGTAGCGGCGCAGTCTGCCGGCAGTGCGCTCAACCCGATCCGCAGGGAGCTGCTGAGGCCCTTGTCGGGACACGGGTTGTCGGCGAGCACCAGTTTCAGCCCAGCCAGGGCAGCGCGCACCGCAACGCCCTCAAAGCCGGTCACCACGATGACGGGATCAGCGCGTGAAGCCAGCACCGCAAGTGCCACTTGCTGAATCATGGGTGTGTCGCCAATGGGCAGCAGCAACTTGTTGCGCTGACCCATGCGCCGGCTGTGGCCGGCCGCCAGGATCACGGCTGTGACGGGGCCGCAGCCGCCACCCGCTGCCGGGCTGCGCCGAGTCACAGCCCGTCGGCCGATCCGCTGCGCACACTGACGATCTCGGCCAGTATAGCGATCGCAATATCCGCCGGTTTGCGGCCACCCAAATCCAGGCCAATCGGCGCATGAATACGCGCCAACTCGGCCGACGCAATGCCAGCCTCGGCGAGCCGGGCCAGCCGGCGGGCGTGGGTTTTGCGACTACCCAGGGCGCCCACATAAGGGGCCGGCGAGCCAAGGGCCGCGATCAATGCCGGGTCGTCTATCTTGGGATCATGGCTGAGCAGCACTACAGCTGTGGCTGCATCCGGCGGCCGGCGCTCAAAATACCGGTCCGGCCAGTCGGTTACGATCTCGGCGTCGGGAAAACGCGCGCTGTTGGCGAACGCCGTGCGCGGATCAACCAGCGTCACATCGAGGCCCGCCAACTGCGCCATCGGCACCAGAGCCTGAGATATATGCACAGCACCGACGACCACCAACCGGAAGGGCGGTTGAAAAACCCTGCAGCACCACTGTCCGCCGGGTGCAGACAGGAGACCGCTAGTGCCTGTTGTCAGCCGCTCCTGCACCTGTACCAGATCGGGGCTGCCCGCTGGGAGACTTGCGCCGAGCGTGCTGGCGGTGATCGTAGCCTGTTGCCCATTCTGGCAGTGGATCAGCAAAGCGGCCGTTTGACGCTGACGCTGGCACTGGTGCAACGTTTGCAAGGCGGTCACATCGGTAAATGTGTTGACCAGAATAACAACGGTGCCGCCGCAAGTCAGGCCTACTTCCCAGGCGCGCTCATCCGCCACCTGGTATTCCAGAATACTGGCGCCGCCATCACCCATGATCCGCCGACACTGCTCAATTACGTCCCCTTCGACGCAGCCGCCCGAGACCGATCCGGCGAATTCATCCAGGTCGTTAACCGCCAACTGGCTACCCACCGGCCTCGGCGAACTACCCCAGGTGGACACCACCGTCGCCAATGCTGCCTGCCGGCCGGCGGCAAGCCACTCCAACACCTGCCCGATTACCGCTTCCGCGTCTACCCTGGGTGAGCGCATCGTGTCACGTAATTGCCCCACAGGTAAGCCATATTACCTGAGCAGGCAGGTTGTAACTGCCAGCAAGTCAGCTAATTTCATCGCAACTGGTCCGACCACGACCTTGATCTTGGCCTTGAGCTCGGTATCCGAGATCTTGTCAATGTTCCCGCATCCGGAAATGGCTTGGTGCAGGGTATTACGATCACTAAGTGCTGCCCAGTTAGATTCTCGGCTTGCTTGAATGCGGTGTTCGCCGGTCATTTGCATGGCATAAAGTCTCTTAATCGAAAAACCCAAACTGTGCACTCCCGCGATAAAGAAAACACTTTTTCCAGCGTCAGTTGTTCGCCACAAACTCTATGGCGTCGACGATCTTCGTATAGCCGGTACAGCGGCAGAGATTTCCTTTCAGCGCGTCGATGATTTCGTTTCTGTCGGGCTTAGGATTCTTTTCGAGCAGCGCCACTGCAATCATGAGAAAGCCGGGGGTGCAGAACCCACATTGGACCGCCCCATAACGCAGAAAAGCCTCCTGCAGCAGGCTCAATGCGCCATCGCGCTCCAGTCCTTCAATAGTTCTGATCGCCTCGCCATCCGCCTGGCACGCCAGTAGCAGGCACGAACTGACCGGCTGGCCGTTGAGAAGGATTGTACAGGCGCCGCAGATTCCCATAGTGCAGTCTTTGTGGGTACCCGTCATCCCGAGCCGGTTACGGAGAACGTTCACTAGAGTTTCTGTCGGTTCCACCGCTAATCGGTGTTCGGCCCCATTGACCCGTAGACTGATATCGACGCTCATCTTCTATCTGATCCCGCTACTGCTCGGTTATAGGCGCGCTCCGTGGCACGGCGCAGGATAACCGCAGCCACATGGCTCTTGTAGTCCGCTGAATACAGGTGATCTCCGATGGGCGAGAGTTCTTCATGCACCATCTTGCGCATCCAGGCAAAAATCTCGGGACACGGCGTCGCGTTCAGTAGTCCGTCAGCAATCGCCTTTGACCAGACTGGCGTCACGCCAACGCCGCCAAGGCCCAGGCCAGCATTGATGATCCGCCCGTCATCCGGATCGCAGGCCAGTTGCACGGCGGCGCTGACAGTCGTTGCGTAATCCATCGCGCGTCGCGCAGAAAACTTGTGGTAAGCCATACCACCGCCATCGGGTATTCTGGGAATCCGAATTTCCTGAAGGATCTCGTCACTCTGGAGTGCTGTGGTGTAAACATCCTGAAAAAATGTCCGGATGGGAATATCTCTCAAACCCTGTGGGCCAGCGGCCCGAACTACAGCATCGAGGGCCAGCAGGGCAACTGGCGGATCCCCTTGTGGATCGCCGAGGCAAATACTGCCGCCGATGGTGCCTCGGTTTCGAATTCGCTCACAGGCGATTTCAGAACTCATCTCAATTAGCAAAGGACAGGTCGCGGCAACGGCCGCCGAGGTCAGAACCTCCTGATGAGTCGCTAGAGCACCGATGCTAAGCACACCCTCTGCCGTAACCTCGATTCGTTTCAGGGCATCAATGCGGGAAATGTCAAGCAAATGAACCGGCTTGACCAGTCGTTCGTTCATCAGGATTCCCAAGGCCACCCCGCCGGCGATAACGTGGCCGTCTTCACCCGCGCTGGCCAGGCATTGGACCGCATCATCGACGGTGTCGAGCCGTGTGTACAAACATGCTGTCATATCTATCTTGGCTCCCGTGGCTGACCTTTGACAGTGGCGCTTTTTGCGGCGTCCGCCGAATAATGGCCCATAAGCTCAAGGATTTTTTCCGATTCCATAGGAATGCCTCTTGGCCAGACTCCGACCGCATTCGAAATCGCACCAGCGATAGCACCTGGTGTGGGAATAATGCTGGCCTCAGCCAAACCCTTAGCGCCGAACGGGCCAGTCCGATCGTAGGTCTCAACGAACCAGACGCTGAGCTCACCTGGAATGTCCATGGCTCCAGGCAGCAGGTAATCTCGGTAATGTGGGTTTACGATAAAGCCTTCTTGCCGCACGATTTTTTCCCACAAGGCCATACCCAGCCCCTGAACGATTCCGCCCTCAACCTGGCCTTCCGCACCAATCGGGTTGACGATAACGCCGCCATCATGTGCCGCCCAGTAACGCACGACATCCACCGAACCAAGTTCTTCATCCACCTCGATTTCAACGAGATGAGTCCCATAGGTGTAGGTCGGATAGGCGTTACCCTGGTAGGTTGAGATATCGATCTCGATGTCGGGATCGAATTTTCCGTAACCAACGATGGCGTCAACATCGTCGGCAATCAACCGACAGGCCTGCTCGAACGCCAGCGGCTCGTTTTGCACAATGACTCGATCGTTATCGATGCGCACCTGAGCCGGCAGGCAGCCCGTCTTTTCAGCAACAGCAGTACAAAACTGGCGTTTGAAATCTTCGCTGGCAAGACAAACGGCGTTACCGGAAAAGTAGGTTGTACGCGAGGCCGAGGTTGGCCCAGAGTCGTCGGTTTTGGTTGAATCGCCACTCACTACCCGCAGACGCCCCAGATCGATGTCCAGAGCCTCTGCAGCGATCTGGGTTAGAGCCATATCCGAGCCGGTACCGATATCCGGTGTTCCACAAAATGCGGTAACGAACCCGTCGGCAGACACCGCTAAGCGCGCGGTCGACGGATTCCTTATGCCGCTGTAACCGATACCGTAGCCCAGGCAGGCCACACCCAGGCCGCGTTTACGCCCGGGATTCATCTGACCTTGGCCGTGAACGCCCGCGAGCTCACGCTTTCTTCGTTCGTAGATCGGTTCGATTTCGGCAAGGGTCTTGAGCAAGCCCACATCCTGTAACACCTGTCCCGTACTTATCACATCACCATCCACGAAACCGTTGCGCTTTCTAATTTCGATTGGACTGATACCAATCTTTGCGGCCAATTCTGTCAGATGCGATTCCAGTGCGAATGCCATCTTCACAACACCAAAGCTGCGCATTGATCCAGAGGGCACGTGGTTGGTGAAAGCGGTCATGAAATGCACCCGCAAGTTCGGAAATCGGTAGGGCATGCCGGCATGCACGACACAGCGTCCAGCGACAACTCGGCTGTAGGACCGGTAGGCTCCACCATCACAGAGAATGTCCAGTTCCAGGGCCGTTAGATGGCCCTCTTTTGTTGCTGCCAGTTTCTGACGAAATTTCAGGCGGTGGCGCTTGGTGGTGGCGATAAACACTTCCTCGCGAGTCAGCGTCATGCTGACCGGTCGGCTGGTTTTCAGCGCCAGCAGACAAGACGCGCACTCGATAGTGTCGTCGATCTTACCCCCGAAGGCGCCGCCGACGACCGTCTGAATGACGCGAATCTTCTCCATGGGTAAGCCCGTGACCCGGGCCAATTGCTCATGGTGGAAGTGCGGGTACTGAGTCGAGACCAGTAAGTTGAGCGTACCGCCCGAATCGACGAAAGCCAGTCCTGCTTGCGCCTCGAGAAAACAATGATCGATGGGCTCGGTGGTGAAGGTGTTTTCGAGCACGATGTCGGCAGCGGCGAATGCAGCGTCCACGTCGCCGACATCGTGGCGGTGTTCGGTGATGATATTTCCCTCTGCCTCAGCGTCGATCTGGTAGGCGCCAACTATGATCGCTTCCTCGGGCGTAAAAATTACCGGCAGCGACTCATATTCAACTTCAACCAGATCGCAGGCTTGCTGCGCCTGCTCCACTGACTCCGCCACTATCGCCACTATCGGCTCACCCACGTAACGCACCCGATCTTTTGCCAGAATCGGCGTGTCGTTATCGTGGGTGCCAACCAGCAGCCGATCCTGCGGGATTTCATCGGCAGTCAGGATCGCATGAACACCGGGAGCCTGTGTGGCTGCCGAGACATCGATATTCAAAATGCGCGCGTGCGGTTCCTGGCTGCGAACGAAGCGGCCATAGAGCATTCCGTCCATTGAGATATTTGCCGCATAACGGGCCGTGCCACGGACTTTATAAAGCACATCGTTCCGAGGCAGCGGCAAACCAATGTTGCGGGGGCTACTGTTAGCAGTCCAATTTGGACCAAGGGCTTGCCCCTGAACGTCAGCCACGATTTGCTGAAATTCACGCTGCCACAACGCTTGTTGCTTAGCGGACTCCAATGCGAACTTCTGGCCATCAGGCTGTTTTTTATCACTGGCCATGCGCATTACCCTTGGCAGAAATTGTGCCCATTGATTACCACCAGAAAGAATTCAATCATCTCGGTAACTTTTCCATCATGAACATTTTCCATTAGCAAACAACAATTCTAGTCACATGACTCACTCAGCCCCAACAAGCATCTCTCGAAGTCGGAATTTTTTAACCTTACCTGATGGCGTTATGGGCAACTCGGTGACGACTTCGACCCGCTGCGGCCATTTTGTTTTAGTTACCCCGGCCTGGGCCATCCAGCGTTGCACTTCATCGAGTTCCAGGCTCTCGCCCCGGGTCAGAACAACGAACGCGCAGACCCGCTCTCCCAACCTCCGGTCAGGCATTCCGACTACTGCCACGTTGGCAATCCTGGGGTGGGAAAACAGCACGTTCTCAATTTCCACCGGTGAGATATTTACGCCGCCGCGAATGATCAAGTCCTTGATGCGACCGGTGATCTTGATGTAGCCGTCTTGGTCTATTCGGGCTTGATCGCCGGTGTGGAAGAAACCATCAGCGAGGAAACTCTCGGCCGTAACCTCGGGCAAGTGGTAGTAGCCAGCCGCTACCATGGGCCCGCGCACCAGCAACTCACCATCACGACCAGGTGGCAGCTTTTGACCATCCGGGTCCACTACTTTGAGTTCCATGCCAGCGCAAGCAAGGCCGTCTGTGGTATGAAGTTTTTCTGCTGGCGCATCAAACGGACAGGTGGTTACCCCGCCGCACTCGGTCATACCCCAAAGTGGCGAAACAAAGGTATGCGGCAAAGTTTCGCGGGCATCTTGCATGAGCTGCTCGGGAATGGACGCGCCACCGCATAGAAACAGCCGCAGTGACGGTAAATTGCCGTAGTCGGCGACTGCCGGGTGATTGACCAGGTCCATTAGGAACGGCGTGGCGCCGGCCATGAAGGTGCAGCGCTCCTCAGCGATCAATGCGATGGCTCGTGCCGGATCCCAGCGGTCAAGGAGCACGATGCTGGCGCCAAGGGTAAGGGTCATGCGCAAGCCATGGCCAAACCCAACAGCATGACCAATTGGTGAACAGGCGAATATGCGTTCGCCCCTGTTGAGGCCATAGCGCTCTGCTAAACCCAGGTTCCAGGCTCTCAGGTTTTCAGAACTCAGCATCGCGCCCTTTTGAGCACCGGTGGTTCCAGAGGTGAAACTGAGCACTGTGAGGGCGTTCGGCTTTGGCTTGAAAGCGGCGAGTTCCCCGCGATTCCTGGGTATTTCGCCGTGTTGGCTTATGAGTTCCTGGTAAGAAATCATCTCCGCCGGCACCGGCGCGCCTCTTCCAACCACGAAAACGTGGTGCAGATTCTGGTGCGCACTACGCAGCGTTCCGGCCAGCGCGAGGTAGTTGTAGCCCTGAAAGGACTCCGGTACCACTAGGCCCTTAGCTTTGGTCACCTGCAGGATATTGCCAACTTCCTTTTCCCGGTAACCCGGGGGGACGTTCACTGATATTGCTCCGACCGCTGTCAGAGCAATATGAAACACCATGAAGGCAAGCCAGTTAGGCAACTGGAGAAGGACGATATCGTCGGCACCGAGGCCAAGCTCGCGAAAACCGAACACCAGGCGCTCTACTTGACTGGCGACATCACTGTAGCTGAAACGACCCGAGGTCGGGTCGACAGCCAACTCTCTGCCTGGGTCTCGATGCGCGACCTCGAATAACTGATCCGAAATCAATCGGCCTTGTGGGCGCCAGTCAGGGCACACTCGCAGCCTCGAGTCTGTGCAATTCCGGCAACACCTCCTTTGCAAAGCGCTCGATGTACGCCAGCCGTTCCTCGGCAGGCATGATAAGCCCAATCAGGAGTTTTGATGCTCCCGCTTCAACGAAGCGGGACAGACTTTCAACAACCCGGCTTGGCGGCCCATAGGCACAGTACTTATCCACGATCTTCTCAAACGGCTGCTTATAACGATAGCTCAAGGTTTCAATAGCACGGTCACGCGCCTCTTTCACATCGTCGTACATGCTGCAATAAATGAAGCACGCAAAAACATAATTTTCAGGCAGTGTGCGGCCTGTATCGGCGGCTATTGCCTTAACCTGAGAAAAAGATTCCCGGCACTGCGCCGGTGTGAAAAAATAAGGGTGCCAGCCGTCGCCGAGAACAGCGGCGCGGCGCATGGCGCCATTAGAGCGACCAGACACCCAGATTGGTGGGCCGCCGGGCTGAACCGGCAACGGCAACAGGTCAACGTCCTCCAGTTGAAATATTTTCCCATGGTAATCGAACCGTCCACCGGACCAATATTTCTTAATGATTTCAATAGCCTCGGTCGACCGTATACCGCGTTCCTGTTTTGGCACACCACAGGCATGAAACTCACGGGGGTAGTCTCCACCAGCGCCTACCGTGAGGATGATGCGGCCCTTCGACAACACGTCCAGGGAGGAGAAATACTTGGCGACCATGGTTGGATGGCGTAGCGGCAGAATCAACGTGGCCGGTGCCAGTTTGATCTTGCTAGTCACCGCAGCCGCGTATCCGAGCACCGATACCGCCTCCAGGATCGGCCGATGAAAGACTATGTGCTCACCTGTAGTCAGAATGTCGAACCCGGCGTCCTCGACAAATGTCAGATGTTCAGGCTCCCATGCATCGCCGTCACAGTGCAAGCCGACTTCTACCGTGCTCATCGCGGCTGCTCTTCACGCCCGGTTGTTGTACAAAACTGATTGATCGCCGCTTTTCAAGCGACCCGGTAGCGTTCGATTTTCTCGGGATCTAGTTCCACCCCGAGTCCGGGCTTATCAGGAATCGCAAGGCAACCATTTTCATATGGAAACGGCTCGGTGATGATGTCATCGGTATAGAAAACACCGCCAACCTTGCACGTTTCTTTGCCCTTAATCGTGGTAACTGGAATAACCGATGGCAGCACCTCAGCGCGCAGCGCCGCAATGAGGTGAAGGTTTCCAGCATTACCGACGCCTGTTTCAAGAGCACCGTTCAAATTCACTGGCATTCCGGCTGCCGCTGCGATGACCCCGATCTCCATAGCCTGTTGCAAGCCGCCCGATTTACTGTAGTAGATGGAGATTGCATCGGCACTTTCCTGGCGCACCACCTCCATGGCATCGTAAGGAGACCAAACACCCTCGTCAGTCCATACCGGCACGTTCACTGCGGCGGTAACCCTGGCCATCGGCCGCCGGCCTTCGACTGGTTGTTCGACCGCACAGATGCCGAGTTCCTCCATAGCCCTGATGGCGTTGATGGCCATTTTCGGGTTGCTGTAGCCCTGGTTGATGTCCGGGAAGATATCAACCTCGTCGGCAACGGCTGCGCGTATGGCTTCGATGATGGCGCAGTCCTCGTCCGGGATTCCCTCGACCTTAATCTGCATGGTCATGATCCCGTCGGCCGCCGTGCCAGCCGCTTCGGTCGCCGCGAACTCGGGTGAGGCAATGCCAACACTATGGCAAATGGCAGCCTGCTTGCGCATGGCACCGCCAAGTAACTGATAGACCGGCACACCCATTGATTTACCCGCGATATCGTGCAGAGCAAGGTCGACCGCAGATTTAGCTGATTTATGACCTTTTAGCGGAATGTCAAGCTGGCGCAATAACTTCGAGATATTGAGCGGGTCGGCACCGATCAGGATGGAAGCAAAATACTTGTCGATCACGTGTGCTGCGGTAACGGTGTCTTCACCGTAATAGCGGCCATGCTCACCACCCCAGTCGGGCAGCACCGGCGCCTCACCGAGTCCGACGATCCCGGAATCAGTCTCAATACGAAGGATCACGTAATTGCCAATGGGTATTTGCAGGCCGTGCCAGCCATAGCCTTCCCACCGATTGGGCAGATCCACCACGATGGTTTCAAGTCGTGTGATTTTCATCTGTCGTATTCCTTAATTTGGGCCTGATCCAACCGATAATCCCGTTGCAATCCTTCCGGCGTGACCTTCTGTTCGCGAAGATCCTGTTTAATCAACTCCGGGGCTCGTTCGCCCGGGTCACCGAAACCGCCGCCGCCCTGCGTATGCATAGTGAGCCGGTCACCTGGCTTGAGAGCCCGGTTCACCGTTTTCGATTGCAGTTTGGTAGTTTGCCCATTGGTTTTCAATGAAAGCTTACCGCAAGCGCCAGGGCCACCGCCGAAAAGTCCAAAGGGTGCCACTTTGAACTTGTCAAACTGGGTGTTCAAGACACCGCGCTGATCGAGAAATTCAATTTCGCGCATAACCCCGAGGCCGCCCCTGTATTTCCCCGCCCCGCCGCTGTCGGCGAGTAGTTCGTAACGCGTAAAACGCAGCGGATAGGTGGCTTCGACCATCTCAATGGGGGTGTTAGCCAGATTATGGATGCCCTGCGAATAGCAATCTGGGCCGTCCTTGGTCGGCCGCGCACCCCAGCCCCCAACTTCGATGTCGAAAAAAATCCAGCTGCTTCCGGTATCACTGTCCCCGGCAAGAATATGAACGTTGGACATGCCGTAATAGGCAGCGGGAATCCGGTCTGGCAGAGCCTGGGAAAACGCCGCGTAAAGGACGTTAGCGATAGTATGGGTGATCGCGTTGCGCCCTACCACGGGTGCCGGTGATTGCGCGTCGACCACCGATCCTTTCTCGGTGACAATCCGGATCGGCCTGTAACATCCGTAGTTTGCTGGAATAGTTGAATCGGCGACCGACATAATCACGTAATAGGTCGCGGCCTCGGTCGAGGACAAGGTAGCGTTGACCGGGCCACGGCGTTGCCGATCAGAGCCGGTAAAATCCACTTCGATTTCGCCATCGCCAATAGTGACTTTGACAGTAACGCGGATCGGTTCATCCACCACCCCATCGTCGTCCACGAAAAACTCGGCGCTATATGTTCCCGCCGGAATATGCTTCAAACTGGCCCGCATACGCCGCTCAGATGAAGTGATGGCTTCATCGGAGAAATCGCAGAACGTTCTGACGCTGAAGCGTTCGACCAATTCCAGAATCGATTTTTCGCCGATCTCCAGTGCTGCGGTCTGGGCGCGAAGGTCACCGAGGGTCTTTCCTGGCTGACGGATGTTTGCTCCTATCAGGTCAATCAAACGCGGGTCTAGCTGATAGTTCTGGGCGATTTTTATCGGTGGAATGCGCAGCCCTTCCTGGAATATCTCGGTCGCGTCACCGGCGTAACTGCCGGGCCGCATGCCGCCAATATCCAGGTGGTGGGCGAGGGTGCCAACGATCGCCACCAGTTCGCCGTCGGCGAAAACTGGCATAAATGTCTGGATATCCGGCAGATGCTGCCCTCCCCAGTATGGATCGTTCAACAGGACGATGTCGCCGGGTTTCCAGGTTTCCACTGGATAGGCTCGGGTGAGGGTTGTCTCGAGCGACTGTGACATGGAATTGAGATGCATTGGAATTCGCGATGCCTGCGCTACGATCCTTCCTTCGCGGTCAAATACGGCTGTGGAGTAGTCCAACATCTCCCGGACCACAGTGGAATACGATGTTCGCCAAATAATCGCCGACATCTGTTCGGCAACTCCCACCAGAGCATTCTGGAACACGCCAAAACCGATGGTATCGATACCCACCGCTTAGCCCTCCATACCGATAATTAGACTTCCCCAGTCATCCACCGACACTGTTTGGCCAGGGTGTACTACGGTCGTGGTGTCCAATTGTTCGATGATGGCCGGGCCTTGGAACTCCGCCCCTGGATAAAGATTCTGCCGCTGGTAGATCGGACAAGCGGTAAACCCATTTGCTTCCTCGAAATAAACGTCCCGGGTATCCGCCTGCGACACAGGAGTGCGGAGCGCCGGTTGCTTGCGAAAGGTCGGCGCATCGACGCTACCCGTTGCCACCATCCGAAGGCTGACAAACTCCACCGGATCGTCTTCTGCACTGTGTGCAAACAACCGCTGGTGTTCACCATGGAAGCGGGATTTCACTTCGGCGACAGTATCGGCGTCGATCGAGCCGTCGGGAAACGCGACGTTCACTTCGTAAGCTTGCCCCACGTACCGCAAATCAGCTGTCCTCTGGAATGTCCAACGTTGCTCATCAAGCCCGTCATCTTTCAAGGCTTGTTCACCGAGAGCTTGTAGATCAGCGTAAAAAGACGTTAGCATCTTAGTTGAAACCTGATCGAGCCCAACCATATAACTGCGCACGAAATCGTGCCGCAGGTCAGCGACCAACAGACCAAAGGCCGAAAACACTCCAGGTGACTCCGGTACCAGGACCGATGCGAAACCAACCTCCTTGGCAAGTGCTGCGGCGTGCACGGGTCCAGCCCCGCCGAACGCAATCAGCGAAAAATCGCGCGGATCGTATCCGCGCTCGGCGGAACTAACTTTGAGTGCCCGCTCCATATTGGCATTCGCGATTCGCAGAATCCCGGCCGCCGCTGAGATGGGGTCGAGCCCAAGAGGTTCGGCGATCTTTTTCCTGATGGCAGCCAGGGCAGCGTCTGGATCGAGCATCATTTCCCCGCCCAGAAAACGGTCGGGTATCAAGCGTCCCAAAACCAGGTTGGCATCGGTTACGGTCGGCTCGGTGCCACCCTGCTGGTAGGCGACGGGTCCCGGATCCGCCCCGGCGCTCTTCGGACCAACTCGCAAGCCGCCACCTGAATCCAACCACGCAATGCTGCCGCCACCGGCACCGATGGTGTTAACGTCCAACACTGGTAACTTGACTGGATAACCACCGACATCGGCTTCGGTGGTCATTAATGGTTCGCCACGGTAGACGAGCGAGATGTCTGTGCTTGTGCCGCCCATATCGAACCCCAATACATTGGGCCGCTGGGTCAGCTGCCCAATAAATTGGCATGCCAGAACACCTGCTGCCGGGCCGGAGTAAACTAAATGTGCCGGTGCCTGCCGCGCCGCACCGACAGTCATGGAACCGCCATTAGACTGCATGAGGAGCACGCGGGCCTTGGGAATAAGATCGGCCGTGAGTTCCCCCAGGATTTCGAGATAGCGCGAGACCACCGGCATTGCCGCTGCATTCAGCACTACTGTGCTGATGCGCTCGAACTCACGGATTTCTCGGCAAATGTCCGATGATGCCGACACCGAGACTTCGGGAAGCGCCGCGATCAACTCCGCTTTCATAGCCGTTTCGTGTTCAGTATTGGCATACGCGTGCAAAAAGCCAATGGCAATTGCGCTTGCGCCGCTCGCCTTGGCGGCCGCGACCGCTGCGCGGACAGAGTCCGGCTCCAGGGAAACCAGCACATTGCCATCGGGCGCCATCCGCTCCTTTACCTCAAAGCGCAAATCCCGCGGCACGATAGGTGTCGGCTTATCCTGATTAAGATCATACATATCAGGCCGGACATGGCGTCCGATCTCAAGCACGTCGCGGAAGCCGCTGGTGGTAATCAACGCGGTGCGGGCAAGATTTCCTTCAAGTACCGCATTAGTGACGATGGTCGTTCCGTGGTTCAACAAATTTACCGATTCAGCAGGCGCGTTTGCTTGCTTGAGCGCACGTTTGACTGCTGCTGCAAGAGCGTCCGCCGGTTTATTCGGCTGGCTCGGCACCTTGACCACCATGGTTTGGCCGGTCTTGTCATCGAGTAGAACGAGGTCAGTGAAGGTACCGCCAATATCCACGCCCAGCCGTATCGTCCCCATCGCTACTCCCGTTCACCCATGACTGATGCTTTCAATATCCCACTGAGGTGCAACCACCAGCCAAGACTGGTCCTCAGATCACCAATCCACCACTGGCGAGTACGACCTGGCCGGATATGTAATCCGACTCGGGCAGACAGAACAGGTACACCGCACCAGCTGCCTCCGCCACTGTGCCACCCCGGCCCATGGGAATCATGCGATTCATGAACTCGATGAATTCGGGTTGAATCCCCATCCGTATCTCCCGTTCCCCAACCTGGGTCAGTGTCTTTTCACCATCGATCTCCCGGGTCATGCGGGTCATGATGTAACCGAAAGCAACCGCATTGACGTTGACGTGATAGCGCCCCCATTCCTTGGCCAGAGCCCGCGTCATGCCCACGACCGCCGCCTTACCGGCCGAATAACCCAACTGCCCGGCGTTGCCAAAAATACCGGCAATAGAAGAGATGTTAACCACCTTGCGGCAGATGGTCTGTCCCGCCTCTTTTTCTGCTTTGACTGCGGCCCGGATCGGCTCTGCTGCCGCACGCAGAATACGAAACGGTGCAGTGGCATGGACATCCAGCATCGCCTGCCATTGTTCATCCGACATCTTCTGGATGACATTGTCCCACGGATAACCGGCGTTGTTGACGATGATATCGATGCCGCCCCAGTTCTCAAGCGCCGCCTGTACCATGCGCTCAGCAAAGTCCGGTGCGGTAACATCACCGATACAGGCTGTGGCCTCGCTACCCGCAGCACGAATCGCGGCTACCGTCTCTTCTGCCGGCTCGTCATCCAGATCGTTGACCACCACCCGGGCGCCTTCGGCTGCCAGTTTGAGTGCTATTGCCTGGCCGATCCCGCGGCCTGAACCGGTTACCAGGGCCACCTTGTTCTGCAGTTTGTTCATTGATTTCTCTCTTTTTCCAGTGGTTTCACTTTCTGTATCGTGCCGACTCACGGTGCGCAATACACCACACCGGCCTGCTGCAGGGCCTGGCACTCGCTGTCGCTGCAGCCGGCCTCGCGTAACACAGCAGCAGTGTGCTGACCGTAGCCGGGCGGAAAATCGAGCTCCCGCCTGGCGCCAGGCACATCTACTGCCATCGGCTGCATGCGGATCGACTTGCCCTGTGGGGTACGGGTGCGCGTCAACCGCTCCTGTATCCCCGGCATGGCAGCCACTTGCGGCACGGTCTGGATCGGTGTGTGGGCTATGGTTGCTCCGCGGAAATCCTCGGCCAGCTCAGCCATCGAGTGCTGCTGCGTAATCGCACGGATCTCGGCATGAATCGCAGCCCGGTGTTGGTGACGGCCTTCGTTAGTGGCCCGGCTGGCGCTGGCAATAGTCTGGAATTTCTCGATTGCGCTCAGCCGTTGCCACTGACCATCGCTGCCGATGGCCAGGAAGATGAATCCATCCTTGGTCGGATAGGTGTTGGTCGGGATGAACTTGCGATGCTCGTTACCACAACGCGTGATTTCCGAATAATCGCAGTCAAAATCCAGCAGTGGCAAGGTCGTGATCAGCCAGGAAGCGGCGGCTTGCAGCATCGAGATGTGAATCTCGGCGCCGCGGCCCGATTCCGCCTGCTCGGCGAGTGCCAGGCAGACCCCGGCATACACTTCGTCACCGGCCTTGAGGTCGATCAGTGGAATACCGCTCAGCATCGGCTCACCGTCCGACTCACCGGTCAGTTCCATGTAGCCGACCATTGCCTGGATGACCGGGTCGTAACCGGGTACATCCGGAAACTCCGGCCCCATGGCGGAAATACCGGCCCAGATAATCTCCGGCCTGACTGCGCGGAGTGTGGGGTAATCGATGCCCAGTGCCGTGTAACGGCGTGGCAGGGTATTGCAGCAGAACACGTCAGCCCCGAGCTGGTCGATCAGCCGGTGCAGCAGTTCCTGCCCGCGTGGGTCTTTGAGGTCCAGGGCAATGGCCTCCTTACCGGCATTGGGCGCGACGAAGTAGCTGCGGCGATCGTGGCCCACGACCTGGCTGCCGATATAGCGGTTCGGGTCACCGGGCAGGTCGCGGCCCGAGGGCGCGGGTTCGATCCGGATGACCCGCCAGCCCAGCTGGGCAAAACGCAATGTTGCGTAGGGCAGGCTGAGCGCCTGCTCCATCGAGATGACGGTACGGCGCCTCACCGGTCTCGGCTCCGTAACTGGCCGAGGTCGCTCATACTGGCGGGTCGTGGGCTGCTGCGCGCAGCGCCCGGTAGACATTTTCCGGGGTGAATGGCAACTGGTAAATGCGCACCCCGGTTGCGTTCTCGATGGCATTGGCCACTGCTGCGGCCACGCAGATAGCCGGGGCCTCACCCACACCCTTGGCCCCGCGGGGACCTTCACCGTCCATGGTTTCTATGAAACTCAAGTCAAGTTCCGGAACCTCCGGCGCAGTGATCAGCTTGTAGTCCCGAAACCCTGGGTTCAGGCAATGGCCATCGCGGATCGCCAGGTCTTCTGACAGCGCGTAGCCCTGACCCATGACGATACCGCCCTCGATCTGGCCCTCTATGCCCAGACGGTTGATGACCCGACCCACGTCATGGGCCGCCGTGCACTTGAGCAGCCGCACCACGCCAGTATCACTGTCTACCTCCACCTCGACGACCTGACAAGCCCAGGCATAGGCGGCCGACACATCACCCTTGTGCTGGTCATCCTGGTGCACCGACGGAGGTTCGTAGTAGTAGCTGGTGATGACCAGATCAGCTTTGTCTTGAAAATGCATGGAGCGCAACAACTTGTCCAGCGTCATCAGGGTGCTGCCGTCCTGACGCTGAACGATCCCGCCACCGCGCAGGTCCAGTTCCTGCATTGGCTGGCCGGTCGCGGCGGCCGCAGCTTTGAGAATCTTCTCTTTCGCTAGCCGCGCGGCCCCAACCGCCGCGTTGCCGGCAATGAACGTGGTCCTGCTGGCATGTACTCCCACGTCCCAGGGTGTGATGTCGGTATCGTTGTTGACCACCGTGACCGAGGTCAGCGGCAGTCCGAGTTCCTCGCAGACCAGCTGGGACAGCACGGTTTCCGAACCCTGGCCGATTTCCGAGGCGCCGGTGAGTATGGTGACATGGCCGAAGTCGTCCAGTTTGAGAATGGTGCCGCAGCCGTCAGACGGGTAAATCTTAGCGCCACCGCCAACATGTAGCATCGACGCCATGCCTACGCCGCGTTGTACTGGGCCGGTGCTGCGCTGCTCAATGTTCTGCTGCCGCCGGGCCAGGTAGTCGCTGCGGTCGGCCGCCGTGCGCAGACAGTCTTTAAAGCCACAGGACCTGAAGTGCATACCCTGGCCGCTGACCTCACCAGCTTCCTGGGCATTCAGTAAGCGGAATTCCAGCGGGTCCATGCCGATGGCGTCCGCCAGCTTATCCATGTGCGCCTCTACCGCGAAGGTTGCCTGCAGGTTGCCATAGCCGCGAAATGACCCGGCGTAAGGGTTATTGGTATACGCGGCGGTTGAGTGATAAAGACAATGTGGTACCCGGTACAGTGACGAGAAAGTTTGCATCATCACCATCGGCGTGGTCGCGCCCCAGGAGGTATAGCCACCGTTGTCCAGTAGCATATCGACTTTGCGGAAGGTCAGGCGACCATCGTTCCGGCAGCCACTGCGCAGCAGCACCCGGGCTGGCTGCCGCGTGGGAGACGCGAGAAACTCCTCGGCCCGGCTGAATACCAGTTTGACCGGACGCCCAGCTGCCCGAGCCAGGTACACGCAGATCGGTTCGAACGGGTAAATGTCCAGTTTGGACCCGAAGCCGCCGCCGATGGTTGGCTGGATGATGCGGATACGATTGGGATCGAGTTCCAGCACTTCGGCAAATTCGCGCTTGTGCAGGAACGGTACCTGGGTGTTGGAGTACAAAGTCAGGTTGCCCGTGATGTCGTCGAAATCGGCGATCACACCGGACACACCCATGCAGGCGTGGGTAACGTAGTGCAGACCGAAACGGTCCTCGATCACCACGTCCGACTCCGCTTCACCCTTAACCACGTCGCCGTGTTCATAGTCGAACTGCAGCGCGATATTGCCGGGTTTGTCGTCATGGATTAGCGGAGCTTCGGCCTCGCGGGCGGCGGCGACATCCAGCAGCAATGGCAAGTCCTCGTACTCCACCGTGATCAGTGCGAGTGCCGCGTCGGCGAGCTCTTCTGTTTCAGCCGCAACGGCGGCAATCTCGTCACGCTCACAGCGAACCTTGTCGCCCTTAAGCGGCGGGTTGTCCCGGGTGACACCAATGGTCTGGGTCGGCACATCGGCCGCGGTGATGACCGCGTGTACCCCCGGTAACGCGCGGGCCGCAGCGACGTCGATAGCGAGAATGCGGGCATGCAGGCGACCGCTTCGCAGTATTTTCCCGACCAACTGGCCCGGTAGATTGATATCGTGCACGTAGCGGGCCCTGCCATTGATCTTCTCCGGCGCATCCTGCTTGGGGATGCGCTGGCCGATCAAGGTTTGCTGGGTCGTTTGGCTGTTAGTCATCGGCAGCCTCTACCGGCGCGGTCCCGGCCCGCTCTACAGCATCGATGACTTTACGATAACCGGTACAGCGACACAGATTGCCTTCCAGTCCCCGGGCGATGGCTGCCCGATCAGTGCCGGTTCGGGTGTCAAGCAAGTACTTGCCCTGGACCACCATGCCAGGAGTGCAAAAGCCGCACTGTACGGCACCTGCCTCAACGAATGCCCGGCGCAGCCCTGCGGCTGCTGGATCAGCCGCCAGGCCCTCGATCGAGGTGATCTCGCGGCCATCGCACTCGACTGCCAGCAGGATGCATGCGTTCAATGACAAGCCATCGACCAGTACAGTACAGGCGCCGCATTCGCCTTCGCCACAGCCGTACTTGGTCCCGGTCAGGTTGAGCGGACCGCGCAACATCTCCAGCACGGTCATCGTTACCGGCACGCTCAGCCTGATCGGGCTGCCGTTCAGAACAAAGCCGATTTCATGAAGCAACGGCATTGCGTAATACTCTCGTCAACAGGTTGCAGACCAGTTCGCTTCGGTACCAGCCGCTGGCCCGGACATCATCGATCGGGTTGATCTCTTCCAGCGCGGCGGCGACTGCTGCGGTTATGGCTTCATCGTCCAGTCTGCGGCCCTCCAGTACAGCCTCGGCCGCCCGCGCACGCAGGGCCACCGGCGCTACCGCACCGAGAGCCACGCGCACCTGCTGCAGGCGTTCGCCGGCGGCCACCGCCAACAAGCCTACAGAGACGGTCGCTATGTCCAACGCGGGGCGGGTACCGAACTTTTCAAAAACGAAGATCCGGGCAGCGTCGACCAGCGGCAAACGGATCCCGGTCAATAGTTCTGCCGGCTGTCGCTGCGTGCTGCCAGGGCCAACGAGAAATTCTTCAATCGGCAGGCAGCGCATGCTGATCACGCCATCGCGGCTGCAACTCAGTTCCACCTCGGCATCGAGCAGCATTAACGGCACCAACAGATCACCGGCTGGCGAGGCATTACAGATATTGCCGCCCAGGGTGGCCGCGTTGCGAATCTGGCTGCTGGCGAAACAATCAGCGGCCCGGGCCAGTACTGGGGCATACCGCGCGATCAGCGGATCACATAACAGTTCACTGACCGTAGTCAACGGACCCAGCCACAGCTGGCCAGCCTGTTCGCGAACCCCGCGCAGCGCTTTGATCCGGCGAATACTCACCAGCACCGGCTGCCAGGTGCCCGAGCCTGTCCGCTGCTGTGGCACCAGGTCGGTACCACCGGCGATTACTGCCGCCTCACCCTGGGCCAGCAGCGCCGTTGCTGTGCTGACCGACTGCGGTACGTGGTAGGCACGCACGGTAACGGCTGTATTCGACCCGTCGCTGTTGTGCATGGCTGACAACAGTCCCTGTTCAGAACCGGATCGGTTCCTGGTAACACCCGAACACCCCGGTCAGCGCGGCCGTGATCTCTCCCACCGTGGCATAGGCACTGACCGCCCGTGAGACCGCCGGCATCACGTTGCTGTCGCCGGCTGCAGCGGCGCCCACCTCTGCCAGCGCCGCAGCCACCACACTGCTATCCCGCTCGCCACAAACCCGCGCTGTAGCTGCAACCTGAGCCTGCGCATCCTCGTCGCTGTACGGGTGCAGCTGCACTTCTGGTTCCTCTTCCTCAATCTGAAAACAGTTGATCCCTACCTTGGCGAACGCACCACTTTCGATCTGCCGACGCCTATCGTAGGCCTGGGCCGACAAACGGGACTGGATAATCCCCTCCGAGATCAATTTGACAATGCCACCTTCGGCCTCGATCTCCTGCATGACTTTTTCCATCTGGTCACGCATCTGGTTGGTCAACGTTTCCACGTAGTACGATCCGGCCAGGGGATCGACTGTGTCACACAAGCCCATTTCCGTTGTCAGCAGTTGCATGGTACGCAGAGAGATGCGGGCCGAGTACTCGGTAGGAATTGTGTAGGCCTCATCAAAAGAGCAAAGTGCCATGGTCTGGGTCCCCGACAAAGCCCCGATGAGCGCGTAATAAGCACTGCGCACGATGTTCAGTTCCGGCTGTTCCTTGGTCAAGCCGCTGCCGCCGCCGCCGGCAATCATGCGCAACCACATAGACGTGGGCTTTTGCGCGCCATACTGCTCCTGCATGATCTGGGCCCACAGGCTGCGGCCGGCCCGGAACTTGCAGACCTGCTCGAAAATGTTGCCAAAGATGTTGAAGTTATACGACAGCCGGCCAGCGAACTCGTCGACCGGCAGACCCCGGGCGATAACTTCGTCCGCATAAACCCTGGCGATGCAGAACGCGTACGCCATTTCCTGCACCGGGTCCGCGCCTGATTCCCGGATGTGGTAGCCGCAAACGCTGACCGGACTGTACTTGGGTGCCTCGCGGGCGCAGAACTCGATGGTATCCGCGACCAGCTGGATTGAGGGCTGGACCGGATAGACCCAGGTGCCACGGCCGATGAATTCCTTGAGAATGTCGTTTTGCGCCGTGCCACGCAGCGTGCGTATGTCGTAACCCCGCTTGCGGGCCAGTTCCAGATACATGGCAATCAGGGTTGCCGCGGACCCATTGACAGTCAACGAAACAGTGACTCGTTCCAGATCAATCCCCTCGAAGGCGATCTCGAAATCCCGCAGCGTGTCCACGGCCATACCGACCCGGCCGACCTCCCCGGCCGCTGCGGGATCGCTCGAATCGAGCCCGATCTGGGTCGGCAGATCGAAGGCCACGTTGAGGCCGGTCTGGCCGTTGGCAATGAGGTATTTGAAACGCTTGTTGGTCTCGCGCGGGTTGCCGAAACCGGCGTATTGACGCATGGTCCAGGGCCGCTGCCGGTACATCAACGGGTGTATGCCGCGAGTGAACGGGTATTGCCCCGGCAAACCCACCGCATGACTACCACCGCTGGCCTCGACGTCGGTCGGAGTGTAGACCGGCTTGATCTCAAGGCCAGATTCGTTGAAAACCGGGCTCGGTGCCGGTGGCTTTTCGCTGCTCATCGTACCTTCTCCCTGATAAACGTCACGATCTCTTGCAGCGTGGTGCCGGCAGGGAAGATACCGTCCACGCCTATCTCCCTGAGTGCCGCGTGGTCGTGCGCCGGGATGCTGCCACCGACAATCCAAAGCTTTTCCTCCAGGCCATGCTCGACCAGCAGCACTTTGAGCTTGCGGCAGAAAAAAAGGTGTGAGCCGGCCATGCTGGACAACCCGATTACGTCTACGGCCGCATCGCGGGCCAGCTGCACTACCTGTTCCGGAGTCTGCCGCAAACCGCTGTAGGTCACCTCGAAACCAGCATCCATCAAGGCGCGCACCACAACCTTGGCACCCTGGTCGTGCCCATCCAGGCCCGGCTTGGCAATTAGCACCTTGACTGCGCGACTCATTCCGACAACTCCTTGGCAATGATCAGTTTGAGAATGTCACTGGTGCCGCCACCGATCAGCGTAAAGCGAACGTCCCGCAGATAACGCTGCACCGGGTACTCCATGGCAAAACCGTACGAAGCCAGTACCCTGGCCGCCTGGTCGCAGACCCTGGTGGCCGCCTCGGTGGCAAACAACTTGGCCATGGCCGAGTGTCGACGCACTGCGCGGCCACTGTCCTTACACCAGGCAGCGTAGTAGACCAGATGCCGGGCCGCTTCCAGTTCAGTCGCCATCTCGGCCAAGCGTAACTGCACAGCCTGGAAGCGGTTGATGGGCTTACCAAACTGATGACGCTCGCCGGCGTAGCGCACCGCTTCATCCAACGCCGCGCGGCCCACACCCAGCGCCATGGCCCCGGTAATGATCCGGATCTCCGAGAGTATTTGCCGCAGGTGCTGTTCGCCATCACCTTCCTCGTGGCTGAGGCGATGGCTGTCCGGCACGAAGCAATCATCCAGCGCCAGCTCGGAGGTCGGTAAAGCCCGAACACCCATCTTTTCGATGGGCCGCCCGACGGTCAGGCCAGCAAAATCTTTCTCCAGTAAAAAAATGGTCAACTGCTGATGGTCCCCGGCCCGCGCGAACACGGTGAAAAAATCCGCCACCGGCGCCGAGGTCACCCACATTTTCTGACCGTTCAAGCGATAGCCTCCTGCTACCCGCGTGGCCGAGGTTCGAATGCTGCCCAAGTCGCTGCCGGCGTCCGGCTCGGTCATGCAGATAGCGCCCACTTTCTCACCCTGCAGTGCCGGCAGCAGCAGGCACTCATGGAGCGTCTCACTGCCGAGCCGGAATAAGAAGTCGGTACCCATCAGGGACTGCATGGCAGCACAGCCGGCCACGGCCAGGGAGCCGCGTGATATCTCTTCCAATGCCAGGCAAAAAGACACCAGCTCCATGCCTGAACCACCGACGCTTTGGGGGTAGCGGATGCCGAAGAACCCGAGGGCGGCGAGCTGGCCGAAAATATCCCGCGGAAAATCCCCGGCCTCGTCCAAGGCCGCTGCAGCCGGGGCAATGGTGCTGTCGGAAAAGCGGGCAAAGGTCTCGCGCACTGCCGTTTGTTCCGTGCTCAGTTCAAAATCCATTGTCACGCTCCCTGCGTTTTGTCCGCCGCGTGCGGCGCGATCCAGGCCGCAGTAGCCGCGGCTTGATCACGACGCTGGGCCCTCGCCTGGGTCAAGTCCGTAAACCTGCCGTGCCTGAGTCGCGCTGATGATACCGTTGCGAACTTCTGCGGTCAGCAGATCGCGATCGCGCCGGGCCGGGTCACCGTAACCACCACCGCCACCTGCCATCTGGAAATACTGCGTGCCAGCCGGCACCTCTTTAATCAAGTCCTTGTTCCGGGGAACCACTTTGTTGCCATCGGGAAAAGTCAGGCGAATTGTGTTGAGAGTGCCGTCGCCGCCGCCGAACAGACCAAACGCAGGCTCAAAATCACCGTCACCAAAGATCACCAACTGGGTCTGGTCGGAACCGATCACGAATTCGGTGATCACTCCAAGGCCACCGCGCCACTGTCCAGGACCGGCTGAGTCCGGCTGGTACTCGTGCCGCACCAGACGATGGGGCGTCATCTGCTCGAACATCTCGTAATCCTGGTCGAGCACGCCGCCCGAAGCGTCGATCATGCCGATGTGGTCGTAACCGTCGGTGCCGTGCATGGCGCCGGAACCCCCTTTAAGGCCCATAAAGCCGATATCCACGTAAGCCTCGCCGTTGGCCGGGTCCAGTCCCGTGGTCAAAGAACATAACAGGTTGTTCCAACCGGCGGTCACCCGGTCCGGGATCACCGGTGCCAGTGCCCGGATGATAGCGTCGGCATTGGGCGGACACAGGTGGTTACCGAAAGTGGTCGCCTTGGGGTAACTGGCGTTGAGGATGGTGCCCTCTGGGATGATGATTTTGACCGGCTGGACCATACCCTCGTTGTGAGGAATGTCCGGATTGATCATTTGCAGGAAAGTGAGGATGGTGGCCGACGCACTGGAGGTGAACGTGCCGTTGACAAAACCATCGGTCTGGGAATCAGTCTCGCTGTAATCGAAGGTGATGCTATGGTCTTCGACCGTAATGTTGACACGGATGTCAAAGCGGGTGCCCTGGTGGTGACCGTCGAAGTAAACCCGGCCTTCGCCGTGATAGTTGCCGTTGGGTATCTGCTGGATCTCCGACTCGACCATCTTGCGGGAAGCATCAAACAGCGCTTTCTTGTGGGCGAGGAAACTGTCGAGACCATACTTGTGCACCAGCGCCTGCATACGGCGCTCGCCAACGGTGCAGGCGCCCATTTGCGAACGTAAATCGTGCTCCACGATATCCAGCCGAATATTGGCGAATATGAGCTCCCACACGTCCTTGCGCTGCTCACCTTTCTCGTAGACCTTAACCGGCGGAATGCGTAGTGCCTCTTGCCAGACTTCGGTAGCGTTAGGGTTGTAGCCACCGCGGACAGCGCCACCAATGTCCGCCTGGTGGCCCTTGACCGCCGACCAGCCAATCAGTACCCGCTCATGAAAGATCGGCTTGTATACCGCCACATCGTTGTTCTGGTTACCGAGTGAAAAAACATCGTTGTGGAAAATGACATCACCGTCGTGTACGTCGTCGCCGAAATAGTCGATGATGTACTTGCACACTGGCGCCAGGGAAAACGCCAGTATCGGTAGATTCTCGGTCTGTTCGAGCATATTGCCCTTAGCGTCATACAGTCCAGTGACAAAGTCCTTGGCTTCGCACAAGATCGGCGAGCGCGTGGTCATCTGTACCGACAGGCTCATCTCGTCGGTTATCGACTTGAAGGTGCGGGCATATACTGACAGCAGCACCGGGTCCACCTGAATCATCAGTGGTCTTCTCCGAGCAGCGCCGCTACCAGGTCGGCACGCTGACGGCGATACAGTACCAGCGAGGCAAGGCTATCGCAGATACAGTCGAAAGAGGCGCTGACAAATATGGCCGTAGTCTGCTTTTCGATCATGGCGGGACCACTGACACGATTACCGTGCTGCAATCGCTCACCGTCGTAAACAGTGACCGGCCGAAAAGCGTCGTCTTCGAAAACATAAACTGCACGCTCGCCCTTAATCGCGTGCGCCGCACTGGTGCCGTGCCTGGTGCCGCTCTGCAGTTCCGGCTTGTCCACCCGGCCCACTGCCTGCAGACGAACGTTGATGATTTCCACCGCTGCCGCTTCCTGTTCCAGCGAGTAGCCATACAGCCGATTGTGTTCTGTATGAAACGCGCTCGTGATCGAGGCGCTGTCCCGGCCCGCAACCGCCTCCCAGGGCACCTGGAATGATACTTCGTGGTACTGCTTCAGGTAACGGCAGTCGAATTTGAGGAAGAACTCGCGTGCGTCTGGCGGAATCCGCTCTTCGGTCAGCAGCGCTGTGCCCTCCTCACGCAGGGCGCTGACAAGCCCTGCCAGCGCGGCCCAGTCCACGCTGTCCAGTCGGGCGACGAAGGTGCGGACCAGATCGTGCCTGAGGTCCCCCATCAACATGCCGACCGCGCACAAAATCGACGATTCGCGTGGAACGATCTGCAACGGCACGTCGAGTTCGTCAGCTATCAAGCAGGAATGGATCGGGCCGGCGCCACCGGCGACGACCAGTGGAAACTCGCGTGGATCATAGCCGCGCTTGATGGTGATTTCGCGTACCCCTTGGGCCATGTTATTGCAGGTCACCCGATACATGCCGGCAGCAGACTCCTCCACTGACAAGCCGAGCGGCTCGGCAATACCCTCGGCAATGGCATCCCGCGCAGCCTGCAGGTCGAGCGGCATCTGGCCGCCAGAGAAATAGGCTGGATCCAGATAGCCCAGCACCAGATTAGCATCAGTAGTGGTCGGGCAACTGCCGCCACGGCCGTAGGCGGCAGGCCCCGGATCGGCGCCGGCGCTTTGCGGCCCCATCCGCAGCAATCCCCCCTCATCGATCCAACCGATTGAACCGCCGCCAGCGCCTATGGTGTGTATACCCAGCATCGGCAATGCAATCCGGTGCCGGTCTATGGTGCCCTCGTTGACCATGACTGGCTCGTCCCTGACCAGTGCCGCCTCGAAACTGGTACCACCCATGTCGATCACGATGCAGTTGTTTCGACCATGAGCGTCTGCGTACACCAGACCTGCGCCGGGTCCCGCGGCGGGACCGGACAGCAATGTCAGCGCTGGTTTTTTTCGAGCAATGTCGGGAGACATAACCCCGCCGTTGGACTGCATCACCAGCAGCAGGCCAGTGAAATCTTCAGCGGCAAGCCGCGATAACAAGCGGTCGAGGTAATGCTCAAGAATTGGGCCAACATAAGAGTTGAGCACGGTGGTACTGACACGCTCGTAGAATCGAATAGAGGGCAGCAGTTCACTGGAAACGGTCAGGTAAGCGCCGGGCAGTATACGGCGCACCAGTTCAGCTGCTTGTTGCTCGTGCTGGGGATTAGCGAACGCGTTCATGAAGCAGATCGAGACCGCTTCCACACCCTCTGACTTGAACAAATCGACAGCAGTTTGTACCTCATCCAGGGACAGCGACTCGATCTCGTTGCCGTTCCGATCGAGCCGGCCAGTCACTCCAATCCGCCGGTAACGCGGTACTAGCGGCACCACGTTGGTGTAACGATTGTTGTACTGCTCCTCACGGATGCCACGCCGCATCTCCAGGGCATCGCGCACGCCTGCAGTGGTAATCAAACCGGAACAGGCGCCGTTACGGGTCAGCGTGGCGTTGGTCGTCACGGTAGTGCCATGCACTATCGTTTCGATGCTGCTGGTGAACGCCTGCAGCGACTGCGGTGGGTCGGCTGCGGCAGCGATCTCGCCGAGGCCCTGGATGACGGCGACTGAGGGGTCCCCTGGGGTAGACAACACCTTATGCACCACGGACTCGCGACCCTCCCCAGTCACCAGGAAATCGGTGAACGTGCCACCTACGTCGATACCGACCTTGAGCGCCATCAGGCCGCTATCTCGTCAAGACCTGTAACCGGCCGCTTGCCCATGAGTCGGGTACCGGTCAGGTGAGACAGATGGTGGCCAAACCCTTGAGTAGCACCTCGCCAGATTGGTTCTGTGCAACTAACTCCAGGGTCACGCAATTCTCACCCGCTGATGCGTCACAGGAGGCGACGGTACCCAGACACGTGATCTCGTCGCCCGGGAAGGCCATGCCGACGAAACGGGAGGAAAACCGGCGAATCTGCTGCTGTGGCACCCACTGGGTCAGCAGCCTGCCAAGGAAAGCCATGTTCAACATACCATGCACAATGGTGCCCGGAAGGCCACCTTGTCGGGCTTTGTCATCATCCAGATGGATGGGATTGTGATCGCCTGAGGCACCTGCGAACAAAGCCAGTTGGGTCCGGTCAATTGGGCCGATAGTGAGCGGCGGTATGCTCTCACCCACGCTGATACTGGAAAAAATTGGCTGCTCCATCAGGTGTATTCCTGCTTTTTCAGGAAAGCTGCTGACGAATCACGATGGTCGTATCCATGTCGCAAACGTGTTCTTCAATCTGGTTGTCGATGCGGGTTCGGGTCACAGCAAACAGCAGCGCCCCACCCTTTTTCTCGAAGATGTCGGTGATCTCCTGCTGCCCGGTGATAACGTCACCAGCGAAGATTTCGGCAAAACGGGTGAAACTCTGCTCACCATGTACGGTCCGCGTGAGATCAGCACCCAGGTCTTTGAGCACCAGCAGCGATTGGTCGAAGTCCATGGCCAGGGAGAAAGGCAGGGTAAGCGGTGCCAACAGCGACCGATACCCTGCCTTGTGTGCCGCAACCTCGTCAAAACAGGCGGGGTTAGTTTCACCGATGGTGCGGGCGAAGAACCGTAACCGCCACTTGTCGACCTGCGCCGTGAACGGCTCATACCTCTTCCCGATCAGTTCCTCGCGCATGCGCTGCTCCCTTACGCCACCGACGGCAATCCAGCGAGCGCCATGGCCACCTCGGACTCGTCGTAGGCCTGATCCTGCAGGTTGCCGGCGGCATAATCCGTGTAGGCTTGCATATCGAAATAACCGTGGCCGCAAAGGTTGAACAAGATGGTGCGGCCAACGCCTTCCTCCTTACAGCGCAGGGCTTCGGTCAAGGCACCTTTGACCGCGTGGTTGGCCTCAGGAGCCGGAACAATCCCCTCGGCCCGGGCAAAGGTGACCCCGGCTTCGAAGCACTCGGTCTGAGTGTAAGCGGTGGGGGTGACCTCGCCGAGGTGCACCAGTTGGCTGACCAGCGGCGCCATACCATGGTAGCGCAGGCCGCCGGCGTGGAAGGGCGGCGGCACAAAAGCCGAGCCCAGAGTGTGCATCTTGACCAGCGGGGTCAAGTTGCCGGTATCACCGAAATCGTAGGCGTACTTACCCTTGGTCAGGGTCGGGCAGTTGGCCGGCTCGACCGCAACTACCCGCAGGTCCTGCTCACCTCGCAGCTTGGCGCCAATGAAAGGAAAACTTAAGCCCGCGAAGTTGCTGCCGCCGCCGGTGCAGCCAACCACTACGTCCGGGTAGTCGTCAGCTAGCTCAAACTGGCGCATTGCCTCCTGGCCGACCACGGTCTGGTGCAACAGCACGTGGTTGAGCACACTGCCAAGTGAATATTTGGTGTCGTCCCTTTGGGCCGCCAGTTCGACCGCTTCGCTGATGGCAATGCCGAGGCTGCCACTGCTGTCCGGGTTGTCGGCCAGAATCTTCTTGCCGGACTCGGTCAGGTTGCTGGGGCTGGCGTGGCAGGTGGCGCCGAAAGCCTCCATGAAAGCCCGCCGGTAGGGCTTCTGGTCATAACTGACCCGAACCATGAAGACCTCGATCTCGAGGCCGAAAAAGGCTCCGGCCAGTGCCAGTGCTGAGCCCCATTGACCGGCGCCGGTCTCGGTGGTGATGCGTTTGACACCCTCTTCCTTGCAGAAAAAGGCCTGGGCTATGGCGGTGTTGGGCTTGTGGCTACCGGCCGGGCTGACGCCTTCGTACTTGTAGTAAATCCGGGCCGGGGTATCCAGAGCCTGCTCCAGGCGCCGGGCCCTAAACAGCGGGCTAGGCCGCCACTGGCGGTAGATGTCGCGCACCGGCTCCGGGATATCGATGCTGCGTTCGCCACTGACCTCTTGCATGATCGCCGCCATCGGGAACAACGGGGCGAGATCGTCCGGGCCGACTGGTTGGCCGGTACCGGGGTGCAGTACCGGTGCCGGGGGCTCCGGCAGATCGGCGATGATGTTGTACCAGGACTTGGGGATATCCTGCTCATCGAGCAGGTACTTGATAGTCTCTGACATGATCCTTTCTCCTTGGTGGGGGTGCTCTTAACTGTACCTATTTATCACAAATTTTACGAGGGTGTAAAATTTCTTTTCTTTGTTTTATAGTCTTAGCTATAGATTTTGCTTCTGTATTTTACAATTTGTAAATATTGCGGAGGTAGCCGTGCGGCAACTGGCACTACCGCGAGCCGCGCGCCCGAGACTACTGAGAATGAGCCGACGAACCGAGATTCTGCGCCGGGCCACCGAGTTATTCGAGCGCCAAGGGGTTAACCAAACCTCATTTGAACACATCGCTCAGGTAGTGGGCATCAAGCGCGAGGCCATCTACTACTACTTCAACAGCAAGGAAGATATCCTGCTCGAGATCATCCTGCCCCAGAGCAGATCATTATTGATGGCCTTACGCGGCGTGCAGGCCGCAGCGGTGACCTCGGTCGAAAAACTACAACAGGCGATCAGGACCCATCTCAACAGCTACAACCCGCAGTATCTCGAGATGACGGTCATGCTGCGGGACCAACACTTTCTGCAGGACCAGGCCAGACTGGAAGAACTGCGCAACACTTGGCGTCAGTACAACGCCCTTTGGATCGAACTGATCGAGGAAGGTCAGGCCACGGGCGAGTTCAACACAACGCTCGATTCCCGGCTGGCGACCAACGGCATTCTGGGCATGTGTAACTGGGTCTCCCGCTGGTACAGCCCATCCCAGAACACGTCCATAGAACAGATAATCCAGACCTTTTTCACCTTGTGCCTGCACGGCCTCACCGCCACCCCGCAGGCGGCGGCCGGTGCGACGACCTACCGGCCCGACCCCAGCACCACTGAACCACAAACCGCCGGTGCAGCGGCAGCGGGATCCAGCAACTTGCAACCCGGCCAGCCATGATTGCACCTGCCGTACCTGAAACGGTCGTTGAGTTGTGCCTGTTGGGCAACGAAGCAGTTGCCCGGGGCGCACTGGAAGCAGGGGTTGAAGGTGTATTTGCCTACCCTGGCACCCCCTCGACTGAAATCTCCATGTCTTTCTACAACCTGCAACGCGGGGTATCCGATAACTCGCCCCGCAGCATCGACCCGCTCGGCGAAGCACTGCCACCGTACTTCGAATTCAGCATCAACGAAAAGGTGGCGATGGAAAAGGCTATCGCCTTTTCCATCGGCCACCGGCCCACCTTGTGCTGTATGAAAAACGTCGGCCTGAATGTCGCCTCTGACCCTCTGCTGAATATTCCCTACCAGGTTCTGGGTGCAGCACTGGTGGTGGTGGTTTGTGACGACCCAGGCTGTCACTCATCGTCCAATGAACAGGATTCCAGACACTGGGCCGAGGCCGCCAAGGTGCCTTTGTTCGACGTCGGCTCACCGGCTGAGGCTTGCGACATGACCCGCGAGGCGTTCACCCTGTCGACGGCGCTGCGCCTGCCGGTGCTGGTACGACTCACCACAAGGGTCTGCCACGGCCGGGCCACCTTTCACGGCCGAGCGTTACCACGACCATCCGGACAGGGCCATTTCGACCGGTTACCCCAGCACGTGAACGTACCCGGCCGCAACAGCTTGAGCCATCGACTGCTGCTGGAGCGGCTCGCTGATGACGCTGTCATTCCTTTCAACCAGCGCCACAGCCGGATTGTGGCCGAGCCACCGACTGCCAGTCACGGTGTCATCGTTGCCGGCGTCAGTGCCGGCTACGTACTTGAGCAAGCCCGCGATCTCGACCTGGCACAAGACCTTGCCGTGCTCAAGATTGGCCTGATCCATCCTTTCCCGGCGGACACCGTGGCAACATTCCTGCAGCGATTCGAACGGGTACTGGTGGTCGAGGAACTGGATCCGGTAATTGAAAATCAGGTGCGGCTCACGGCACAGAAACAGGCTTGTCCCAGCAACATCTTCGGCAAGGGCGACTTCGGCCTGGAGTCAGTGGGGGAGTTCAGCCCGGCAATAATCCGACAGGCCCTGTGTGCGCTGACCGGCCACACCGACCCGGCCACCGGCTCGGCGTTGCCGGGGGTGGCCGACTGGGCCGCTGAGTTACCGGAGCGGCCGCCGACTATGTGTGCGGGTTGCCCCCACCGCGCGACCTATTACGGCCTAAAACTTGCCCTGTCCCAACAACGCGACGACGCGATCCTGTGCGGGGATATCGGCTGCCTGGGCCTGGGTGCCCTACCACCACTACGGATGATGGACACCCTGCACCACATGGGAATGAGTTTGTCTATGGCCCAGGGGCTGGATGCTGCCTTGGCCGACGACAGTGACGACCGTCGCCGCATCGTCGCCCTGCTGGGAGATGGCACTTTTTTTCACTCGGGTATTCCGGCACTGATAAACGCGGTCTACACCCGGGCTCGGATGACCGTAATCATCTTCGACAACCGGGCTATCGCTATGACTGGTGGCCAGCCGCACCCCGGCGCCGACGCCACCAACCTGTTTCGCGAAGTGGCGATCGAGCCGCTGGTGCGCGGCCTTGGTGTTGAGTGCATCATTACCATGGACCCGCTGGACCTCGACCAGACCTGCGCTGCGATCCAGCAAGCTATGGTATTCGATGGCGTTTCGGTGCTGGTCTCTAAATCTCCCTGCCTGATGCTGGCATCGATGGCGAGCGCTCCTCGGCGACGGCCGGTGACGGTGGATCCGACGCGCTGTCGCCACTGCGACAACCACGACGACCCTGGCCTGCATTGCTCACAGAACACTAACAACGGTTCCGGGCTGGCCCGAGCCCGGGGCAACCGATTGGCCAGGCACCGGATAGAGGCCCACAGCCAGCAGTGCCCGGCCAACATTTGCAATCACGGTTTTTTCAATGCCATCGTCGCCGGTGATTACCAAACTGCGCTCGAAATTGTACGGGACAAGATGATTTTCGCCGCTACCTGTGGCGAGATCTGCCATCGGCCCTGCGAGGGAACCAAAGACGGCCTGGTTCCGATCCGCCAACTCAAGGCTTTCGTGTCATCAATAGCCGAGCACCAGGGCAACCTGGCAAATGTGCAACAACGGGTGGCAATGGCAGAAAAGACGCCGTACTGGGTCGCGGTAGTCGGTGCTGGGCCGGCCGGACTCAGTGCAGCCTACGACCTGGTTCAGGCCGGTTATACGGTGACAGTGCTGGAGAAAGACGACGAGATCGGCGGTCTACTGGCCCACGTGATACCCAATTACCGACTGGACAAACGTCGTTACCAGCAGGAGGCGGGATTGCTCGAAAAACTCGGGGTTGAGATCCAGCGCAATACCGCGCTAGGCCGTGATGTGGGCCTGGCACAACTGGCCAGCGCCCACGATGCGGTGATTCTCGCCTGTGGCCTGGACCAGGCCATCAGCCTGCCAGTGGTAGAAAACGCCCTACCACCCGACCGCTGGTATTTCGCCAACGATTTCCTGCGCCGCTTCAACAGTAATACCCTGGAACTTTCGCCGGGGTTGACGGTGCTGGTGGTCGGCGGTGGTAACTCTGCCATGGATGCCGCCCGCGCAGCGCAGCGACACCCAGCAGTCGAGCGAGTCATCGTATCGTGTATCGAACGCGCCGACCAGATGCCGGCTTTTGCCGAGGA
>Ga0208521_1000159_pt1 | contig 46465 bp, 38 predicted proteins | sample ETNtaG_24_FD_185754 | JGI IMG/M metagenome (GOLD analysis project Ga0208521, IMG submission 185754) | Marine microbial and viral communities from oxygen minimum zone, Eastern Pacific Ocean - ETNP201306SV47 (SPAdes) (version 2) | ecosystem: Environmental > Aquatic > Marine > Oceanic ... | reverse complement strand
TTACTTAAATCTACCCATCATCCCACAAACAAAAAAACCCTGCTCCAAAAAATACCGAGACCTAAAATCGTCCGAATACGCCCCTAAAAAAATCGTTGTAGGGTAAACCCCGCCCTTAAAAACCCTCGTTCTCTTCCAGGTGTCGCATAAGTCTAACCTTGTCTACGTTTGACCATTTCTGTCCAATTCAAAAAGTCAAAATAAGGCAATAAAAACTCCCCAATGCACATCTATAAAACAGAAATCCCCGTCGATATACGGGGTTTTCTGAGGAACTCGCCTGTTGTGGGCGCTACAAGGCTCGAACTTGTGACCTCCGCCTTGTAAGGGCGGCGCTCTGACCAACTGAGCTAAGCGCCCATTCTATATATAAAAGAATTTACATATTCTAAGAAGTTACTTTTTGCTGTGATTTACTCTTCCTGGCTTTTTTCCCTTTCAAGTCAGGAATGGCAACATCAATAACATCCATAATTTCTTTCACGAAATGAAATGATAGATCCTTTTTAATGTGTTCAGGGATTTCTTCCAGGTCTTTTCGGTTATGATCCGGAAGAATAATTGTCTTGATCCCGGAGCGGTGAGCCGCAGTTACTTTTTCTTTCACTCCACCAATTGGAAGCACGTTTCCTCTTAAGGTAATTTCACCAGTCATGGCAACACCTGTTTGCACGGAAGTTCCGCATAATAATGATACCAAAGATGTGAACATTCCAACTCCAGCAGAGGGGCCATCTTTCGGAATCGCACCGGCTGGAACATGGACATGAAGATCTGTTTTTTCATGAAAATCTTCCTCCAATCCCAAAATGTCCGTATGAGACCGAACATAGGTCAATGCGGCTGTTGCGGATTCCTTCATGACATCGCCTAATTGTCCTGTGAGTGTTAATTTCCCTGAACCTTTCATTTTTGAAGATTCAATAAACAGAATATCACCACCGGCTGCCGTCCACGCCAGCCCCGTTACAACTCCCGGTTTTGTGGCTCGTTCAGCAAGTTCAGAATAAAAACTGGGTGCACCAAGATAATCATTTACTTTCTTTTTCGAGACTTTGACTTTTTTGATCTTTTTCTCCACTTTGTCACGGGCAATTTTTCGTAAAATATTGGCGATTTCTCTTTCAAGATTCCGGACGCCTGCCTCCCTTGTATACGATTGTATTGTTTCCCTTATTCCAGTGACATCAACAGAGACATCCTTTGAAGTGAGACCGTTTTCTTCTATCTGTTTTGGTATGAGATGACGCTGGGCAATTTTAATTTTTTCATCCTCGATATAACCGGAAAATTCTAATATTTCCATTCTATCTCTTAGTGCAGGGGGAATTGCGTCCTTATAGTTTGCAGTTGCAATAAACATGACCTTGCTCAAATCAAAGTTGACTTCGAGATAATGATCGCTGAAGGAATGGTTTTGTTCGGGATCAAGCACCTCAAGCATTGCAGAAGATGGATCCCCCCTAAAATCAGATCCAAGCTTATCGATTTCGTCAAGCATGAACACCGGATTATTCATTCCAACTTTTTTCAGGGACTGAATTATCCTTCCCGGCAATGCGCCGATATACGTCCGGCGATGGCCTCGAATTTCCGCTTCATCCCTTACACCACCAAGTGAAATACGTACAAACTCTCTTCCCATGGAACGGGCTATGGATTTACCCAGAGATGTTTTTCCCACACCTGGAGGTCCCGAAAAACACAGGATAGGTCCGCGAATTGTACCTTTTGGATCTTTTTTCTGCTTTAAACCCCGTACGGCAAGATATTCCAGGATTCTCTCTTTGACTTTTTTCAGCCCATAATGATCTTCATCCAGGATTTTTTCTGCCTTTTTCGTATCTAATTGATCGTCTGTAGATTTACTCCACGGCAGATCTGCAAGCCATTCAACATATGTCCTCGAAACAGAATATTCCGGTGATTGTGTAGGAATCTTAGTAAGGCGGTCAAGTTCCTTCAATGCTACTTTTTCTGCTTCTTCCGACAATTCTGCCTTTTTAACCCGTTCTTCCAACTCTTGTATCTCAACAGACCCTTCATCTTCCCCAAGTTCTTTCTTGATGGCTTTCATTTGCTCCCGGAGATAATATTCCCGCTGAGACTTGGTAATCTCATCCTGTACCTCGCTCTGGATTTCCTCCCCAAGTTTTATGCGCTGAATTTCCCTGGTCAGGATGGTCATGGCTCCTTCCACCCGTTTTTTGATATCCGTTTCCTCCAGAATTGCCTGTTTTTCTGCATTGGGAACCGTTAATAGTGAGATTGCCCTATCTGCCAGCCGGGCAGGATTTTGGATATTGGACAACATTCCTGAATGCTCTTCGGTAAGGTTTGGGGCGACCTGGATCAATTCACTGAAGCTTCCTCTCAGATTCTTGGTTAAAGCATCTAATTCAAGATCTTCAGAAGAGGGCTCTTCAACTTCCACTTGTTCAACAACAGCTTTAAAAAAAGGTTTATCATCAATATATGAGAGAATTTTTACTCTGTCAACACCTTGAACAATTGCTGATTTACTGTTATCAGGCATGTCAAACACCTTTAAAACAACTGCAAGTGTACCGTAGGAATACAGATCTTCGGGACGGGGATCCTCAATGGAACCATCTTCTTGAGCAACAACAACAATACGCTTGTTTTCTTTCCCCAAGCTGTTGACCAACTTTAAAGATTTCTCCCGTCCTATGTAAATGGGTATAACCTGTTGAGGAAACAAGACCGTGTTCCTCAGGGGCATTATAGGATAAGTCTTGCCATCTCCGTTTTCTATTTCCTGTTCCTTTTCTATCTTTTCATCCATAATAAATCTAACTTTCTTTTAATTAATATTTTATGTTACAAACAGCATACCAAAAAATTATCTATGCTATTCTGGCAGATCAATAATTATTATTTGTTAATATGGCATGAATTGAATTATTTATTCACTCATCCAAATTTAATCTATTTATCTGATCATCTGCATGATAAGAACTTCGCACCAAGGGACCTGATTCCACTACCTTGAAACCAATTTCCAAACCTGCTTCTTTATAACCTAAAAACTCATTTTCAGACACATAACGATCTACAGGCAGGTGGTTCTTAGTGGGTTGTAAGTATTGCCCAATAGTAAAAATTGCTATTCCTAAATCAACTGCCTGCTGCATTGTTTCCAACACTTCTTTTTTTGTCTCTCCAAGGCCAGCCATTATACCAGTTTTGGTTCGCAAACCATAATCCACTGCATGTTGAAGTACGCTCAAACTACGCTGCCAATTACTCTGGGGCCGTACTTTTCTGCTGACCCGTTCAACGCATTCTAAATTATGCGAAAATATTTCCGGTTTTGAATCAAAAACTTTTTTTAGAGCAGGATAATATCCTCGAAAATCCGGCGTCAGTACTTCCACGGTACAGTCAGGAACAAATGAACGTATTTGATAGATTGTTTCTGCCCAAATTTCCGCTCCATAATCATTTTTTAAATCATCCCTGTCAACTGAGGTAATCACTACATGTCGAAGACGCATCTTTTTTACAGTTAGAGCAGTCCTGTATGGTTCCATTGGATCATTCCAGATAGGTTTCCCCGTTTTTACCGAACAAAATCCGCACGCCCTGGTGCACACGTTTCCCAAAATCATGAGGGTTGCAGTCCCCTTTTCCCAGCATTCGTAAATATTCGGACAGCGCGCCTCTTCACAGACTGTGTGAAGTTCATTCTCTCGTACCGCATTTATTACAGAAGAATAATTTGGGCCAATTCGGAGTCGTATTTTGGGCTTGTTTGTTGTGGTTTGAACTTGATTCATGAATTCATAGGAATTAATTCATTAATAAAAATATTTCGAAAACAAGAAATCAGATTATTTTTTATATCATCCATACTGATTTTATGGTCAAGCAGCTTTTCCATTGAGGTCACTCCATACTCCAATATGCCACAGGGAATTATTCCATCATAATAATTCAAATCCGTATTCACATTTAATGCAAAACCATGCATAGTCACCCATCTCGAAATACGAACCCCTAAAGCTGCAATTTTTTCGTCCCCTATCCAGACGCCAGTTAGTCCATCCTTCCGGCTCGCTTCAAGTCCATATAGATTTAACGTATCTATAATGACCTGCTCCAAAGAGCGCATATACCAACTAATACTTTTTTTGTAATTATTCAAGTCTAAGATTGGATATCCTACGAGCTGGCCTGGGCCATGAAAGGTTATATCTCCACCCCGTTCAATATGAAATATTGGTACATTTTCCGGGTAATGCTGCAATAGATGATTTTCGTCAGCATTTTTCCCGAAAGTATACACCGGTGTATGTTCAACCAGCAAAAGAGTGTCCTGATCTTTACCAGCTATACGATCAGCATGAATATTCTTTTGTAAATCCCACACTTCCTTATAAGAACACAAACCTAAATCTTGTACCTGCAGGTTCATTGATGCACGCTCAATCCTTTTGCATCCAGGGCTGCTTCCATAATCGCTTCCGACAAAGTAGGATGTGCATGGACAGTTCCAGCAAGCTCATCCCAGGTGGCTTCAAGTACTTTCGCAATACCTAATTCTGCAATCATTTCAGTTGCTTCCGATCCAACTATATGTGCTCCTAACAGTTCTCCCAATTCCCTGTCAAACACTAACTTCACAAAACCCGTAGTATCCCCGGTTGCTACCGCTTTTCCGCTTGCACGAAAATCAAACCGGCCAATTTTGACCTGAAACCCTTTTTCTCTGGCAGAAGCCTCTGTCAAACCAAGAGATGCCACCTGTGGTTGACAATAAGTGCAACTTGGGATATTTGAATAATCTATTGGTTTTATTTCATTCCCTGCAGCATGTTCTACCGCTACGTGCCCTTGCGCCGAAGCAACATGCGCCAACCAGGGTGAACCTGTAACATCGCCTATAGCATAAATTGAAGGAATTGAAGATTGGTTATATTCATTTATACTGATAAACCCATTTTCAGTCGAAATACCAATTTCTTCAAGACCAATACCTGCAATGTTCCCAGCAATGCCAACTGCTACCAAAGCGATATCACCTTCCAGGGTTTCAACCTTTCCCTGCCGTTCCATCTTTACCTGAGGCTTATCATTTTTCAACTCTATTTGTTGAACGGTGGTGTTGGGATAAATTTTGATACCCAGTTTTTTAAAATTACGGGCCAGTTCCTTAGAAATTTCCTCATCTTCTATAGGCAAAACGTTTGGAAGCATTTCAATTAAATGAACCTCTGTGCCATAGGCATTATAAAAATAAGCAAATTCCACTCCAATAGCACCTGACCCAATGATAACCAATTTTTCCGGAATACTTTTTAAAACCATTGCCTCCTTATAGGAAATGATACACTTCCCATCTAATTTCATTCCAGGGAGAATTCGCGGGCTTCCGCCTGTTGCTAAAATTATTTTCTCAGCATGAATAGTTTCTTTTTCCTTATCGTTTTTTATCTCAATTGTGGTTTTGGAAGAAAGACGCCCCTCTCCAATAACATGGTTGATGCTATTTTTCTTCATGAGAAAAGCAATCCCTTTTGAAAGTCTGTCAGCTACATCACGGCTGCGGGCGATTGATTGGGAAAAATCCAATGAATAATCCGAAATATTTATACCATACTTTTCTGCATTTTTTATATAATGAACCACTTCAGCATTTTTCAACAATGCTTTTGTAGGTATACACCCCCAGTTCAAACAAATACCCCCTAATTTATCCTTTTCAATAATGGCTGTTTTCATCCCAAGCTGAGCAGCTCGGATTGCTGCCACATATCCTCCGGGACCGCCACCCAAAATTGCTAAATCATACTTTACCATCATTAAAATTATTTCATCCTTATAATGCTCAAAAATTCGGACCGTGTTTCGACAGACTTGCGGAATTGACCCAACATTGCCGATGTAGTAGCAAAACTATTTTGTTTCTCAACACCCCTCATTTGCATACACAAGTGACGACCTTCCATAACAATACCTACTCCAACAGGATCTAAAATTTCTTCTATAGTTTCAGCAATCTGGTTTGTTAATCTTTCCTGGACTTGAAGCCGTTGAGAAAACATATCAACGATCCGTGGTATTTTTGACAACCCAATAATTTTTTTATTTGGTATATATCCTACATTACAGCGACCAAAAAATGGTATCAGATGATGCTCACATACACTGAAAAATTCAATATCACGCACCACGATCATTTCACTGCAATCTTCCTCAAAAATGGCTCCATTGATAATGTCATGAACATTTGCACGATATCCTTTTGAGAAAAACTCCCAGGATTTTGCAACACGGGACGGGGTTCTTAACAGGCCTTCTCGATCTGGGTTTTCACCAATTTCTTTTAGCAAATTTCTAGTTATTTTTTCTAGTATATCATGATTTGTCATTTAATTATCCTTCACCATAGTGTGCAATGTCAATTTTGCCTTTTAATGCATAGATCACCCCGTATATAATGGGAGTATCCATTAAGGCCACCAGAACCTTAAACAAAAATCCGTTTTCCAGTAGCGGCCAGAATCTATTCCACTCGATTACACCCGCTGAACACATTAATATCAAGACGGCTGCAGTATCGATAAACTGGCTTACAATTGTTGAGCCATTGTTCCTGAGCCACAAATGTTTTCCTTTGGTCAGTTTTTTCCAGAAATGAAAAATCCTTACATCAATAAATTGAGCTGAGAGATAAGCAACCATGGACGCAAAAACAGCCATACCCTGAAGTCCAAAAACTTTTTGAAAAAGATCGTCATCAACTGGGGACCAAACTGTGCTTGGGGCTGCATTTGCAATAAGAACTATTATCATAACAAAGACACTGGCAATTAATCCTGAAATCACAACCTGGTCTGCTTTTTTCTTACCATAAAGTTCAGAAATTAGATCGGTCGCTAAAAATGTTATGGGATATGGTAGGATTCCAACGGATATTTCAAAGGTATAAATACCAAATGGTGTCCAGGAAAAAAACTTCTGGAAAATCAGATTACAACTGACCAGGGAAGCAATAAAGATACCAGCCAAGATCAAATAAAATCTGGATTTAAAATTCATTTAGGAAAACTTGGGCCATAGTAATCAGTTTTAATAGTGGGAGTCTCCTGCAATCGAATGCGATGCAGTGCCGCCCCAGTCAAACTGGAAGCAATTTTATCCCAGATAAAGACAACCAAATTTTCAGATGATGGTTGTTTATCTTTGAACCACAATATGTCCTTTTCGATTTGAGAATGATCTAATTTAGCGATTATGTTTGTATTCACAATGTCCTTTAGATGAGTTAGGTCCACAATAAATCCTGTGTCAGGATTTATTTCCCCTTTTACTGTTACCTCGAGCGTGTAGTTATGTCCATGTACCTGAGCATCCGCACCAAAAGTATCAACGTTTTTTTTATCCGACCAGTCCTCATGCCCATACTGATGCGCAGCACAGAAATGGAATGTTTTTGTTAAAAATTGCATAAAGAGATGAATGATTTAAATATTTCGATTATACAAAGTAACACAGTTAATGGAAATGGGACAAATATGTAAGTTAACTAGTTACTGACGGACAATAGTTCGAAATCGAACACATACTGCATTGAGGTCTGCGGGCAATACAAACAGCCCTACCATGATCAATGATCATATGAGTGAGCTTGATCCAATCATTTTTATCGAAAATCTCCATTATCTCTATCTCAATTTTCTTTGCATCTTTTGAATGTGTGAATTCAAGCAGATTCATAATTCGTACCATGTGGGTATCAATCACCATTGATGGTATGCCATATATCTCACCCAATACACAATTAGCCGTTTTGCGGCCAACACCAGGAAGTTTTACTAAATCCTCCATATTATCCGGAACAATGCCCTTATACTTTTCCACTATCTCCAAACTTGATCCCTGAATATTTTTGGCTTTTTGATTATGATACCCACAGGAATAAATATCTTTTGCCAATTCATTCACATCAATATAAGCAAATGCCTGAGGGGATTGATATTTTTGAAATAATATTTTTATTACTTGATTAACACGATGATCTGTGCATTGTGCAGACAATATCGTTGCTACCAATAGTTCGTGCGGACTTAAATAATCGAGAGAACATCTTGTGTTCGGATAGGATTTTTTTAACTGCTTTACTATCTCAGCAGCGCGCTGAATCTTTCGTGCTTTGCTCTCCCTCATTTACTTTTGATAAACGTAGATAGATTCTTTACCAGCGATGATTTTGGGAAAATCACACTGCAGCCTGCTGTTTTGAATTTTTCATGGTATCTTTTTTGCACTTGTTTCATATAGCCTACAATCTGAATATCATTTCTATCTGAAGCCATTTGATGTATAAAAAATTCATTCCCGGTTTCTTCATTGTCAAGATCCACTATAACCAGTTGAGTTAAATCAGACACATCTGAACTCTTTTCGCAAAACTCAAAGGGTGAATCCAGCTCAGTTAATTTGCTGGATACTTGTGTGCCCAATTCAAAATCTTTGATAAATAAACTTACATTCATCTTCAAACTAATTCTGGAATTATATTCCAATGAAGCTTGCTGCAGCTATCAATCCTGTTATAATGTTTTCTAAGCACATTCAATTGTATTACTCACTGATTGTTATGGATTCTTTTAATTGATAATGTTTTCCATTGAATTGTACTGTTCCCGCCTGATATAAAGGGTCATGTTCAAAAAATATTATCCAATCTTCCTCTATAATTTTTGGTAAAATATCTTTTTTCTCCTGAACTGTCACTGAAGGATGAATATCATAAGCCATGACCCAAGGCAGAGGAATATGGGCAGCCATGGGAATCAGGTCAGCCATATAAATAATTGTATTTGAGGTGTCTTGAATAATAGGATGTATCATCCCTGTTGTATGACCATAAGTAAGATGAACATCAATCCCGGGTAAGAATGCTTCCTTTCCATCAACAAGTTTTACCATATTATTTTCTGCCAGGACAGACCAATCATCTGCCATAAAACTTCCCCTGTCTTTTTCCGATGGAGAATTAGCCAACTCCCAATTTTCCTTTTGAATCCAATAGGTAGCCTTGGGAAAGGTGGGAACAATCTTATCTCCATCTATGCGGGTGTTGCCACCGACATGATCAAAATGAAGATGTGTACAGATTACATCCGTGATTTCCTCAGGTGAATAGCCATGATGTTTTAATGATGAATTCAAACTAACGGTTTTTGTATCTATATCATAAATGTCACTGAGCTTTTTTTGCCACTTTTCTCCATTCCCTGTATCAACAATGATTTTTCTGTCTGTGCTTACCAGCAGGAGTGATCGTGTAACCATTTTTATCCGGTTATGGTCATCTGCCGGGGCTTCTTTTTCCCACAATGGCTTTGGGATTATCCCGAACATTGCACCTCCGTCTAAACCGAATTTACTTGTCACAATGCTGTAAAGAGAATAGTTTCCAATTTTCATCTCAATAACACTTGTTTTCAGGCCTTAAACAGCTTAACATTTTTCTTAAAATATTTAGGGGGTTTACTGACGGAATTTTCGCTGAAAAACTTCACCTTATTTCTTCCGCTGGATTTGCCCAGGATTGTTACTTTTTTGAGGTAGATTTTTGATTCAAAATAAAAAATAGCTGGAAGGAAATTCCTGTTAATCTGGAAAATTCAGAAGGCATTCCTGAAGCAGGGTCCTTATGGGGAGTATCGCCATACCGATCCTTATTTTTTTCACTGTTTGCATCCCAACTCATATCAAAAAGTGAGGTAATAGGCATCGAACTGAAGTCATGATAATATCCGATTTCATACCCAAATTTTTTACCCATCCAACCACCGAGAAGAAAACCAATCCGTACACTCGTTTTCCCCATTATTCCTGTAGGAATATACATCCCCCGAAGACCCCACCAACTTGTCGTGCCGGGGCGATTTTTTCTTAGAGATTTCTTTTTGGAAAATTTATAATAAGTTAAATCAATATTATGGTTCGGATTGAAACTCCAGGCGATATTTAAGACATCCCATTTGTTTTCTTTTGAATACAATAATCTACTATAATCAATTCCAGTCCCATACACAGGCAATCCAATACGAAACCCAATGTTGCTGATATTGGAAGTGGCATACCGAAACCAGGCATATGGAAGAATATTTTCTGCTGATAAAGTATATCCGTATGATGACATCCCTTTCTCCATACGGGTCGTACTCACTGTTGGGTGGGTTGCACATCCTACGATCAGAAAAAGGAGTATAATGGAAAAACTCTGTTTTATGTGTCTATTTATAATCAATCGTTTCACTATCACTGATAAATTTTCACTATCATTTCAAATAAATCATTTTTTGACTAAATACAGTCGGTAAATATCCATCCACTTGAGTGATTCTTTCTATTCAACCATATCAGAAAAATAGATAGTACCATATTTTTTTTCAATTGTTTCATGTGAGAACGCAAATTTCAGCGGTATTTTACATAACGGACAAGCTTTTTAATCGAATATCGCCAATTATTTCTGTAGACAAATTTTCCGATTAACGGAACCATTTTTTCCATTCAAATTGATAAAATAAACTCCTGAGGATACACCGTCCGCATTCCATTGAATAGGGTATACTCCCTTTTCTATGTTATTTGACCAAAGTCTTTCAACTTCTTTTCCATAGATATCAAAGATTGTAAGAGTAATATTGCTTTGTTGGAAAATACTCACATTAAAATGTATCATTGGATTGAACGGATTAGGAAATGGACGAGAGATTGAATAATCCACTGGAACTATAACTGAGTTAACTATTTCCATAAATTGGTAGTTAATCGTTCCCATAACATCAATTATTCCCCATCCGTATTGATTATCCGGATTTTCAGGGTCACTGGCAGTCATCATGAGGGCTTCACGAACCTGCTGTGGTGTCCAGTCCGGATGGGCCTGTAAAACGCAGGCTGCTGCTCCGGCAACCAGTGGTGTTGCTAAAGATGTCCCATTTTCATATCTATATGCTGAAGTACTGTTTACACCGGCGCAATATGTAGAAACACCCAGAGCACATACTTCCGGTTTTATCCTCCCGTCAGCAGTTGGACCTTGAGAACTAAATGATGCTATATTCCCATCAGAATCAACAGCTCCGCAAGCAATAACATTTTCAGCATCAGCAGGCACAACAATTCCACCTGTACCCGAATTCCCCACTGCTGTAACTACGACCATGCCATTCTCAATAGCCGTGTTCACTGCAATTGTTGTGACTGCTGTCATTCCATCTAAATCTTCAAACTCATACCAGTCAATGTATCCCAGTGAGGATGAGGCAATATCTGCTCCCAAACTTTCCCCCCATTCCAATCCGGCTACATACTGATCTTCTTCAATGGGTAATTCCTGGCTCACATCCTCCGTTTTTGCAAGAAGAAACTCTGCCTCATAAGCAGAGCCATATAACTGACCATCTTTCCAGCCCCCAAGGACGGACAGGGTAGATGTACCGTGGTTGTGCTGGCTGTCAGGATCTCCCTCTTCATTCTGTGTCTCCCCATCATTGTTGATAAAGTCCCATTCATCTATTATTTGTTCCTCATGGATGGCTTCGTGGTCCGTATAATAGCCTGTGTCTAGTATAAGGACCCTGACTCCATCACCTGTGTATCCCGCTTCATGAGCAGCGATGACGTTGATCTGGTCAAGTTGATCATAAGACGGACCATAATCACTTCTTCCAGGTTCTGTGGAGGATTTTAATAAGGATCTTTGAACAGGGCTTTTCCGTTTCCCACCGTAGACCGGATCTATTTTCTTTACAAATGGAAAGCCCGATATACTCCTGAGCTGTTCAATGGTCCCTGAAACAGAAACAGCATTGAGCCATTTTGAGACTGTGCGAATCAAAATACCAGAGGAACGTACTTCCTCAATATATTTAGTGGAAACCGGGATATCCCGATTATCTACAAGAGAAAAATGGCGTACTTTTGAACGGCGCATTCTTGCCCTGTCATCCAAATTATCTAATACTTTTTGAAACACATTGTCAGGTGTACTTTCACCTTCTGTTTTATCATTAAAAAATATCCATACCCGGTAAAAACCACCACTTCGCAAACCAGCATGTAACATATTTTCATTTACCTGCGGGTTTGCTGATAAAAGAAATCCTAAGAATAAAAATAATATTGTTTTCCGTATTAACATCATCATTCCATAATTAATCTTTCGGAATATTTACTTGTTGATTATTTAATAAAGGAAGTAATAATCTAACTATTGGTTCATTTCAATTCAACGTTATATTCTTAAAGGTTCGCCTAGTCAATATACTTGTTCCTTAAATTTATTGAGAACAAAATTATCATTACAGAAACAGCACACATTTTAAAAATGGGTATTGCTGTAATCGAATATCAAAAATTATTGCGATGCTGTAAATGAAGGACGCATAGTTTTGGTGGAATAAAAATGTAAGATGTTTATTGTTCTGTATGATTCATATGCGTCCCCTCTGCATACAAACGTTCAATTTCAGCTTTAACTCGCTCAGACGCTTTTCCATCTAATTTATAATATATTTTATTGCGATCCTCGTATTGTGCGTTTATCATATCTTCTGTTGGATTTAGCGCTTGTTGAATACCCCTTTTTATTTCGTTTGGAGTATTTATGTGAACAAAAGAATTTTTTAAATATTCTCGATTATCAAAGTTTAAGAGTGCTTCACCATCAGAATGTTTGAGGATATCTTGTTCCAGATTATAAATAACACCTGTTTTCCCTGTAGCTAAAAATTCAGTGATTGCACCTGACGCTTCAGAAACCAATGTATCTGCGACATATAATAATGGTAAGATGTTGTAATCATCTTTTGGGATAATAATTGCATGCGGATATTTTATTATTTGTTCTTCAAATATTTTATGTTGTTTGTGGGATGCATATTTCCCCATCCAGGCATAATGATGAAGTTTTATTATCAGATTATAATCCTTTGTAGCTTCAAAAATTGCATCTTTTACATCATACAGACAGGTTGGTTTATAAGTTGGTGCAAATAATATCACAGGTTTTTTAGGATCAAGAGCTAATGATTTTAAAATCTTATCTTTATCGAAATTCCCTTTTGTAAAATACGGATCCATTTTAGGATAGCCCACTTTAACAACTTTAGAATTCCCAAGGCTACCCGATGCCATTAATGATTGCACAGATTGTTCACCTTCAGCAAAAATAACATATTTGCAATCTGTATGTTTTTTCAATTCCCGATATATGCCTGTTTTTGTAAACGTAATTCCATGCCAAATCAGGCATAGTAGCGCATCACCATATTTTTTTTCATCTACCACATCCGGTACAAATACAATATCAAACTTTTCATTTTCATCGCTTATTCGATGGCCTTCTTTTTCAAATTTCTGTAAATATTTTTTTGTCTGGTCCTTATCAAATAAACCAAAAGTCCGTTCAATCTCATGCGTTAATGAAAGAGCAACATCATATTTTGGATCCCTTTCAAAGAGCTCTATTAACGGGTCATAAGCCGCTTTATGATACAGGTAAAACATTTTGAACAATACTTTTGTTTTAGCCATGATGCTTACTCTTGACTCTTGGAAATTATCTTGCGAATCTGATATTTACGGAGAATGTTTTTCGGTTTTTGTTTTAAATCATTTTGTAATCCATTAACAAGAATTCCTACTATCTCTTTCAGTATACGATTAGAAGAATTCCCATCGGAATATGGGTGAATATCCTGTAAACAACTTTTCCGATTAGATAAAAACTCCTTTGGGCTATTTAGGCTGCGTTCAATTGCAGATGAAAGTTCGGTTGGTTTTTGGATGTTGATACCTTTGTCTTGACGGGCAATAGCCTGATAAGTAACCAAGGGACGGTCAAAAGGTAAAAATTCATAGGCTACGGAAGATGTGTCAGTAATCATAATGTCAGAGCCAGCCATGATTGGTAAAATATTTAATTCATCAACAACACGAAGATTTTCATTTTCCAATTGTTTATATTTTTCTTGAATTGATTCATCCATCAATGAATGAAATTTGATAATCCAATTATACTTAACACTTTTTAATTTTTTAATAGCATCAAGTAAATCTGGAGCTGAAGTATATTTGGGTGGAAAGGTAGGCGCATATAGTATAACAGGTAATTCAGGATTTAATTTATACTGTTTTATCAATTGATCTTTCTGATTACTAAAACCCCATTCATTTTTATAAACAGGATCGAGTTTTGGCCATCCTGTTTCTCTAACTAAAAAATGTTTTTTCTGCATTGCGATTGCTGAAAACTTTTCTGTCATCACAGGGCCTGTTGTACAATATAAATCAAAAAAACCAGTGATATTGTAAAAGCCCTTCACTTCCTCATCTAATCCATGAAAAATCTGTACTTTCAATCCCGGCCAGAAATTGGGAACAATATTGCCCGGAACAAGAACAGCATCAGGATCATAGTTTAATACTTCCTCATTTGATTTTAATTGATCACCAGGACAAGAGTAATTTGTTGCTGAACTGGCTGAAAACCATTGAACTACCCCACTATTCGATTCAGCGATTGCATCTTGAATCGGTTCAAGGATTGAAAACGAATATGGTTTTGTTACAAAAAATAAATACTTTAGATGAGCGTAGTTCATTGCTCACTAAATAATTCTTTCAAAATACCTAAAATATCACCTGTCGATAACTCTACAATATTATTATCCATTCGTCCTTTTGTAAATGATTCTGCAGCTAATTTTGGCAGTTGATTTTCAGGAATACCCCATTCGTCCAGTGTATATGGAATTATACCTTGAGGAAGGGCTTTAATCGTTTTTTTTAATTCATCGTAAGTCAATTCATTATTTTTACAAATTCTATCCAATGGCTCCTTGATAAATTCCCCATTTATTTCCAATAAGGGTATTAAACTGATTGACGACGCAACACCATGGGGAATTCCATAATGGATAGTAAGTGGATAACTCATTGAATGAGCAGCAGCTGTAGTTGTATTGGAAAACGCCAAGCCGGCAACTGTAGCAGCTTGTAAAAGATTATTTCGTATTTCTAAATCAAAAGGGTTTTCCTTTAACGCTTCGCCATTGTTAAAAATCGAACAAATGGCTGATATAGCAAAATCAGTAGACGTGGGGTTGGCATTCTTGTTCCATATAGCTTCAAAACTGTGGCTCAAGGCATCCATAACAGTTGTGATAGAAATATCCAAGGGGAGAGACAGCGTTAAATTCCCATCTAATATTGCCACACTTGGATACAAATCTGGATGAGAAATGGAGTATTTTTTCTCTTCTTTCATATTCCATACGGTTCCCCACATGGTGACTTCGCTTGCTGTACCATGGGTTGTCGGAAGAAATATGGATGGAATTGTCCACGGAAACTTCCCTTTACAGTTTATTAATTCATAAATATCCGATTTTTCCAAGCACAGGTATGCCATTACAACTTTTGCCAAATCCATGGCAGAGCCACCACCTAAGGCAATTACACCATCAAATGTATTCTTTCGGAAAAACTTTACGGCATTTATACAATCCTCAAAATTTGGATTGCTGTCAACATCACTGAAAATGGATTTAGGAGAGAATAGCGAATCAAGGTTTAACCTCTTTCTATTACCAGGTGACGTGACAATAGCCGGTAAGGAAATTCCTAATTCTTCAATACTGTTGTTTAATTCAAGCTGCCAATTTTTGGTTTTAATAATTTTTACAGGATTATAATAACTCGACATGATGTAATCCGAAAATCACTTTTTCAGAAATTTCATGAAAGTTTCTTTATTATCAATAGGTTTAATAGTTGGCCTGCCTAGATCTTCTCTTGAACCTGGGCATATTTTAATTTCGAGAAATGATGGCCCAACGCAAGAAATAAATCTGGGAATGTTTTCTTTTAATTCAGTTGGTGTTTCCGCCTTAAATATCTTGCTTGCGCCCACGGCTTCAACAATTGCTGACAAATCTAAATCCTTTGCAGCTGTTTCTTGTCCACCTACAGATTCATGAACTTCGTTATTCATTAAAATATGCCGGAAATTTTTCGGTTTCAAACTCGCAATGGATGTTAGGCTGCCCAAATGCATCAACATTGCTCCATCACCATCAATACAAACCACTTGTCGATGAGGCTTGGCCAAGGCAATGCCCAAAGCAATAGAAGAACAATGCCCCATAGATCCCACAGTCAGGAAATCCTGTTTATGTGTTTGACCTCTCTTTTCACGAATCTCAAAAATTTCCCTGGATGTTTTTCCTGTAGTCGAAACCACAATGGTATTGTCATCAAGATTTTCCAAAACAATCTCTAATGCTTCCTCCCGTTTCATTTGCTTATCACCAGAGATTGGGATTCCTTTGCTGTATTTTTCAAATGTCCCTTTTTTAATTAACAGAACAGCAGGCTTGTTTTCATTTTTTGCAGTTTCTACGGCATTTGATATCTTCATTTCGAACTGCTCATCATCTTTCGATATTACTTCATAGGGAATATCCATCGAATCCAGCAGTGTTAATTGAACTTTACCCTGTTTTACGTGCTGTGGTTCATCTTTCACACCTGGTTCACCCCGCCAGCCAATCATCACCAATACGGGGATAGAATACACATCAGGATCACAGAGCGATAAAAGGGGGTTCACTGCATTTCCCAAGCCGGAATTTTGCATATACACCAATGGTAGAGATTTTTGAGCCAGATAATAACCTGCAGCCAAAGCGACGGCATTGCCTTCATTGGCAGCAATAATATGTTTGTCTCTGGGAATACGATCATCAATGCATAAACAAAATTCTTTCAGCAGGGAATCTGGAACTCCCGCGAAAAAATCAACACCGTGACTGGCTAACTGATCATAAAAATCAGTTGGTTTAATGGCCATTAATTGACCTCGGGAACCAGGGTAATGATATCCTTAATGGACATGCAGTATTTGTCTGATGCTTCTTTGGCCCGGCTATTTTCCAGAATAGATTGCGCTACGTCCACCATTGCCGGGTATGCAGAACGCAATAAATGGTTAGCATAGATAACAACATTTATACCTAAATCCTGTAATTCTGATTCAGACATATGAGCATAAGTTGAAGGCACTACAACAAGAGGAACTTTTGTTTCAAATTTTTGAAATTTTTCGCAGAATTCGATGATCTCCTGTCCGTCCTTTTCTTTACTGTGGATCATTATTCCATCAGCCCCTGCAGTGATGTAAGCTTCCGCTCTTTTGAGGGCGTCGGCTGTGCCCTTTTTCAAAATCAGGCTTTCCACCCGGGCAATAATCATAAAATCTTCTGTAACCTGGGAACGCTTTCCTTCATAAATCTTTTTGGAAAAATGTTCGATTGAATCCTGCTCTTGGGGTACAGTTGTTCCAAAAAGTGAATTGCGCTTGTCGCCAATCTTATCTTCAATGATGATTGCTGAGACGCCTAATCTTTCCAGCGTTTTGACCCTGAACTTGAAATGTTCAATTCTACCACCAGTATCCCCATCCACTATAATGGGTTTTGTTGTGACTTCTAATATTTCTTCAATCGTGGAAAACCGGGAAGAAAAATCAACAAGTTCTGTATCGGGCTTTCCTTTGGCTGTTGAATCAGTGAGACTGCTTTCCCAGATACCGTCAAATTCCATTTTTTTGCCGTCTTTATCTATGCTTGTTTTTTCCACAATCAAGCCCGTTAATCCATTATGGGCTTCTAAAATACGCACAATAGGTTTGGCATCAATCAGCCGTCGTAATGTTTTCATCCGTTTCCCGGGAGTAATGCCCTGGGCTTTAACAGCAGTGATTAAATCTGTTGATGAAATTCCTTCAGTATATTTTGGTTCAACAAGTTCACCACCCCATTCAGTCAAAGCATCAATGACCCGCTGGCGGACTTCTCGCTGTACACCCGTTTTCCAATCATCGCCATGAACGACATAATCTGGTTTGATCTTTTTCAGATTTGGTATATAATCCAATGTTGTTTGGGCAACGACCTCTTCAACGCCTTTTAAATTTTCCACGATCAGTTTACGCTCATCAAAGGCAATGAGGGGCAATCGTTTATAACTGGCAATTGCTTCATCTGTCAGCAAACCGATGATGACCTTACCCAGTTTGCACCCTTCAGCAATAATATTTATGTGGCCCTGGTGAATCAGGTCAGCAGACAGACCAATATATACTTTTTTGAATTTTTTACTTGCTGTCATGTTTATTCTGGTTTAGTAATGAATTAAAAGCCTTTTTCAGCAATGGAACCGTCGTGCAGTCCAGCATTATAATTAGGTTCCGGAATTTGCCAATTTCCATAACGCAGGGAAAGATATTCTTCTGTATGATTTGGAATATTGATTGTACGTCCTTCCCACTCAATTGTACTCAATGTATCATAATATTTTCTATCTACATGCTTCAATGCATTGCTGTCCACCCAGCGGTATTTATCCTGCATAGGATATACACAAAATAAATCCACATGAAAATTGATTTGTTTTATTTTTTCCCATGTAGTTTTCACTTTAATTGCACGCATATCTCCGGGGATCCATTGAGATTGGATTCTCCTTTTTTTAATCCAGTAATTTGGTAAAAAATCAAAGCGCAGTTTCATGATTTCAGCGGCTGAATCTGCCAATATCCCTAAATCAGCATCATAATCCCAGGGGATTAAATCTCCATCACGTATAATTCCCAGAAGTGTACCTGCCTCCAGCCAGTATTTAACCCTTTTTTGATTTAAAATATCAATTGTTTTTAACAGCATATTTTTCATGCGTTGATGATAATTTTTCTCTTTCAATTGGATTTTTTCAATAGGAGAGTTATTAATCACTTTTGTGAGAGCAATATTTTCTAATATTGAACCATTTAGGATAGTATTATCATCAATACTTGCAATCCATTTTAGGTTTGGAATTTTCCAATTTTCTCCAAAACGAACCTTTAAATATTCTTCAGTCTGGTGTGGGACAGGAAATGATTGACCATAAATTTTAATTTCTTCCAATTGATCATAATACTTGACATTGATTTCTTTGCAACTACGATTGTCCACCCATCGATAATGGTTATCCACCTTATATTTAGGCGTAATAAAAATTTTGAAGGCTTTATCCTTACTCTTCCATCGGTTTAACACAGCAAGACGGCAATATTCATTTTCTATCCATTTACGACCGGAAAGATTAGACATAAAGCTAAAACGATAGGCTCTCCCTAATTTTTTTTCTATAGCTAATAACCGAGTGAAATATTCTCCATAAATGCTAATACTAATATTATTATCAGCAGACAAAGGTAAACCAAGTTTTATTCCCATTAAACTCAATAATGATTTAGTATCGATCCAAAATGGAATACTATTCTGTGATAATAATTTAACTGTTTTAAAAAAGAGGTTCGTTTGAAATTGATTTTTTATTTTCAACATTAATATTTTAGAGAAAAATAATTATTAATTAAATTGGATTTTATATAGGTAACTATACAATCCATTTTCTTGGATTAAAGCATTGTGCGTCCCTTTTTCAATAATTTCACCCTCTTCCAATACAACAATATTGTCGGCATTTTTCACCGTTGAAAGCCTGTGTGCAATAACCAAAACTGTCCTGTCTTTCAAAAGTTGTTCAATTGCTTGCTGTACTAATTTTTCAGACTCCGTATCCAATGAGGAAGTTGCCTCATCCAAAATAAGAACAGGAGGATTTTTGATTATTGCCCTGGCAATAGATATTCGCTGTTTTTGTCCACCTGATAATTTAACCCCTCTTTCTCCAATGATAGTGTCCAGCCCTTCTGACAAAGACTCTATAAATTCCATTGCATTTGCTGATTTTGCAGCAAAAATAATGTCGCTTTCTTTTGTTTCGGGCTGTCCATAAGAAATATTATTTCTTACTGTATCATTGAATAAAACAACCTCCTGACTAACAATTCCCATCATCTTGCGTAAACTTTCTAATTTAATTTCCTTGATATCTTCTCCATCAATCTTCACCGAGCCTGAAGTAGTATCATAAAACCGGGGAATTAAATCAGCAATGGTGGATTTCCCCGCTCCACTGGCTCCTACAAGTGCAACAACAGAACCTTTAGGAATTGAAAAAGATATATTTTTTAACACAGGATCTGATTCTTTTTCATAATCGAATGAAACTTTGTCAAATCTAATTTCTTTAGAAAATGATTCAATTTCCTTCGCATCCGGTTTATCATTTATATCCGGTTTTGAATCAAGAACTTTGAAAACACGTTCTGCAGCCGCTAAACTGTTTTGAATTGTGATGTTAACAGTTCCTAAAGTTTTAATTGGGGCAAGCATGGCGAATAGCATTAATATAAAGCGTAAAAAATCCTCAGAAGTCAGGGTTTCTGTCTGGATTACCTGCATACCTCCATACCAAAGGAGAACAACACCGATAAGAACTCCAATGATTTCGTTAATAGGTGTGGCCAGGTTATTCAACTTTGCCCGGCGGAAAAGTAATTGAAAGTATCGGTCTCCCTCCGTTTCAAACTTCTGAATCTCATAACGTTTAGTAGCAAAAGCTTTAATTACTCTGATTGAGTATAAAGCTTCCGTTAAAATATGCATTATGGAGGCAATTTTTTCCTGAATTCTTTTTGATTTACGTCGAATACTCACACCGACACTGACATAGAGAAAACCTGCGAGAGGAAGTGTCAATAGTGCCACAAGAGAGAGTTTCCAATCAATAATGAACAAATATGTTCCGAAGAAAAGTATATTAATCGGAGCCACGAGAATTTTTCGGAATGTTGTGGTAAATGCATCCTGCATAACATTCACGTCATTCATCATTACCGAAGTCAACTCACCAGATTTCTTCCTGTTAAAATAGCTCATGGAAAGCGTATGAATATGCCCGTATAATTTATTCCGAATGTTTACGATAAGTGAAAATTGTACGTAGGATACCATAATATTTTTTATATAAAGAAAAACATTTTTTAACAAAAACACTCCAAATATCACCAGACAAAGCCTCTTGAGTGAGCCAAGCTGAGAATCCTGTAGAATAATTTTGTTAGTTAAAAATTTTAACTTTTCATTTAGAGTTAATTGCTCAGCCTGAGCCCAGATTAACTGTTCCTTTATGATAGAATCAAAATCTGTTAGAATATTATTGATCAGGGAAGCAAGAAGTGAAATCGAAAATGTATTTAACGCAACAAAAGCTATCGCAGCAATTGTTGAGACCAAAAGATATGGCCAATAACGTAAAACCAATCTTGCCAATCTTTTATATACGGGGGTTTTCATAAAGTTACGTGAGTATCACAGTGTTTAAATTCATACTAATTTACACGATAAAAACAGAGAAAATAGATGTTATCCTAATCTACTTCAATGCCGTAGATAATTGAAAATTCCCTGCTTCTTTCTGTCAACACACAATAATAGCAAAATCCAATAATTCTATTTAATATTGGAACATACGGAAAATGAAAAGTAAAAACAAACAAGTGATTGTTGTAGGTGATCGTGTATTAATTCGGCCAGACGAGGATGAGAAGAAATCTGCTGCGGGATTATATCTGCCTGCAAGTGTTCTGGAAAAACAGGATGTGCGTGGCGGGATTGTTGTCGAAGTTGGTCCTGGAATTCCATTGGGAAATCCCGACGAAAATATCGAGGAACCCTGGAGGCAAGGGGATAAGAGACTGAAATATATTCCACCACAGGCAGATCTAGGAGACTATGCCTTATTCTTGAATAAAGCTGCAATCGAGATCAAAGTGGAGAATCAAGCATATTTGATAGTGCCCCAATCTGCGATCCTCGTGCTAATCCGGGACGACCTCCAGGGTCTTGCAGGTTAACACTCTTAAATCACAGAACAAAAATTGACCGCAGCCGGAATTTATATCCACATCCCTTTCTGCAGAGTTAAATGCGTGTACTGCGATTTCTACTCAGCTGCAGACCAAAATCAGGATCTTCCCCGGTTTATCCATGCACTGATTGAAGAGATTAAAAGATTTGATTTTGCTCCATACACCAAAACTTTTGATACATTATTCATCGGCGGTGGCACACCCAGCCTCATAAAACCTGCTCATCTGGAAAAGATTTTGAAAACCCTTTCTAAAAAAATTGACCTGAGCAAATTAACTGAAATCACCCTGGAAGCAAATCCGGGAGAGGCACCTGCTAAAAAGCTGGCTGATTTTCATTCCCTGGGAGTAAATCGCCTGTCTCTAGGTGTTCAGACCCTGGAACCCACCCTGCTTAAGTTCCTCACAAGGATTCACACCGTTGAGGATGTTTTTTCCACTTTTAATTTCGCTCGTAAAGCAGGATTTGAAAATATTAACTGCGATTTGATTTTCAGCATTCCCGGGCAAACAAAAACTATCTGGAAGAGAGACCTGAAAACGATTATAAACTTAGGTCCGGAACACATCTCCGCATACTCACTCACTCTTGAACCGGAAACAAAATTAAATAAACTTGTGAAGCAGGGGAAGGTGGTAATGCCTTCCTCGGATACTGATGCAAAGATGTACCAAATCACCAGAGATATTTTAACCTCAAATGGGTATGAACAATATGAAATCTCAAACTTTGCTCAACAGGGAAAAGAATGCCGTCATAATCTCCATTACTGGCAAATCGATCCCTATGTTGGTTTGGGACCTTCCGCTCATGGTTTTGATGGGAAAAACCGTTATAACAATGTTTGTGATCTAGACCGATACCTCCGAATTGTTGAATCTGGTCAATCTCCTGTTGAAAACAGTTACATTGTATCCGAAAAAGAAATGACTCACGATCTTATCGGTTTTGGCCTGCGTACTGTAAATGGTTTACAGTTGAACCGCATAGCAAAAAATCATTCTGTCCAAATTGAAAAAGAACTGGGAAGGTTGGAAAAATGGAAGCCATTTATTTTACATCAAAATGGAAGTTTGAAACTGACGGGCGATGGCTTTGCCTTTGCCGATGCAATTGCTTCAGATTTAATGGTTATCGGTCAGTAGAGTAGGAGAGATTGTAAATCCTTCCAATAAATCTTCATGTAATTAAGTATAATTATTTCAGATCAAGTGAAATGGGACAATGATCTGATCCCATTACTTCATCGTGGATTTCCGCATTTATTAATTCCCCGGAAAAACCACTGTTAACGAAAAAATAATCAATCCGCCAACCAATATTTCTGTCCCGTGCCCCGAAGCGGTAGGTCCACCACGTATATCTTTCCGGTTCCGGATGAAAGATGCGGAATGTATCTACCCATCCATTCTCAACATAGATGTCCAGCTTTTCTCTTTCGATTGGCATAAAGCCAGAGTTTTTGATGTTATCCTTCGGGCGAGCCAGATCAATAGGATGATGTGCTGTATTCCAATCTCCAGTTACAACTACGTTCATTCCTGATTCAACCTGTTCATTGATAATGAGTAACAAATCATCATAAAAATCCAGTTTATATTGAAGCCTTTCATCATTTTTCTGCCCATTAGGAAAATAAATATTGTACAACAGAAAATCGTTGTGTTCTGTTAATAAAACCCTGCCCTCTCTATCATAGCGTTCTATTCCTAATCCTTCCTGCACATAGAGAGGTTTGGATTTACAAAACGTGGCTACACCGCTATATCCTCTTCTCTCAGCAGAATGAAAATATGCGTGATACCCATGATCTGTTAAAATCGAATTAGACAATTGATCCACAGCAGCTTTGGTTTCCTGGACACACATAATATCTGGTTGGATTTTTTGCAGCCAATCCAGAAACCCTTTTTTTTCTGCAGCTCTGATTCCATTCACATTCCATGAATATAGTTTCATTTACTCTCCTCTAATTAAATTATGCACAATTAACCAGTATTCAAGTTTTTTATTTCTCATATATACCTGAGTATAAAATATACTGTTGATTAGTAAATAATATTTAACTTTTAACATAACAGAATTTGAAAAAAGAAAATATCTTGAGCGACAGAAAATGCTCTTTCGATGGAATTGAAATGGCCACCATCAAAAAACAGCAAAGCTAAATACTGGATGATACCAGTTGATTTGAACACATGTAAAATCTAAATTTGCCCCGTTTTTTGGCCCGTTCGTCTAGTGGTTAGGACTCAGGATTTTCATTCCTGCAACAGGGGTTCGATTCCCCTACGGGCTACGATTTATCAGTGGGAAAGACCATAATCTCATTCAAGTCCAAACGTTGGTGATACCTTTTTGAACATCCTGCATCCTTATATTGTCCACTTCCCTATCGCCCTGATTTGTGTTGCATTCTTTCTTCACGCCGTGCAGGTATGGCGCCCGTACTGGATGTGCAGAGTCATCGGGATTTGGCTTTTGGGCTTAAGCATTCCATTTACTTTCCTTGCAAGTTTTTCCGGCAATAAAGCAGCTCTTTCAGCAGGAGAAAAAGGCTTCCCAACTGAAACGCTCCAACAACTAAAACTCCATGAAAGTTTTGCCGATATTTTTACTTGGAGCAGTCTGGTCCTTTTCATTCTTTGGATTTATTTCTTTTCCCGGAAAATGGAAAATAAACAAATAGATTATCTTGCCTTTGCTTTTCTAGGTTTGCTTTCTGCCATAGCATTGACAACAGGATACCTTGGAACCCAACTCGTGTACATCCATGGTGTTGGAACTCCTTAACGCCCCTATCCTTTCCTGGAGATACCGCCTGGACGTCAATAAATCAGGAGAAATAAAACTACTCCATGTATTTGGAGGAAAATTAACCACCTTTTTATCCCTTTCAAGAAAAGCAGTTGAATTGGTTACTGGTTAATATCTTTTCGTTGTGATTAAATAAAGATGGGTGAAAAATCCCAGTTCCAATCTTCAAAGTCAAAGTATTAAGGAGTAAATAAGTTTGTCAAAGGATGAATTTAGGAAGTTATTTTGTGGAAGGAGTATTAAACACACAAAGTTTGCAGGATTAAAGAGAAATATTACTCACAATATTCAGTTGAAAAATCGACAGGCAAGCAAATAGGACCCTCATAATCAACACAAGGTTGAAGGGAAATATTTTCATTCCATTCACATACTGATTTGGTTATCTCAGTATTTTCACAATCGGATGGTCCATGTATCGTGCAATCTATAATTCTGAAATGTATTTTTTCAGACGTCATGGAGCCAAATGCCCCCATTACAGGATTACTTTCCTCATCACGCAGGTTTGTTCGTTCTGGATCATCAAGGTACAATTGATAGTGGAAATAATAATTTCTATAACTATCTGAAAAAGTAAAAATTTCATAATAATATGTATCAACCTCAGGAATAGCATCTCCTGTGTCAATAAAATACTCCCCTTCATCCCATTGACCATTTTCATTTTCATCTGCATAAATTTCTTCATCATCCCATTCCCCGTTTCCTTCACCATCATAAAATTCAGTCACTATAGTTTCTTCACTAATTGCAACATCATTAAACTGAAATTCCGGAGGGCTAAATCCAGCATGACTATGATAATATTTGTATTCATTATTCCCCCTATCAAACATATACTGCACAACCTGAAATGTTACATCTGGCAATATGCTGGCCCATCTAATTTTTTGGTCTAAAGAATAACGCCCAAAATATAGAGAATCTTCCTGAAAATTAATTGAGGTGGAAGATACTAGACAGTCATAATCATCGCAACTTTTAATATCTTCAACATCATTTTCTGAAATAAAGACAACTGGTTTTGAAATAGTAATGGGTTCTTCTGATTCAATAATACCAAATCCAGAGGCACTACAATCTGCATAAAAACTATACTCAGCAGAGTAATCAGTCCAATAGTCTTCACCGCAATTAGAATCTGGGATATATGCACCATAAGTGACAGTTTCAATATTATCAAAAATAGGATTGGACTTATCACCTGTATACATATTATTAAAAAAGTATCCAGCAGCATCTTCGAAGAAAAAACTACATAAATCTTCAGTGCCATCAATACTTGTCTTTATTATTGACACCGTGCAAGTTGAGTCATGAATGCTTGGCAATATTTCAGTGTAACTATCCATATTCGGTTCATCACAATCTGGAATACCATTATTTTCAGTTCCGTCTTCATCTGGAGCAATATCTCCAAAGTCTTCATAATCTCCATCAGAATTATTATCAGTTGATTCTATACCATCCGAGCCTAAATCATGAATGAACGGGTTCCAGTCACCGCAATCAGCTACCATGTCATTTTCATCACCATGCCAGAATGCACCATCAATTGTTTGACATGAATCTTCAGATATATATCCAAAATCATTATCTCTGCAATCATATAATTCAGTATCATTAATTAAAAAGGATTTATCGATTCTAACTATAGCAGTTGCATCATGTGGTAATATCAATGCTTCAATCCTGAGTTCTGGGACATAACTTGAAAAATTGAATGAAAATTCTGAAATATCCAGTTCTTGTCTACAACCCAGTAAAATAATAAGTAATAAAAGGTGATATTTTTTCATTATATCTTAAATTCCCAGCCAAAGGTTAAAATTATAGGAAACATGCTGTACGCTTCCACTTTTGAAGGTGAGGCCTTGTGATCCCACAGGTAGAGAAGAACATTATAATGATTGGTTATGTTAATCACTTGAAATTTTAACTCACCGTCTAAACCAAAAACTTTAGATTTTCTCCCCAGGCTGATATCAGTCCTGAAATAATTGGGATACCGAGCTCCATTTCGGACCCCATAAATATTACCGAAATTGCTATATGGATTTTCCAAGCTCCCATATGCTCGCACCCCTCCCTGATGCACTTTTCCTATTACAGGTGTATAGGTTTGCCCGGATCCAAATGTCGCACTCAGTCCCAGAAAATATTTTTCATTGATTTGATAGCTCAGTAATGAGTTAAATGTATGAGGCTTATCATATTTTGCAGGGTATATTTCTTTGTCTTTATCAAGAATTGTATCCGAATTTAAATCCACTGATCTTCTGATATTTGAAAAGGCATAACTGACCCATCCGCTCAACTTATTTTTATTGAAACGATACAGGAATTCTACACCATATGCTTCAGCTGTTCCAGAGAGGGAAAATGTTTCTTCAATATTGGCGTAATCAGGCGCAGGATTAAGATCGTAAATGCTGGAATAAGATTTATAATATGTTTCCAGAGATATTGTGTTTCCGGTGCTGATCCAATACTCACTTCCAAGAATCAAATGGTCAGCCTCTTGAGGCTTTTCACCATCAGGAATTGGTTGCCAGAAATCAACTATTCTCAGCAATTCATTTTCCTGATTCACAGTAAACAAAAACTGAGAGTACCTTCCAACACTGGCCTTCAGGGCAAGATCTGAAATGGGATTAAATTTTATTCCAAGTGTTGGGTTTATGAGCATTTTATCATACCTATTGTATTTTGATACTCTAATTCCCGGATTAATGTAAAGCAATGGGCTTGTCTTTAGGGTCATATTAATAAAACTACTGTAAATCTTCGGCTGTGACTGTATGCTGGTGACCTGTTGACCTGAAAAAATTTCCTTGTAATCTAGATTAAGATTCTTAATCTGCCAGCCCGCATCAAATGAAATATCATCAGTAATAATAAATTTAATATTTTGATTTAGATCGACATCTTCAACAAGGTTATCCAGAAATAAATCAAGATCTGTAGATCCTGATGATAAATCAGTTGTACTTGTATCAGCCGTACCTGTGCTTGGATTAAAATCAATCTCAAAATCAACATCAAAATTATATTGTGTTTTTGACAACCTTGTGGTTACGATATAATTACTGTTTGGAATGTATCTCCAACTAAGGTTTTGTGTGCGGTTCCCCCAGTCCCAATCAAAATCAATGTTGGCCAATCCTTCCAGACCCAGAGCTAAATTATCTTTGCCTGAAAATTGACTGTATATAAGCTGGTTGTTTTGGTTGATTGATGTCTTCATTTTTATATGAGTATCCCAAAAATAATAGTTGCCGGGCTCCTCTTCATCCCTATAATCATAATAGAGTGAAACAAACTTGTCAAAATACGTCCGTCTTCCTGATATCATCCATGAACCGTTATACAGTGCCCCCTCAGCCAGAAACTTGGCTGATAAGAGACTAATATTCCCTGACCCCTTACTAAAATCCCAATATTTTTTCAAATTATTTTTTCTTTTCCGTGAATTCCAATTCCATGGCCAGTCTACCTCCACATCATATATATACAGGGAATCTGGAAGGCGTCCATTTTTTGAATCTCCCTCTCTTGCTGTTATATTAAGAACCGATGAAAGCCGGCCTCCATATTTTGAAGGGAAACCGCCCGCCAGAAACTCAGAATCAGAAATCATATCTGCATTAAAAGTAGAAAACACTCCGCCAATATGATAGGGATTGTATATTTCTGTACCATCCAGCAGAATGAGATTTTCATCAGGGCTTCCTCCTCTTACAATTAAGGCAGCATTAAAATCATTGCTGGCACTCACACTGGGTAAAAACTGCAGAGTTCGGAATATGTCCGCTTCAATGAACGCAGGAGCCCTGCGAATTTCTCTATTGGTGAGGTTCATTCTGCTGATATCCACACGCTTTTCAAACCGCATTCGTTCAGCTGAAACAGTGACTTGATCAAAATCCAAAGCAGTTGGCTCCAGTTCTATGTCAATTCGTAAATTTATATCCTGAACAGTTATTTCCCGTTCCAATGTTTTGTAACCAATCATCATGATTCTCATAGTGTGTTTGCCATCATCAACAATTGGGAAGATATAATACCCACTTACATCAGCTGCAGTCCCAATATCATTTTCAAGAAGAATTATATTTGTATATGCTAATGGCTCACCATTGTTTTTGTCCCGGATAAAACCAGAAATACTCGCCCCAATTAACAGAGAAAGTAATGGAAATATTACTAATACTTTTATGTACTTCATTCCGATGCTATTAGATATTTGAACTCATGAATTGAACTTACTGATAAAAATTAAGTTTCCCGGAAAGTTTGCTCTCAGATATAAATTATTTAATTTTCGTTTGAAAATAGTTTCAGAATTTCTGTAGCGTGATTATGGACATCTACGTTATTAAATATCTTCCTCAATTTCCCGTTTTTGTCAATTACAAACGTCTTTCTTCTTGGGAAAAGAAATCCTTTTGTACCATATTGTTTTGAAACAACTTTTTTTCTATCGGACAAAAAGAAAAAAGGAATATTATAATTTTCTTTAAATTTCTTGAGTGTTTTTTGGGAATCATAACTTATTCCAAATACGATTATTCCCTGTTTTTCAAACTCAAAATATGCATTGCGGAACCCGCATGCTTCTTTAATTCACCCAGGTGTTCCAGCCTTGGGGAAAAAATAAATTACGACCTGTTTCCCCCGATAATCTGATAACTTATGAATGGCACCATCCTGATCTTTTAAAGAAAAAACAGGCGCAGATTCACCAACTTTTAATTCGACATTTGTATTTGAAAAAATTCCTGACAAAATAAAAACCATTACCACTTTTGGAAAGTAATCCATTCCAGATAATTCATTTGATATTATCTGGAGACTTTTCCTTTTGGAAATGAAGAGCTCCGCTGTTGATGCAGTAACGAAGACCCGTAGGATCGGGACCATCATTGAATACGTGCCCCAAATGTCCCCCGCAATTGGCGCAAAGAGCTTCAGTTCTTATTCTTCCCAAACTACTATCTAACTTCGAAATAATATTCGTTTCCTCAGCTGGTTCCCAAAAACTGGGCCAGCCACTACCTGAATCATATTTTTTTTCTGATGAGAATAATAAGGAGCTACATCCTGCACAGACATAATTACCGGGTTCTTTATTTTTATTATACTCTCCGGCAAAAGCACGCTCGGTACCTTTTTCTCTTAATATATAAAATTCCTCCTTAGTCAAATCACATTTCCATTCTTCATCTGATTTCACTATTTTTTTAATTGCGCTATTCATTGCTTCTCCTGTTTGTGCTAAAAGATTAATTTGAATGAAACTTAAATACAAAGGTAATATTAACGTCCTATAAAAAATATTACTCATAGTCAATTGTTCAAATATTTTACATCAGGTTCTTTATACTCTCAATTTTCTCCATAGTACAATTAAACCCTTCATTTATTGATTTCTCTGCCTGATCAAAATCGAACATTTTAACTTCAGGCAATTGAGGTTGAATCAGTATATCTGGAGGATCAATCTCCAAATTTTTCTTTGTAATTTGTTCCTGCATAATACTAATTGATGATCCAATAATATTAATTATATGCGGACTGGATTCCGATTGTTTAAACCACTGATTCAGTTTATTTCTCATCAATTTCCCGGCTTGATCATATTTTGAAAACAATTGATTTATCACCTCGTTTTTTTCTGCTAATCCCTGTTTTCTGTTTGGTTTATTATTTATTTCTTTTTCCTTCTTTTTTTGTTTATTGATTACTCCAGAATTTAAGTCAACTGCAATAACACATTGTGCTCCCATGGACTTTACTACAGAAACAGGGACAGGATCTATCAACCCACCATCAATAATCCATCGGTTTCGCATTTTAACCGGAGTGATAATTCCGGGAATTGAACAACTGGCACGAATTGCTTCGGGAATATTTCCTTCATCCAATATTAATTTGTCTCCAGTGTTCATATCTGTTGCGACCATTTTTACAGGAATAGGCAAATTTTCAAATCTCATAATACTTGAGTGCATTGAATACAATTTTGTTGCATTTTTTCCGTTTATTAAACCAGAGCGCGGAAACACAACATCAATATAGGATAAGAATTTTTTCCTATCCATTGACAGTGCAAATTCTTTCAGACTGTCAAATCCCCCTCCGGAATACACTGCACCAACATAGGATCCAATGCTCGCTCCAGCAATCAAATGAACAGGAATGTTTGCTTCCTCCAATGCTTTGAGAACACCAATGTGTGCCCATCCTCTTGCAGCACCGCTGCCAAGTGCAAGTCCGATTTTCTTTTCTCCTGATTTCATTTAATGATTTCTTTTCTCATCAAAAATAACACACTGAATATTACGAATGAAATTATGAATACGAATAGAATTGATAATGGGTGCATAACTTAATATTCTTTTTTGATAAAGAGGATTTCCCTAATTTTTTATGGAAAAAAATATGGCCTCTTATTACGATTATATTATTATTGGATCCGGATTTGGTGGTTCCGTTTCCGCTTTACGATTGGCGGAAAAGGGATACAAGGTTGCTGTAATTGAACAGGGGAAAAGATATCAAACAAAGGATTTCCCAAAAACAAACTGGAATTTGAAAAAATATTTATGGTTTCCGAAACTGTATCTATTCGGTATTCAAGCATTGACCTTATTGAAAGATGTTTTTATTTTCCATGGCACCGGAGTTGGGGGTGGCAGTCTTGTCTATGCCAACAATCTTCTCATTCCACCTGATGATGTTCTCAATGATCCCGCATGGGGAATAAAAGACTGGAAGGAAAAAATTGCACCATTTTATAAAACAGCTCAAAAAATGCTTGGAGCTACACCCAGTAAAATGACTACACATGCTGATGAATTATTAAAAAGCTGTGCAAATGATATTGGAAGAGGAGACACATTTCATATTAATGATGTGGGAATATTTTTCGGAAAGGAAAAAGTAACTGTTTCCGATCCATATTTCAGCGGTAAAGGACCGGAACGTACCGGATGTACATTCTGCGGAGGCTGTATGGTGGGTTGCCGCATCGGAGCAAAAAATACTCTCGATAAAAACTATCTCTATCTGGCGGAACAACTTGGAGTTAAAATCATTCCGGAGACCACAGTCCGTGATGTAAAACCTTCTCAGAAAAGAGGCTATAGTCTTACAACTAAAAAGCTTACAAAAATATTCAGTTCTCCTAAAATATATCATGCTGATAATGTGATCTTCTCAGGTGGTGTTATGGGATCTGTGAAACTACTCCTCCGGTGTAAAAACAGGGGTTCTCTGCCCAACCTCTCTGACCAATTAGGAAATTTTGTACGAACGAACAGTGAGGCTTTAGTTGGAGTGAAAGCAAACACAAAGGAAATAAATTACTCCAAAGGTATCGCTATTACCTCTGGGATATATCCAGATGAACACACCCATATCGAAACAGTTCGGTATGGAGCAGGTCAGGATGCGCTGGCAGGTTTATCAACAGTTTTGGTTGGTGATGGTCCTCGCTGGCCTCGCTTTATTTATTTTCTTGGAACTGCACTACGGCATCCTGTTAAATTTTTGAAAAGCCTGAACGTATTTGGGTGGGCTCGTAAAACTACGATCCTACTGGTTATGCAAAAAACTGATAACTACTTACGTTTTGACTATAAACCACGATGGTGGCGCTTGGGGATACAATCCATGAACTCCAATTGCGATACAGAAAAGAAGGTGCCTTCTTATATTCCTGTTGCCAATGATTTTGCAAAACGAATGGCCAAAAAGGTCAATGGAGAACCTCTCAGTATTTTACCAGAAGTATTATTCAATACATCATCTACAGCGCACATCTTGGGGGGCTGTGTCATGTCTGAAAACCAGGAGAAAGGTGTCATTGACCATACTGGCGAAATTCATGGATACAAAGGTCTGTATGTGGTGGATGGATCCATCGTCCCTGTCAATTTAAGTGTGAATCCCAGTCTGACCATTACCGCTATGGCTGAATACATAATGAGCAAAATTTCAGATAAATCATCTTAAACAGCAAGGAGGATGGTATTTGCTGTTCTCAAATAATTTCTAAAGGATCACACTTTTTCCAAAGCCTGTTTTAAATCATCTATAATATCATCTGGGTCTTCAATCCCAACTGAAATCCGAACTAATCCATCGGTGAGACCCCGGGCATAACGTTCCTCAGCAGGAACATCCACATGGGTCATGGTAGCTGGATGAGTGATCATAGTTTCAACCGCACCAAGACTTTCCGCCAGTGAACATAATTTGACATTGTTCATCACAGTAGTTCCTGCAGGAATTCCACCTTTCAATTCAAAGGAGATCATACCGCTAAATCCATCCATCTGTTCTTTTGCAACTCCATATTGTGGGTGGGATTTTAATCCGGGGTAGGTTATTTTTTCCACCTGTGGATGTGATTCCAAAAATTCCGCTACAGCTTGAGCATTGGATGCATGGCGTTCCATTCTGAGATGAAGAGTTTTGGCGCCAATCAAAGTAAGCCAGCAATCAAATGGACTGGGAACAGCTCCAATAGTTTTCTGAACAAATTTCATCCGCTCGTGGATTTCTTCATCATTGGTGATAATGATACCTCCTATGAGCTGGTTATGGCCACTGATATATTTCGTGGTACTATGCATGACGATATCAGCGCCAAATTCAAACGGACGTAGGAAAACAGGTGTAGCAAACGTGGAATCTACTCCGAATAAAATTCGATGTTTCTTGGCAATTTTTGATATTGCATTCAAATCGGTAATCTTGAGAAGTGGATTTGTCGGAGTTTCAATCCAGAAAAGTTTCGTCTCAGATGTGATGGCATTTTCCACATTTTCCGGATTGGATGAATCCACATAGGTAAATGTCAATCCGTAGTTCACCAAAATATTGTTAAAATGCCTAGATACTCCTCCATATACATCATCGGAGCAAACTACATGGTCACCCTTTTTCAGTAATTTTAAAACACTATCCACTGCGGACATCCCACTGGAAAAACAGGTGCCAAATCTTCCTCCTTCTATGGTAGCTAAATTGTTTTCTAATATTTCTCTGGTTGGATTAGCAGAACGGGTATAATCAAATCCTAAATCTCTACCAACCTCCGGCAAAACATAGGTTGCTGTCTGATAAATTGGTGGAACGATTGCACCCGTGGTTGGATCCGGTTCAATTCCTGCCCTCACCACTTTTGTATCAAATTTCATAATTTCTCCTCAATTATTTACTAACTCCCCTGAAAGGTAATCACCCCTGCACCGCTTGTGCGTACCCAGTAACTTTCGCCAGGTTCCAAAACATCCACATTCTCATATGCGTTACCAAATCCATAAAAGGTCCCCGGGATAATAATTCCGCCGGGATCATCAATGTTATTTACAACAATAGGATCGGTAATCCCAGAAATCAAGTTCCATCCTTCCATCAAGTCTATTGCCAAATTATCCACAACGGAACCAGTAATTGTACTGATCCCATCGTCAGTGAACCGAAGCCAGTATCCCGTTCCAACTAATAATTCCGTTTCCAATATATATCCCGTACCAAATGAATACAGGGTTCCATCTACTGACTCAGGGAAAAGAATCTCATAGGAAGAATCTTCAACCTCAAGAGGCAAGCCCACAAGGTTCCATCCAGCAGAGTGAGAAATCTCCATAGAAAAAAATTCATCAGTTTGATCAAAATAATCTAATCCATATTTTTGAGCCCGCGGAATCTGATAGTCGCCACTCGGATTATACTCCCACTGAATATTACCACTGGAATTTATCTCAAAAATATGTGCATCATCACAGTCGGTAATTAGTGTATTCCCGTTCGGCTGGCGGAAAGCACCTCCCTGCATTTGAGTGTACATATTATTATAGACCATTATAAATGATTCGGGTCCCCATGGTTCTCCATCCTCAATAGGATAATTGCCATTTTCATCTATGGGAGTTTCAATTTCAATTACAGCCCCCGAATTATTACTATTATGATGATTATTAAAAAGGATCAAATTGCCTGCTCCCGGGGAACCTTCATGAATCCAGTTGACTCCGTGTTGATGACCCAAAATATGGTCATTGTTATTCCCCCTGTCATAATTTTGCGGGTTCCCCCAACGATATAAAAAATCTCCACCTTTCCCTGAGTTTCCCCCTATGTGGCCAGCTGCCTCCTCCGTAGAGGTGCTGTGATCTATAACTAATATTTCATTCTGCTTAGCGGATGAAATTACGATTTGGTCTAATTCAGTATTATAATTAATGGCATTTAGGTGCATCCAGTCTCCATTTGCCCCTCCCGGCCCGCCGCTGCTTCCTGCATTACCATTATTGATATCAAATAATTCCGGGTGTTCAGATACTACCCCATAATTTGGCAAACTAGAATCCACATCCTGTATCAGATGATCCCATAAATGCCATTCCCAATCTATATTGCCTGTGATAGGATTTAATTCTAAGATTGCCTCGGACCACATAACATTGAGGGGGTTATCAATAGTCTGTCTCCCCATATCATAAGCTTCTTGTGCCGTTTTGGCCTCCCATACAATTATCAAAACATTGCCAGTAGGAAGCGGTTCTATATCATGATGATGCTGATAGGTGGCATTTGCAAAGGTATAATTCCAGAGGATATCATTGTCCCACGTGATCCGTTGAATCCCTCCACCAACTCCACCGGCATTCATTGATGGATTTTGTACACGGTACGGATAAATAATTGAACTGTCTGGGAGAAGATATGGAAGGCTTGCAGCACCCCGCGTATGAGACCAAGATTTGATCACTGTACTATTGTGATCCATAAGATACGTGGTTCCGCCTCCGCCTCCTCCTGGTCCGCCGGGAGAACCTTGTGTAAATATGGCATAGCCTTCAGATACTTCTGCCCTTATGAACTGAAATAAAAACCCAATAAATAATAAAACAATTTTAATTTTCATATAATATCCTGCTTATTAAATAGATTTTCCATTATTTTCAAACGATTTATTAATTAAATATACTCATGCTAGAGGATAACATCAATTAAGGTTAGAAAAGTTTATAATTAAAAATTGGCTTATTTTTTCAGTACACTTTAACATATGAACATAATAACAATAATTTCAACTAATGCAATCGAACATATCTGCTTTAAATAGACTCCGCAAAGCTTACCTGACAATAGGCCACTCCTTTGGCATCTGGATCTCTCCCGTTTTTTCAGGTCTTCTTATATCAATCTTACGACTCATAATCACTCTTGGCATGTTTATGGATAAAATAGTCTTTCCAAGTGTAAGAAAAAGACGGATAACAAACCCCGTTGTGATTGTAGGAAATCCAAGGTCTGGAACAACATTTTTACATCGTTTTTTAGTAAAAAATAAAATAGGTGCCGGTGCTCAGCTTTGGCAATTACTCTATCCATCTGTTTTGATCCAAAAATGTATTCGACCCCTATTACCTATCCTTGAACTCATAAGTCCCACCCGTCATCATTCTACTGAAGCTCACAAGACAAGTCTCCGATCTGTAGAAACAGATGATGCTTCAATTTTATTTAGGTATTTTGATGGATTCTTTCTCTATGGATTTATTCTTTCCTGGGCAGAAGAGGATTTGTTTGAATGGTTTGATCCGAAGATCAGGGATACGTCTGAAAGAGATTTCAACTGGCTTGAATCTATCTGGAGAAGAGTACTCAAACAATCCAGTGATGATAGAATTATTGCAAAATTATTTTCAATCAGTGCAAACCTTCCCAGGTTTATGAAGCGTTTTCCTGATGCAAAAATTCTCTATATGGTTCGTGATCCCCTCAGTGTGATCCCCTCCGGCCTTAGTCTTGTTACCGGGGTGCTGGATAAACGGTTTGGATTCTGGAGTTTGCCTGAGGATAGGCGGAAAACATATATCGATCGATTGTATAAAGCGCTTGTTACACTCCTGATTCGATTCCATGACGACTGGGTCAATGATCGCATTGACCGTTCCAGGGTGATGATTGTACATTTCGATAAGATGATGGAGAATTTTGACGGATTGATGTCTGAAATTATTCAATTCCTCAATTGTGAGCCCTCGCAGGAATTGCTTGATACCATAAACCAGACATCTGAGAGCCAGAGAAAATTCAAGAGTAAACACCACTATGATCTGGAAAAGTTCGGGCTTAATGCTGAACAAATCCGATCCGATTGTTCAAAAATTTATGAAACATTTTTAACCTGAGCATTGAATTGACCAACTTATTATCATCATTTAACCGAAGTGCCCTTTACATCACAGGTCTATTGCTGTTTGTTATGTATGGACGTGTCTTAAGTGTAGAGCCACTACATAATGTGGAAAACTGGAACGTACTTCAGGATAAGAAAATATGGATTGGATGGGCTGAAGAAGATGATGTCCCATGGTGTAAAGCACAGACAACATTCCCTTTTTCAATGAACAAAATTACAAAGATTCTTGAAGATAAAGCCAATTATCCAAATGTGTTTAAACGGATTGAAGCAACTACAATACTGGAACCGGAAATTGTTCATATCATGCTTGACATGCCCTTCCCCATCACAAGTCGGGATTATATAGTAAAATATACTACTCATTTTGTTGATAACGATCTGTGCTATCAGTTTCGGGCAGTAAACCATGAAAAAGCATCTCCAACAAAATCCTATATTAGGCTTGTAAATGCAGCTGGAGAATGGCGACTTTCTCCACTGAAAAACAATGAAACTCAAGTTACATACACATGGAATGGTGAACTGCTGGGAGACTTTCCAAACTGGGCTTTACCAAGAGCATGGAAAACCCAGGGGAATGAAGTGTTAAATTGGTTGTTGGAAGCTACAGATAAAGCAATAAATAATTAAACATATCAGGAATCAATATATGAGACCTCAAATTTTTCTATCATTATTATTACTATTTAATGGATTGGCATTTGGGCAAGGCAGTACTAGTTATTCAGGGTATATAGATTTGTACTATATGGCTCATTTATCAGACAATTCCTTAATCAACCTCCCCTATCGAATGTTTGACTTGACCCTTCAGCATAAAAACGAAAATCTTGATATCTATGCTGATCTTGCAATGGAGTACACACCCAAGAGCCATTCTCACTTCCTCTCAAGTAGCACACCTCAGGATTTCTTGTGGGATTTAAGAGAACTGTATTTGACCTGGTACACGAATTTTGGGGAAATTAAAATTGGGAAACAAATTCACACTTGGGGGAGTGTGGATGAAAATAGTCCCCTGGATGTGGTAAACGCTTTTGATTATTATTATCTGTTTTTTCAAGGTAGTGATAGGAAGCTGGGATCTTATTCTGCCGCACTTAATGTTTATTTTAATAATTGGAAATTTGGAGCAGTTGTATCTCCCTTTCATCAAACAAACAGGTTCCCACTGAATGATCCTGCATTTCCAATAAGTTTACCCATAACACCAGAGGAAAAACAGATTATCGACTTAAAAGAAAATCCATTTGAAATGGGTGCATTTATAGAACGTTCATTCGGAATAGGAGATTTACGACTCTCCTATTTCCAAGGTTTTGATCGTACATTCAACTTTACCGGAATTAATGCTTGGGGACAGGGAGCATCACTCGATCGTCCACGTCTTGATATATTATTTGGTTACAGAAAAACTGATGTGATGGGCTTGGGTGGTACAATATTATCCGAATGGTTCACAGTCCGTGGAGACTTCGCATTGTTCGGAACCCACGATGTAAACAATAACATTGGTCGATATCATGATGGTGAGCTATACAGCCAATCATTAAACGAATATGTATATGCTGCAACTGAAGGAATTGCGGCCTATGACTCCCTCCATTTATCCTACCCTATGAACGAAAACGCAAATTATTTCCAAACTACAATACAAATGGAAACAGAGCTTCCATATGATATAATATTCACAACTCAGTTTTTCCATTATGATACTCTTAATTATAACTCCAATATTTTGCCAATCAATGATACCATTAACATTCCTAATTTCAATTTTGCATCTGGAAGTTTTAATCCGAAAAATTTATTTACACCGGGGCTAGGAACACCATTGGCTGTACTCTCAAAACAAACAGTTCTTTTCAGTCTTGAGAAAACATTTCTAGATAATCAATTAAAAATAAATATTTTGAATTTGTTTGATATTGGAAATCCTATTGACTCTTCAAATACATTTAAAATTTGGGGCTCCCTCTTTGGACTTACTGCTGAATATGATATTTCGCAGAATGTGCAATTTCTTCTTGGGATAACTAGTATAAAAGGGAAAGATGATCATCCTGATAAAGAATCATACAGGTTTAATCAAATGGAGAGTTTTTCACATATTCGAATGGAAATAAAATATTTTTTCTGATAGCCTGATCACTTTAATAGGACCATTTTTTTATTCTGTACAAATTCTCCAGCCTTCATCTTATAGATATATACCCCTGCACTAACAGGTCTGCCTAAATTATCCGTAGCATCCCATGAAACTTCTTGAAGACCTTCGTTTTGGTATTCATTGACAAGTTTTTTAATTTCTTTACCAGCCATATCATAAATAGTGAGAGTAACATTTCCTTTCTCTGGTAGTAAATATCGTATAGTAGTTATAGGGTTGAATGGATTGGGATAGTTCTGAACCAGAGAATATACCAATGGCACCTCATAAATCCTGTTTAATGTAAAACTAGTAATGTCACCCCTTACAATAATCTCTCCAAAATCTGACAATCTGTATTCTTCATCACTCATCAAAATCCAATCAGTATCATCCTTAATATCGTAGGCAATCACAAGCTGGTCAGAGTTATTCATTATTTCAATAGCACCTGAACTCTCAGCAACTTTCATATTCTCAGCAAAACGTACATCAAATGCACCTGCCGGTGGTTTTGGTGGAAGCCTATAACTGAGCATCTCTTCTTCCGGTATGGATACGCCAAAGTAGAGGTCACTACCATTAAAGCTGAGTTTATTGGCTTTTGCTATTCGGTCTGTAAATGCAGATACTGTTTTTGAAGCACTACCGCTTGAAATAGTAATGTCACCATCTGCGCTTGCGTTAATCCAGTATCCATGGCCTGGTATTAACATGGATGCGTTAGCATACGAACCTGTGAACTCATAAATCGTATTCGGAACGATAATACCACCCGGATCTGATATATTTACAGCTACGTTTATCATTTCACTAATCCCACTGAACAGGTTCCACCCTTCGGATAAACTAATTGTCAGGCTTGTGATTGGTGAACCAGTTATGTTTGTACCGCCGGCATCGGGGAAATGGAGCCAGTAACCATCCCCCAATACAAGTTCTTCAGTATTGTAGTATGTAACATCAAATCCATACAAAGTACCTTCCCCAGCACTGGGATATATGTTAAGGTAAGATGCATCACATGTTTCCAATGGCAAACCCACCAAATTCCAATTAACCTCATGAGCAATAGTTAATTCACCTATTATTCCATCACAATTTTGTGAATCTGCTACAGGCCAGGTATAATAAAATTGATCTAAACTAATATGAAAATATTCACTGCATTCTATACAATCCGGAATATTTTCACACAGATTATTTCCTCCAATAGCAAAATAAGGATAACCGGCCGCGTCGTCATCATTCCAATTAATATTCAATGAATCACAAAGACAGTCGGGGAGCTGATCCAGTTCATTACGGAACATCCACCAATAGGTTAAATTTCCCAAATTACAAAATGAGTCAGGGATAGATGGAATTTGATTATATCCCAAATCCAAAAAATATAAGTTATTCAGATTTCCAATACCTTCACCAATTTCCTCTAACTGATTATTGGAAATATAAAGGGACATAAGATTTGTGAGTTGATAAAAACTTTCAGGTAAGATTGATAAATTATTCCATTCCAGATACAATGCTCTCAAATCATCCAAGTTTCCTATGCTCTCAGGCAACATACTTAATGGAGATTCCACACCACCAAAATAATTTCCTGCAACTAAAAACCTTAACCTGCCATTAAGCCATGTCTGGGTTCCAAGATGAAGAGGAGTTTCATATGATAATTGGTTTGAAGTAATGATGTCATTTAATGCTATCAGGTCATTATCAAAAAAACAGCTGTCGCCACCAGCAAGAATCGTAACCGAACTTGGCAGATCATTTATATAGGTGTAACTCGAATCACATTGGGGATGACCCAACTGATAACAAAAGCTAAATATCAAAATTGGTTTGAGAATAAACTTCATAAAGTTATTATTACTTTAATAAAACTATTTTTTTTGTTTCTTCATAACTTTCCGTTTTAAGCTTTACAAAGTAAGTCCCCGATGGATAATTTTCTGCATTCCAGCTATATTTATATATTCCAGGATATTGAATGCCATTGTAAATGGTTTCTAATTCAGTTCCTTTAATATCATAAACTAACAAATAAATAACTGAATTTTCTATAATAGAAAATTCAATATTAACCGTAGGATTAAAAGGATTTGGATAGGGCTCATTTAAATGAAAATCGGTTATTATTGGCGCACGATCATCAACTCCTAATTGTGAGATGCTTGGATATAAACTTGGAATACGATTTGCTCTATACACAGCGCCACTTGGTAAGCTTAGGTTTAGATTTGCTTGCCATACAATTTCGTCTTCTGTAGTTATCTCTAATACAGTTCCACCCCCGCCTGCGGTAGTAATAAGATAGTTCCCATTTTCAAGTTTTTGGACATTCCCGGAAGCAGCACCAAATAGATCTGCAGGCAAAGGATATTCCCATACAATTTCTGCAGAATACTCTCCATCGTTTTCTTCTATGCTTATTTTGATTCCTCTAGTAGTGGGAAACTCTGTATCAAGAAAACTTTCGCTCCTATTGCCGTTATCAAGTGTAACTATATTGCCATTAGTTAACAATTGAAGGCCGTGTTGCCAGCTAAATCCAAGGTCATGTCCCATATCAACATCACCGGATGGCATATAACGCCCCATATCCCAAATAATATTTCCACTGGGATAATCAATCTTTATAATTCTAGAAAGGTGGCGTATGGAAATATAAAGGGCACTCTCCGCTTCATTAAAAACAATTGCGTTTATGTGAGTCCAATCATATTCAAGCTCAACCCCACAGAAATTTTCCCATAAACCAGAATCATAATCGTCCATGCTAAAATGGTCAAACACATTCCAACTCCACACCACTTCTGTATCAGAATTCCATTCTATAATTTTATTTCCAATCCATGGGACTTCGGGCGTTTCCCCATCTGCCCAATACCCATAAAGTTGGCATAATTCTGTCCAGCTACCAAGAGGTATGTGGCCAAATTGGGTAGTATCCACAATACCCATATAGTTTCCATTTGATAATTTGATTAAATCATGATGCAGAAATTCATCATTTGGTTCTTCCCAGATAAAACCGCCATCAAGATTGAATTCAATCCCAGGAAAATAATTTTGAGGCATATCATTAAACCAGGACCCAAAAAAATTTCCATTATAATCTGTGTTGTAATAAATAATATCTGACTGTCCTGTGTTCCAAACCTCATTTCCTTCTTTGTCAAAGGCCGCACTGTAATAATTGAAAAAGGAACTAAATATTGTAAGTCCTTGGGAATAAAGATTTCCATTATGTATAGTTACATCTACATCAGCAATGGTAGATCCAGTTGAAAAAGTATTTGGCCCAATCCAGTTGCCGTAACTTCCATTTGAATAAATGGGACGTACTTGCCAATTATATGATGTTTCCCAATTTATATTGTCATCTTCTATAAAATTTAAGGTTAACTCTTCAATATCAATTATGGGATTATTGCCTTGGGAAACCTGAAGATTATATGCAGAAGCACCTGATTCCTGCTCCCATTCAAATAAAACATGAATATAATTTAGAGTGCTCCCATTGGCAGGTTTTACTAACCCCGCCATTGAGATAGAAGTCATTATTACAAATAGTAGAAATAAATTGCGCATTGATTGTTATTAATTACTCATTTAGTATTACGTTTGATTATAGTGCTAATACTTAACTTATTTGGGAATATAAATAATAATTTATCTTTTTTCTGGCTAGAAAAAATATTATTTCAACAGTACCATATTGACTATTTCTTGATCACTATTGATCTTCTTCTACATCCTCAATCCGAAACCAGGAACTCTTTTGACCTTTAGCCTCCGATTTTTGTGAAATCATTCTACGAATGCTTAAACCTGCAATGACTATTAAAACCGCCCAGATTAACTGTTCAATTGGTATCAATGAATCCAGTTGCTCCATAAATGGTTACATCAGTATATGGAAAAATCGTGAACCTTATCTATGCTTGTTTCACCATTTTCCGTAATGACATGGTCAATGAGTTTTAATTCAACAATATCATTTGAGTAGAATGTTTCCTTGTATTCAATTCCACCATGGTGTTCTTTGGTTTCATATTTCTTGATGTTCTGATCACTTGCCGGGAAATGGGATAATTTGAGGGATTTAAGGAATAAGTAAACAGGGATGTTATTCAAGTGACACTCACTGACAATATTTGAAGTCCCCGGATCACAAATGAGTTTATTATCAAGAGTAAGCGCTTGAGTACCTATAAAGAGCTTGTCAACCTGTTCAAAATAATGGACCAGGTCATATTCAGGTATAACCTGGAAATCGATTTCATGTTTATCAAGGATTTTGATTACATGTCCAGTGGTTTCAAAATCCTGCTTTAGTATGAGAACTTTAAAGATTTTTCCCTGTTTTTTTGCTTCTGGCATAAGAAGTTCGACATTTTCTTCAATGGAATGAATAACAATAAGATCTCCATCTTCCACACATTTTAAACCATGATGGGTCAGCTTAACCAGATCATCATTCAATTTATCCAGATAAGATTTGAAAAGGGTTTTCAACTCATTTTTTGTGCTGTCTACATCTCCTGATTGAAAGTGTGATGCCGAGTCTTTATCAAAGAGAATCATAAGGTTATCAAGGGGAAACATTCTTGGCTGAGTATTTTTAATTTGATCGCTCAATATACGTATCTGCTCCTTTAATTCATCATAACTGCATTCCAAATGATCCAGTGCATCAATGATGGCCTGGAGGGCAATAATACTGGTTTTGGAAGATGAATAGATTTTTACTAAATCGATAAAAAGTTTATCCATGCTTTTTTGTGTGTCAGTCATTAGAGAACGATCCATAAATAACCCATAAGGAACACTGAAGCTAACGTCAGTGAAATGAATGAAATAATCATGCCGGTTTTCATAAATTCAATAAAGGAAATATTCACGCCGTATTTTTTGCTGATACCGACAGAAACAATATTTGCTGAAGCACCGATCATGGTAATATTTCCTCCAAGACAAGCTCCCAGGGCGAGTGCCCACCAAAGTATATTGTTGGGAATGGGATTATTTTCAAGCATAATTTGAACGATGGGGATCATAGTGATAGTAAAAGGGATATTATCCAGGAAGCCTGACATTATCCCAGCTGTCCAGAGAATAAGTAATACTGCCACATACGGATTGTCCCCTACATTAAGAAAAATATGATGGGCTATCCAATCAATAACTCCTTTTTCTTCCAAAACTCCAACAAGAATAAATAATCCTGCAAAAAACATTAATGTACTCCACTCAATTTCTTCCAGAACATGTTCAATATCAACGCGGGAAACCAGTAATAGAAACACACCCATAGACAATGCCACAACACCAGGAGAAAGACCAGTGATAGTTTGGGTTACAAACAACAGGATTGTGATACCAAGAAATACAAGCCCTTTGATCATAATCCTTCGATTAATTTCTGTATTTAAAAATTCATAACGGATTTTTTCAAGAAGCAACTGGACGGAAAATATTTTTACCAGATTACCTTTAATAGAAGTGAATTGATCTCTATTCGTGATCCAAATATAGAATAGGGAAACACAGAAGATAATAATGACAATTGGACTAAGGTTCAGTATAAATTGATTAAACGTAAGACCAACTTTTGAACCAATAATAACATTGGGAGGATCCCCTATGAGGGTTGCCGTACCCCCTATATTAGAGATTATTGCCTGGCTGAGAACATATTTCTTAGGATTTAACCCGAGACCTCTTGTCAATTCAATAATAATAGGTATAATGATTAAAACGGTGGTAACATTATCAAGAAATGCAGACATCAATGCCGTTACAATGGAAAAAAGCACGAGTATTTTTACAGGGCTACCGTTTGTTAATTCCGCTATTTTCACCGAAACAATAGAAAACAGTCCGGAGTGTTTTAAAATACTTACAATGACCATCATTCCGAAAAGAAGCATGATAGTTTCAAAGTCGATCAGTTCTATGGCCTGATGTTCGCTGACTATATGAAGCATAACAAGGATAGCCACACCGGAAAAGGTTGCTACAGCTTTGTTGACCAATTCAAAGGTGATGGCAACATATACCAGCAAGAAAACAATAATAGGTATTAATATACTATCCAAAATAAACCCAAGATGAAGATTCTAACATTTTTATCATGGTTGGAAGATAAAACAAACCAGATAAAAAGGTGACCTACATTTTAGACTCTTTCTCATATTAACGCGAATATAAAAAAATAGTTAAGGCTCATCATTGTGAGAATATTTTATCGGTTTTAATCGATCGTATTATTCTTTTTTTTTATATTAGCTCCCCTAAAAAACAAAAAAGGTAATACAAATGTCTAAAAGAAAATTTCAAACAGAAGTAAATCAGCTGCTGCACCTGATAATCCATTCACTTTATTCTCATAAAGAGATTTTCCTGAGAGAACTCATATCAAACGCTTCAGATGCCCTTGACAAACTGAAATACCTGTCGCTAACCGATGACAAATTTAAATCAGCCAAATTTGACCCAAAAATTGATATTTCCTACATTGATTCAGATAATAAAACCCTGACAATATCCGACTGTGGAATTGGCATGAATAAAGATGACCTTGCAAAAAACCTGGGTACAATCGCCCGATCAGGAACAAAACAATTCCTGGAAAATCTAACAGGAGATAGTAAAAAAGACTCCAGTTTAATCGGCCAGTTTGGAGTTGGGTTTTACTCAAGTTTTATGGTGGCAGACAAAGTTGAAGTCACCAGCCGAAAAGCAGGTGAGAAAGAAGCATGGATTTGGACAAGTGATGGCAAAAGCGGATATTCAATCGATAGTTCTGTTCGGAAAACTGTCGGTACCGATATTGTATTACACCTGAATGATGAAGGAAAGGAATTTGTAAATCGCTGGGAAATTCAAAACATTATTAAGAAATATTCCAATCACATTCCGTTTCCGATTTTTCTCCACTACGAAGAAAATAAATATGACAAAAAAGGAGAAGTAAAGGGGAAAGAAAAGAAAACTGATCGGGTGAATGCTGCATCTGCTTTTTGGAAAAGATCAAAGAGTGAACTAAAGAAAAAGGATTACAATGAATTTTATAAAACTATTTCTCATGATCATGAAAATTCTATGATGCATATTCACACACAGGCGGAGGGCACTTTGGATTATACGACTCTCTTTTATATTCCCAAAACTGCCCCGTTTGATTTATTTCAGGCAGACCATCAGGCAGGAGTAAAACTGTATGTTAAACGAGTGTTTATTACAGAGGATGATAAAGAATTGATGCCCTCATATCTCAGGTTTGTGAGGGGTATCATTGACTCCGAAGATCTTCCGCTGAATGTAAGCCGGGAAATTTTACAGCAGAATCGAATCCTTGCAAAAATAAAATCAAACTCCGTG